>MDTG01122023.1_pt1 | contig 11859 bp, 8 predicted proteins | sample 811421 | NCBI WGS metagenome assembly MDTG01 (sample SAMN05326645, study PRJNA326480) | marine metagenome | isolation source: seawater | place: Pacific Ocean: South East | collected 2011 | reverse complement strand
TGATGCGATTAAATTTACTTGTATTTGGATTAATGCTAATTGGTGCATGGTTGAACATTGTTCTAAACAGTTATGTGCAGCTGGGCAGTTTTAAGATTAACTGGATACTTATCATTATGCTGGTAATTACATTCAGGCATTCAACCCATTTGATTCCCTTCTTCGGGATTTTGGCAGGGATAATCTGTGATGCTTTGTCTCATGGAATAATGGGGCTTTATGCTATTTCTTTTTTTGTTACGCTCTTATTTGCAAGTCTATTGAATAAATTATTTTACGCAAACACTTTTCTTACAGTCAGTATTGCTGTTTTAAGCATGTCACTTTTTGAAGGTTGGATATCTATTTCGATTTTAGGAATGCTTGGGACAGAAATTAACAAATCCACTTTAATGCTTTCCACAGTTTTACCGTTATCAGTTTTGCATGGTCTGGTAGCCCCAGTGATTCTTTTAGTTGTATTATGGTGTGAAAAATTATTTCTCAGAAATGTTTAATGAAGTTAGAAGCTTTAGATTTTGAAGATTTGGATAGATTCAGAATTCGTCTTTTCATTCTGGGAGGAGTTGTAATTTTGATATTTTCTTTGTTGGCATCACGACTATGGTACCTGCAAATTTCACAAGGGGAACTGTATACTAAATTTTCTCAGGGTAATAGAATTCGTTTAATTTCAGAACCAGCATTACGTGGAATTATTTATGACAGAAATGGAGTGATATTGGCTGAAAACCGTCCTGCATATCAATTACAACTGATACGGGAGGATACACCAGATCTAGAAAATACTTTAAATAAAGTTTCAGAGGCACTTAAAATTCCCTATTCATTTCTACGGGAAAAAATAGAAGCTAACAAGGGATTAGCTCAGTTTAAGCCTATCATTCTTGAGGATGATTTGAACTATGAAAAAGCAATGTTTTTGGAAACTTATCAGGATGATTTTCCTGGGGTTTCAATAGTAATACGTCCGCGTAGATTTTACCCACACAAGAACTTAGCCTCTCATCTTATTGGATATGTGGGGATAGTACAGGAAGAATGGACTGAATTGCCTGAAGAGAAACGCAGTTCAAGTCAAATCGTCGGTCATTCAGGAGTTGAACTGCTTTTAAATGACCACATGATAGGTTTGGATGGAGGTCGACAGGCTGAGGTTGATCACATGGGAAGAGAATTAAAAATTTTAGGGGATCCTGTACCTTCTGTTCCAGGAAAGAATATTTATTTGAATCTTGATGTCCGTCTTCAGAATGTTGCAGATGAAGCAATGATTGGGCAGAGTGGAGCAGTTTTAATTATGAATCCTAAAACTGGAGAAATGCTGGGGCTGGCAAGTTATCCAGACTTTGACCCAAATCTTTTTGCAGGTGGTATTGATCAGGGGAACTGGAACATACTGCTTGAAAATCCAGAACATCCTTTGGAAAACAAATCAATTCAGGGACTATATGCGCCAGGATCAATTTTTAAAGTTGTTACAGCGTATTCCGGACTTGAACAAAACGTACTATTACCAGAAGACGAACAATTTTGTAATGGTGAATTTTATGTGACAGGGCGTACTGATCCATACAAATGCTGGAAGGAAGGCGGACATGGTAGAGTAAATCTGATAAATGCAATTAAAGGGTCCTGTAACGTTTATTTTTATAATGTGGGTATGGAGGTAGGAGTTGATCAAATGCACAAAAATGCTAGAACATTCGGCTTGGGTAAAATTACTGGAATAGGTCTTTTGAATGAAAAAGAAGGTATAATTCCAAGTAGTAAATGGAAAAAAAGGGAATACAATGAACCTTGGTACGAAGGAGAAAATCCAACGATGGCAATTGGACAGGGCTTTATCATTGTTACTCCGCTTCAGGTACTTAACATGATTAATATTTTGGCTAATGACGGGGTATGGGTACCTCCTAAATTATTTTTGAATCAGGAAGGATCGCAACCACAAAGAATTAAATTAAGGCAGGAGTATTTAGAGTTGATTCGTAAGGGTATGGTAGCTGTTGTAAATGAAATTGGTGGAACAGCACTTAAAGTTCAGTTCGAAGAGTTTACTGTTGCAGGAAAAACTGCAACTTCTCAGGTTGTCAGCCACAAGACACTTGAAACACTAGATAACGCAACTAAAGAAAAAAGAGAATTACAGAATCACGCATGGTTCGTAGCATTTGGTCCTGTAGAAGATCCGGAAATTTCAGTATTGGCACTTGTGGAACATGGTGGTGGAGGATCAAAAGCTGCTGCTCCTGTTGTTCGTAAAATACTAAGTTACTATATAGATAACATTTACAATCCTGTTTCTGAGGAGTCAAATCAAGCAGTATTAGATTCTTCAAATAAAATAAAATTCAGAGATAAACTTCAAATGGCCTTCAACTGAAACCCTCTTATAAGTGTTATCACTTAAAAAGCAGAAAAATCCAAAATAACTGATAAATATTTTTTTAATCGTTTTAATAAGTGTCTTATATTTTACAGCATCGACCTTTATGTTTGGCTTCTTCTTCTCCTCGACGTAAGGAGTTGTTGAAAAAATTCAATCTAGAATTTGAATGTTATTCTCCTCAAATTAATGAAATACCAAATAAAAACGAGCAGGCAGAAAGCTTTGTAAAACGTATGGCAATTGAAAAAGGACGGAAGATACAACAGACATGTTTAAACCTTGCTCAAGATGCGATTATACTGGCAGGAGACACAATAGTCTTTTTTAACGGGCAAATCTTTGGAAAACCAGAATCAGTCAGTCATGCTAAGTATATGCTTAGTCAATTTAATGGTAAATTACACACGGTTTTATCAGGTTATTCTATTTTTGATTCTGTTTCTGGAAATGAAATCACAAACGTTGTTTGTACCAAAGTTAAGTTTAAAAAAATGTCTCCTGATTTGTTGGAATGGTATGTTAGTACCGGCGAGTCTCTTGATAATTCCGGTGCATATTCAATTCAAGGTCATGGAACAATTTTGGTAGAATCAATTGCAGGTTCTTACAACAATGTAGTTGGATTTCCCGTAGAATATATTATTCCAAATATGACTGAAAATGGTTGGATTTCTTATTCTGAAAAAGCTCAAGGAGGAATTAATTTATGAAGTACATCCAAGCGCTTTTGTTTCTATTATACCTTTTTACTCCAACATTATCTGCAATTCAGCTCGAAGATCCTTTTCCTGAATCGGTATTTCAGACAGAAATTAGTTTAAAAATTATTCCTTCATACAATAAAGCTTTCAATGGCTATGGAGAAGAAGCTCCATTGCAAAACCTTATTCTTTGGGATCGTGGTTGGTATGATCTTGTTGAGGGCGAACTAAAGCGTGAAGAAAAACGGTTGGAGCTGAGATTTAAATATGGTCTTACAGAAGATTGGATGGTAAAAGCTATAATTCCTGTAGTGCAAAAAATACAATCTTCCTCTCTAAAATTTGATTCAGGTACAACTGAACAGTTGAAAGTAATCTCCAACCTCAACTCAGATGAAGTCAACGGTATTGGTGATATTGAAATACAAATTGGAAAAATTTTAAGCTACAGTACAAAATTTCATAATTTAGGAGGTTTTACAACGCGTTTACCTGTAGGAAATAATGGGAAACGTCGAGGTATTTTTTCTAATTCTATCGGTGAAGGACATGGTTCTATAGGAGTATTTATTCACATTAATTGGTATCCATTGGTTCATGGTATCAGGAATGTTTTCAGGATAGAGGGCAAAAATGAGTTGACAGGTGAACGTAAGACACTTGAGGGTGAAGAGGTTTATTTTTCGGCTGGACACAATGCAGACTTTTACTATAGCTGGAGTTTTGAGAGAGAAAACATATTTGCAGGCACAGAGCTGCATTATTTTCAACAGTCTGAAAGCAAACTGCCAACAGGGAGAACAAATTCCTCATTTCTGAAAGAGATCAATTTTGAATTAGGGTATGGAAATTTAAGCGAACTTGAACAGAAACCATTATCAAACCCTTGGCAGATTCGTTTAGGCTATACTAGGCCTTATGCTGGACAAAATACTCCTTTAATTAACATTTGGGAGATAAGTTCGACATTCTTTTTTTAACTATTCAATTAATCTTTAAAGAATTTTTAATCGAATAAACATTCTTGAGATACTGAACATTTTTCAGAATTTTATACAAGTAATCTTGAATTTGTCGTAAAAATAATAAATTATTTTGAATACTTAAATAATTTTATTTGGAATTACAATCCTTAGTCTAAAAAAGTAGAAAATACCATTACATTCAGGGAAAAAAATAATTCATAATTATAAATATTTGTAGTCTTAAAAAATCTATTTATGTCATTAAGTAACTGGCTCCAATTCGGGATTATGGCCTCTGTTTCTACCAATCTTTGACATTGCCTGCCATTCCCCTTTAATTTTAACCTGAGTAATATCTGAAGTGAAATCGGTAACCCAAGGTCCATCATTAGCAAAAAGTGAAGATCCAACAGCAAAAATATCTACAGGAACATCAAGTTTCTCAAAACGAAGGATTTTTGAGGGACTAAAGCCACCGGAGGCAACTATCTTGATATTCTCACACCATTCACGAGCACGATCTTTCCATTTTTGAGGTAATTGCCAGTTATACCAAGCAGAGTCAATTGCATTTCTTACGATAAAAACTAATCTTGGATTGACTCCCATGTCGAGTTCTGGTGCTCCCATCGGGGGCACAGATACATCACGAATTGAAGAGCTTGTATCGAGACGTATTGCATAAAGCAAGTAGCGTTTAGCTTCAGATTTATTCCCCGAATCTATTAATTCACGATAACGTGCAAACATGCGCTGCATAACCTGCAATGAATCTTTTACCGAATCGTTGTTAAAATCAACAAGAGCTATTCTAGGAATATCTGGTTCACATGTGGCCGCAAATGCCATCATGGTTTCTGCAGTATCACCAAAAAAACAAGCAATAGATGCGTGAGCAACTGTCCCACCCCCGGCACCTCCCCACCAGTCACCTTGTGCGTCGGTTGATATAAATGGACCCACACGACTTTTATGGTCGTAGTTGAATCGCTGTACTGCTACATTATAAGCATATCCATCTGAGGCCTGTACTTCGTGTAAGTCAAATCTGGCGGGAAAAAACAAAACAGGTTTTCCATTTGCTGCCATCAAAGTTTCGTAAACATTGGTTGCAACACGACTTGATCTTGTAAGCTGTCCTAAAGTAGGTGTTTCCAGCAAAGCGAAATCCCTGTAACGCCCCCTTACTCGCAGAACTGGCGTGACATTCATCGGATCACCTGAGTAAGTTACTGTTGCTCCATCATGAACTGCTTCAACTTCCAGGCTTTTCCACGTATTTACAAATTTACCTTTTCCATTAAAATATCCGCAGCAATGCCTAAGAACAGTTAACGCTTTATCTACTCCTGCAACTACGACTTTACCTTTGCGACGAGTAAACCATTGCATTTCGACTTCAATGTTTCCAGTTTTTGTTTTTGATAGATCAATATCTCCCAATCGTAAGGCTTTTCCTTTGAAAAAATATTTCTGTTTAGCCAAAGTTCTTAGCATAACACCAATATTTTCAAAGTATTTGTCCGAATACCAACCCTTTCGCATACGTTTGATGTCAATTTTAAAAACATCATTTGTCAGTCTAGTATGGTTAAAAATAGTCATATTATATCAATATCATCTTTCCGCTGCCAAATTTATAAAAAATAATCCTGTGGAAATAAAAGTTTCTAGAATTGAGTTTTTAATAATTTAAATTGATTATGCAAGTCATCATTGGTTACTTTTTGGCTAGATTTGATGAGATATCAAAAGTGTCAAAAAATCTAACATATGATCGTAATAAATGAGCTTAAGTTATAATTTTAGGTATATGCTTAAATACATTACAATCTAAAGATATGATATTGATATATTTAGTGTCAAGGGTTTGGAAGTGCTAAAACATAATTAATAATTAGTATTTTTATCAAAAAAATTTTTAAATGAGAGTATCTTACGATTTAAAATTATTTTCTACAATATTGACAACAGATTGGACATGTTTTAGATTGAAAACTTTGTAATTATGAAATTTATAGAAAAATAATTTTAGGGAAAGCTATAAATTCCCAACGAAAATATCAATGAAAATCAGCGTAACTATAATTGGACATAATGAAGTTGATCATTTGAGAGAATTACTTCCAGAACTGCAATGGGCTTCAGAAATTGTGTATGTAGATTGTGAAAGTAATGATCAATCTTTGGAAGTAGCAAAAGATAACGGCTGCAAGGTTTTTTCTCGACCTAATAATCATAACTTAAATATTAACAAAAGCTACTCTATGGAGAAGGCTACAGGACAGTGGCTCTTTTATTTAGACCCAGATGAGCGTCTTCCGGCAAAGCTTGTTGAAGAAATAAAAGCTACTTTAAAGGATACTGCTCATTCAGCTTTCAGATTAAACCGCCGAAATCATTTTTTTGGACATTGGCTGCGTTATGGAAGTCAATATCCTGATACACAATTGCGCCTTTTCCGTAATGGCAAGGCAAAATTCCCAAACCAGCACGTGCATGAAAAATTGATCGTTGATGGAAGCATCGGAAAACTGAGCAATGATATGTTACATTACCCATATAATAACATCAGTCAGTTTTTAAGAAAGTTTAATTTCTATACAGGAGTAGAAGCCGTATATCTGAAAGATGCAGGTCTTGAAATTAATTTTTTCAATACCTTAAATTATACTTTACTTAAACCAGTAATTCGTTTTTTTAGGCGCTATATATTGAAGGGAGGTTTCAGGGACGGACTACCAGGATTATTTTGTTCATTATTTGATTCACTAAATTATTTTGTTAGGTATTTTAAGCTTTGGGAAATGAATAAGCAAAATCCAGGAAATAGAAAAACAGAATTATAATAATTATGACTAATTTACCTGCATTTTAGAAACTCCATTATGTACGAAATTAAGTATCCATTTTGCTATTATTTGTGGTTGAATTTGTTGTTCAAGGGATTCAAGACCAATTTTAAGAACTTCCTTACCTAAAATATCTTTTCTGTGGAATAGCAAGGCTCTGATATAATCTTTTGTTAATTCAGGATGTCCCTGAAATGAAATTAACCATTCACCGATATAATAAGCAGAATAAGGACAGAAATCATTTTCTGCAATTAATACAGCATCTTTAGGAAGTTTAGAAACTTGATCCTTATGAAATGACAAGATAGAAAATTGTTCTATATCTGGCTCCAGCCAAGGCTCAGTTACAATTTTCTGATATTTTTGTACACCTACGCCCCATCCTTTAGTGGACAATTCAGTTTTACCTCCAAGGGCCTTGGCAATCATTTGGTGTCCAAAACAAATGCCTACCAAGGGGTGTTTTTGACTTTTTAGTTCCAAAACGAATTTTTCCAAAACATCAATCCATTTATCCCCATCGTTTGCTCCGTAGCGACTGCCTGAAATTAAGTAAACATCGTTTTCATGAAGTCTTTTTGGATATTCCCCCAATATTACATCATAGGTTTCAAATTTCAGGAAAGGCTCAACACTCAGGAAGAGTGATTTGTACCAATCTTGATAGTCTCCATGCTCCTTGCGGAAATGTTCACTTGTTGAATCGCACTTAAGAATACCTATTTTCATCACAAATATTTTTTAGATTCTGAAAAGTTAAATGATTTTCTTTAACTGAAAATATTCAAGCATTAGATCATTAAAAAATTTCATATCACGGTAATCAATTGCTCCTATATTTGCTATACGAAAAGTGTCTTTTTTAGCGCCTTTACCTGGATAGATTGTAACATCATTTTCATAAAAATAATCGTGCATCTCTTTAAAATTATATTCAGTTGATTTTGGCTCAACAATCGCTGTTAGCAGTTTCGAATGCTGTGATTTAGGCAAAAGAATTTCCAGTCCTGTTTGCTCAATCCCTTCCAACAAAGTTTCATAAGATTTTACATAACGAGCAGTTCGCCCGGATTGCGTTTCATTAAAAAACTCATTCAATGCTTGTTCTAGAGCGTATACAATTTGAACTGGAGGAGTAAACTGGAACTGACCTGTTTGTTCAATATAACTGTGATTACCCCATAAATTTAGATATAGATTCCTTGGAGTAACATTGGAGGTCACCTTTAGTTTTTCTTTATTTGCAATTACAAAACTAACCCCGGCCATGCCCTGAATACACTTGTTTGAAGAGGAGATTAAATAATCAATCGGATTTCTTTTTAAGTCAATGGGTAATCCAGCATATGATGACATAGCGTCAACAATTGAATCCACCCCATACTTTACGCAAAGCTCCAAAATTTCAGCTAAAGGATTGAGCATGCCTGTGGTAGTTTCATGATGCACAAAAAAGAAATGAGTCAGTTTTGGCTCTTCTTTGATAACAGTTTCAATTTGACTGATGTCTGGGAAGTTACCCCATTCGATACGAATGGTCCTGTGAGAAATTCCATAAGCCTGTATAATAGTTTCAGCACGCTTTCCATAAGCCCCATTGTCTAAAATCAAAATTTTACCATTCTCAGGTACAACAGAAGAAACTGCAGCTTCTACAGCTGCTGTTCCAGAACCTCCAAAAATAACTGTGGAATGACTAGATTGACCGTTGACTACTTGCGCTAATTTTTTTAGAACAGATTGTGTAAGTTGACCAAAGTCCTCTTCTCTGGGACAAATATCTGGGACCACTAATGCTTGTTTAACAGTATCTGTTGTAGTGGCTGGACCAGGATTTAAAAGAATATTTCTTTTCATTTTGAATGGCTTTAAATGAGTTGCTAATATATCAAAATTTTAAACAAAAATTCATCTTCTATCAAGATTCACTTTATCTGTAAAGGAAAAACCAGCAAATTTCTAATTTGCAGATTTATTTTAATTTAGAATGGCTGTCCATTTCCATAACTGTAATTATATTTTTTTGAAAAAATATCATTTGTTAATGTTGTTTGACAGTTTTTCGTTTTTCAGTTAGCTTCGGAACAAAATTACTAAACAAAGTAAACATTATTTCTCAAACACGTATGGAAAATTATGGTATATAAAAAATGGTTGGATATTTCTGAAGAAATTCAGGATTCACTTAATGGCAATGTCCCTATTGTAGCTCTTGAATCAACTATTATTTCCCACGGAATGCCATTCCCTCATAACATGGAAACTGCTATTAAGGTTGAAAATATTGTTCGCAAAGAAGGTGCCGTGCCTGCCACAATTGCAGTAATAGAAGGGCGTATTAAGATAGGTTTGAGTAATATAGAAATTAAGCAATTTGCTGAGGAAAGAAATACTGTGAAAGTCAGCAGTAGGGATTTGCCATTTGCTCTTTTGCAAAATCAGGACGGTGGGACCACTGTTTCTGCTACAATGATATGTGCTAAGATGGCTGGAATTCATGTATTTGTTACAGGAGGCATAGGCGGAGTTCATCGTGGGGTTAATAGGACCATGGATATATCTAGTGATTTGATGGAATTATCGCGTACTAATGTGGCGGTAGTATGTGCAGGTATAAAATCTATTCTTGATATACCACGTACTTTAGAATATCTGGAAACGAAGCGAGTCCCAGTCATTGGTTATCGAACTAATGAGTTTCCTGCGTTTTATTCAACAACAAGTGGATATTCAGTTCAATCGCGTATCAATAGTGCTGAAGAAATTGCTCGCTGCATGAAAGTTAAATGGGAGCTTGGATTAGAGGGAGGTATGGTAATTGCGAACCCTGTGCTTAGTGAAGATGCAATGGATGAAGAAGTCATTGAAGATGCAATTACAAAGTCACTTAAAGAAGCACTAGATAAAGGCATTGATGGAAAAGCAGTGACTCCATTTCTGCTGGAACGAGTCAGCCAGTTGACAGACGGAGAAAGTCTAAAAACAAATATTTCATTAATATGCAATAATGCACTGCTTGGGGCAAAGATAGCATCTGCATATTTACATGAGCTTTAAACTCTTCCTGAAACATTATTTTTTATTTCTGAAACTGCCAATTCAACCAACGATGAAGCAATTGATTTTTCCAATGCATTCTGGACAGAACTGCTCACAATGTCTTTCAATTCATCTTCATTAAAGCTGAATCTACCTTCTTTATAAGAAAAATAATCTTTACCTGTATTTTTTTCAGTTTCTTCATCTTCATAATTAAAATCTGCATATTCAGTCAATACTGTATCTTTATCAAAACCCACGAAAGCATCTTCAGCCTCATCCCAACTATCAAATACGTCTTCTTCAAGGGCATATGTGATTTCTGAAGCGGGCGGGTAATCTTTTCCCATCTCATTGATATCTTCATCTTCATCAATTTCAAGCAGATCGCCTAATTCATCAACCATAAATTCCGTAAGTTCATCTTCTTGGTAATCTGCGGTTATTCCTTCATTCAGAACTTTTGCTTTTTCAAGATCTTTTTCAAACTCCTTTTCTTCATTTTTTAATTCATATTCTTCTGCTTCAATAGATTCCATTTGCAAACTCAGGTCTTCAAGTTCCTCAAGTGCTGTTTCTGAGTCGGTGATTACCTGATCTTCGATACTCTCTTTGACCATAGAATTTATTTCATCATCCGCATCCTGAATATCGATAAAACTCTCATCAAATTCATCTAAGGATGAACCCTTAACAATTTTTTCAGTATCTTCAATATTTGCATCCTTATCTATATCTCTCTCTTCTGAATCAGTCAATAGTATATCGTCTGAGTCATTCCTACTTGCATGGCTAAATTCTTCACGCCCAGTCTGAAGCAAACTATTATCCATTTCTGAAATTTGTTTAACTAAGGATTCATCTTTCTGGCTGATAGTTCTTGTTGTCTCCTCTAATAGTGTTAGATGCTTTGGGAATGAAGGTTGAAAATCAGTATTTTTTAAACTAATATCTGTTAATCCTTCTCTTGGTGTTTGATCTAAATCAGGAGGATTAGACCAGAAAACACTTGGATCTTCAAAATCATTTTTCTCAAGTTCAATATCTGTAAGACCACTGCGCATTTCTTGTTCTGTTTCTTCATTTTCATTAAAAAGACGGCTTTCTGCATATTTGTCTTCCAGTCCCGACAATTTTAGTTTTTCTAGACCTCCTTGGACCAGATCAGGTTTAGTAATTTTTTCAGATTCAATATCAAAATTGAATTCATCTTCCATTTCCAATTCAGAAAAATCAATTATTTTTTCCTGTTCTTTCTGTAGAAGATTTAATTCAGGGGTTTTTTCCTCCGCACGTTCCTTATCAATCAAGATGTCTTCTAAAACTAAAGAATCCATATTGCTGCCTGCAGATATGGAATAAGATGAATCTGGAGATTCTTTCACTGAATTTGGAGTTATTGCAGTTAAATTACTGTGTATTTGGGAATGATCCTGCCTTTGTTCTTTTATTTCTTTCAAATCGCTGTCAATACCGCTCATATCAAAAGCAAAGTTTTCGTTCTCCTTGTCTGGTTCAGCACCGAAATTTTCATCCAATGAAATATACTTACTTATCTGCTCTTTTAACATTGACGCTTCAAAAGGCTTACGAAGTATCCCGTCTATCTGAAGTTCTTTTAATAAATCTTCGTCGATTTCGTCTTTGGCATTTACTAACAAAATTATTGGTATATTTTTAATTTCTGAATCTTCACGAATCTTACGGCATGTGTTGTAATTATGCTTACTTTCTGAATTACTAATAAAAATTAAATCGGGATTCAAATTCTGAGCCTGTTGGAGAAAGTAATCCGGTTTTAATTCCTGATTAATAAGAATCGGACTGTCCCTTAGCGATGCAGAAATTACTGCCTGGATTTCGGGATTTTCCTCAAGTACAAGAATTAATTCATTCATTGATTTATC
>MDTG01086409.1_pt1 | contig 11859 bp, 10 predicted proteins | sample 811421 | NCBI WGS metagenome assembly MDTG01 (sample SAMN05326645, study PRJNA326480) | marine metagenome | isolation source: seawater | place: Pacific Ocean: South East | collected 2011 | reverse complement strand
TTTTTGATCCTGTACAAAAAGCATTACGTGGAACGGAGGGGGTATTGGGAACCTTTAGGTTCCCCAAATGTGGAACGGAGGGGGTATGGGGGAACCTTAGGTTCCCCCAGAATGAGTTCTATTTACTTTAGCAATTTATCCGTTCAATTTATACATCTTTTATAATGGATTTCATAGAAGATGCCATGCCTTTAGTTATTGATAATGGTTCTGGAATGTGTAAAGCTGGATTTTCAGGAGACGATGCTCCTCGTGCTGTATTTCCGTCTATAATTGGACATGCCAAACATGATATTGGTATGGTTGGTATAGAAGATAATGGTCCATATATTGGAGACGAAGCTCAAGTCAAACGTGGTGTACTCTCTATTCAGTACCCTATAGAACACGGTATTGTAACAAATTGGGATGATATGGAAAAGATCTGGCACCACACTTTCTACAATGAATTACGTGTGAATCCTGAAGAACACCCTGTTTTACTAACAGAGGCACCCATGAACCCAAAAGCGAATCGGGAAAGAATGCTACAAATTATGTTCGAAACATTTAATGTCCCTTCCATGTATGTCAGTATTCAAGCAGTGTTGTCTTTATACGCAGCAGGTCGTACAACTGGTGTTGTAATGGACTCTGGAGATGGTGTTACTCATACTGTTCCTATATATGATGGATATTCTCTACCACATGCCGTATATCGTTTGGATTTAGCAGGTCGCGATTTGACCGAATATATGATGAAAATATTAATGGAACGTGGCTATTCTTTTACTTCATCAGCCGAACGAGAAATAGTACGCGATATGAAAGAAAATTTATGCTATGTCGCATTAGATTACAACAAAGAAATGGAAAAAGCAGTAGCCAGTGGAGAACTCGAAAAACAGTACGAATTACCTGATAAAAATGTAGTGACCATTGGTCATGAACGTTTTCGTGTTCCCGAAGTACTATTTAACCCTACATTGATAGGTAAAGAATGTAAAGGGATTGATACTTATTTGTACGATACAATTATGAAGTGTGATATTGATTTACGTAAAGATTTGTTTTCCAATATTGTTCTTTCTGGAGGTACAACTATGTATCCCGGACTGAGTGAAAGGTTAACAAAAGAATTAAAAACAATGTGCCCCCCGACTACAAATGTACGAGTTGTTGCTCCTCCAGAGAGAAAATATAGTGTTTGGATTGGGGGATCTATCTTGACATCTCTCAATACTTTCCAAGAAAAATGGATAACCAAAGAAGATTATGAAGAATGTGGTCCATCTATTGTTCATCAAAAATGTGGTTAGATGGGGTGATGGATCGGGAAGGAGAATCCATTACATGAATTCAATAAGTAGTTTTTACCACAGTACAGCACTAAAAATTGTGTATATGCTACAAACGCATGAAATAGCATATGGGCATATATCCATTTATTATTATTTTCGGTGTACAATTTTATTGAATGTTTGTACGATTGTAGCAAACAATAAGTACTCGGTACAGCTAGCACAAATAGATTTGGTTTTGATAGGAAAAAAACAGAACCTGTCACGAAATAAATCGCAAATGATATTTTTGAAAAATATAAATCCAATTGTCTAGCAATTGAATTTTTGCTATAGCGCCAATAATTCCATGATATCAATGTTGTAAAATAAGAAAGAAAACCATGAAAAATAAATGGCGGATTCATAAACGCATATAAAGTAGGAACTAAGAAAAAGGATGTGGATACTAGCAAATGATAATTGGGTTTGGATGGGTTTTCTACAGATTCAGAAGATGACATATTTGTTTTTACATAAATATAGAAAACTTATATGTTTATATAAATTCTTTAGAGGATATAACAATTAAAATACTATATGACTTCTCCTGCCTTTGTATATTTGTTGCTTTGTTCTGATAATTCGACATATGTGGGAGCAACTGTAGATTTAGATAAACGGTTGAGACAACATAATGGCGAAATCACTGGAGGAGCAGTTATGACCACTTCTAAAGTCAAAAAAGGGAAAAACTGGTCGCGAGTTTGCTATGTTTCTGGTTTTCCAGATTGGAGAGCAGCATTACAGTTTGAATGGAGATGGAAACAAATAAGTCGAAAATTATCCGCATCAATACCACCAATAGAACGGCGGCTCAAATCATTGCGTAAACTATTATCATTGGATAAACCGACAACCAAAGCCATACCTTATATTGAATGGACAAATGTACCAGAAATCATATTTGAAGAGAATGAGTATGAAAGACTATATGAGTTCGAACAACTGTAGATAAAATATTATTTTCGTAAAAAATATTGTGAGACAAAGTGGTAAATATTATTTCTTTTATGATAATAATTACATATTCAATGTATTGGGTATATTTTCTACTATTTATCCTATTTGAAATCATTTTGTTTTTATTTCCGGCATTTCCACCAGAATTATGGATGCGCATTCTTGTACTATGTATCTATGTAATTGGTCATATTTTAGGAGTTCAAACCAAATACAAACAATTTAAGCAAACCACGCTAAACGATGCGTCGTCCAGTATGGACGACATTTCAGCGAGCGGAGCGAGCTGAACTTGCTTTTTATAAGCCATTTATCTTGTATTACCCAGTATTCCAAATGACCAAGTCTTTCTCGTTCTATAAAGCCATTTTCCAAATACAATGAATAAGAAAATATAGCCGAAAAATATCAAAGCACAAATTGCCAACATAATTAAGAAATACAATCCATCGCCTAATAGCCATGTTATAGAAATTCCCGTAATACATTGTGATGGTAGACCATTTGTAAAAACAATAGGTAAGATCATTAATAAAGCATTTGCTAAAATTAACGCATACATTGAAATTTCACTAATTTGATTGAGTGCCCACGGATATCTTCCACTTTCCAAGTGCTCGTCAATGAAATTCAAAGAAGATTCTATAAATTTAGACTCCTTTAGAATTTCAATATTCACTGTATTTTTTTTGATAAAATCAGGCAAATATGCGTATTCAAAACCAAGTATTCCTTGTATAGCAAAAAAGATACACAAAAAACCTCCTGGTAATGTTTCAAACCCAAAGCCCCATGGTGGAAGTGGTAAACTAGTTATAATAGTGGCAATTACAAAACCAATAATAATAGTACTCTGACCAAAATATTCTAATAACTCTTCTACAGTGTATTCATTTTTATCCCCCTGTAAAAGTTCTTTTAGTTTTTCTACAAACATATTACTATACAATATAGATGTATAATGATATAGCTAAATGGTGGATATTTTTGTTATCTACTATATAATTCCCGTAATGTTTATATGTAGAACCACATCACCTCTTTTGGATACATCATAAATATTCTCTGTATTGATTTTGGAAATTCCTTGATTTTTCCAAGACCAAGTTTGATTCATTGTAAGTTGTAAATCTTGCGGATAAAAAATTAGTCGTTTTTTCGCGAAAAAAACTTCTAAATATTTCTCTTCAGCAACGCAATCCCACAATTCACATAAAGTATATTCGATTCGTTGATGTACATTATTTTCATCATCAATCCAATAATTTGTAGAAGGTAATTTAGGCAATATTTTGATTGTTAATTCTTTATTGTTTTCTAAATCATACGTAAGTTCGTGATGCCATAATGGAATATACAGTGGGTTTGACAATTTATTATTGGTATTATCGTCTGTATAATGACATTTATAAACATTATCTATAATTATATCATCTAAACTAGGCCTTAATATCATAGTTTCATTGGAAGAAGCGTCCAACTCTGCATCTGTAAATTCAATATTATAATCTTTGTACAGTTCATCGGTCGTTTGAATCGGTGTTGTTTGCGCATTTACAGTATCAGATATGGATGGTTCTTCATATTGATAATCAAAATATTCAGTATTTTCTCGTTTTTTGAGAGAACCTTGTGAGAACCAGTAAATCGCTTTTTTTTCCATAGCTTGATAAAATTCCGGAGTCAATGGGAAAATATGTTTATACTTTGATAATAGGTTATAAATTCGGATAAACTTCTCATAGGGCATTTTATCAATGACTTGTATTGCTTGTTTTTCACAAATAGACAGAATTTTATCTAAAGCTGTGTTGAAATACTCTTGTTGAATTTGTTGGTCTAATGTTCCAGTGAAAAAACGTACAATGGCTTCATATGTAGGTATTGCTTGACTCGGATCTGCTTCTTTTTCCATTAAAAATTGATAGGCTTCATGTATACTCAAAAATTTTTCATGTGCTCCCATTTCTTTATTTTTATCAGGATGAAACCGCAAGGCGAGTAAATGATATTTCTTTTTTATTTTATTCTTTGTGTGTTTTTCATAGGGATCCAGTTCTAGAATATCACACGCTTTTTTATAATTCATTGGGGGGGAATCACAATAATAGATTATTAGAGAGATGTATTGAAATGAATTTTATGAATAATAAAATAAATCATGTTTTCCAAATGATAAATCGGCCGATAATTATTATTATAGTATTTCAAAAAAGTAAAGGAATGTTGTAAAATATCATGTACATATTCATCATCAATTATGTGCTTCTCAACTAGAAAAGTAATCATGTAATAAATTGCGTCTGGAATGTCAATATTGTAAATAAGTAGATCATATAAATCATTGCGAAACTCCTGTATTTTAATTTGTTCTGGGTTAATAATTTTGGAAAGAATAGTATCGGTTATAATATTGAAAACGTCTTTTGGTAATTCTTGGAGTTGTGTAGTTTTTAATATATGTACTTCTTTTAAATTACTGATGGATTCGGGTTGTATACTTTCAATATTGGATGTTAATAATTGCCTTTCCCCATTGGTCATAGAAAACGCGTTGTTTTGTCCATAAAAGGTTTTATTTTGATTTTTTACAATATGAACATGCGAATCAATACAAGATCTCTTTACAGGTATACATAAAAAGTAATTGACAATAGATTCAGGAATGAAACTGATTTGTTCTGTAATTAAAATGAAACTGATTTTGATATTGTAGAAAGGATGACGAATATAGCTATTAAAAATATCTAACAATTCGTTATAGATACCATGGAAATTTTTACATACAATTACACCAGTTTTATTTGGTTTTACTGATATAATATCTACAATTTGGAAAAATACATCATGCCAAACTGTTTTAGGGTTACAACCAAGAGTAGACATGTCTATTTCATAATGTATGTCACTAATGCGATAAATGAAATCGTTCTTTTTTGTTGTAGAAAGAGTTTTGCTACTATTGTTTGTACTCGGGGTCTTTTTATTTGACGTATTTGTGGAACTTTCTTTCGTGGAAGTTTTGTTTTTTTTTTCATTTTTTTCATTGACAATAGACAATTTTTTATCGTATTTAAATTTAGACGGACTGTACTTGTATAAAAGATTCAGCATTTGACTATATTTACCTACACCCGATGGCCCATATAAAATAATATTGGGCAAATCAATCAAATTATCCGGTAATTTGTCTATGATTGTCTGAATTTCGGGATGAATATTGAATTTATGAACACTATGTACATACTCTTCAAAATTAGTTTCATAATATTTCATTTTACAATTAAAAAAGGAAATATTTATGTCATTTTACCGCATTAGTTATCCGTATTTCTTTTTTTATAGAATTTACGATAGTTTTGGAGAGAAAATACGAGCATGACAATCGAAATCCCCACTGAAGCAATGGGTGCTGGATACACCACAACTATTTCCATTAGCGTTTTTAGTACAGTATATAATATGGAAAATCCATTGTAGTAAGATGTAAAGGCGGCAAATAAAGAAATAGCCATAGTTATTAGTATTACAGCGAACATCATCAACGATTTTTTATTATAAAACCATTTTACACTTTTGATTTCCTTTATTTCTTCGTTGTCATTATTGAGGAAATTTGTGATTTTAGTAGTATGATCTTTTACTGATGTTTCCGTAATGGAATCTACAAAAATGCCAACAACTAACACTAAGAATATAATTACATTCATGATAATATGATACATATTACCAGTTTTAATATTGCTTGTATTTATGTAATCACGAACGTAGCCAAATAAATTAAAATTATCGGTGTTAGTTATTTTATTGAATATATTGATGAAAATTTGTGGTATAAATAGTAGAACAGCCAATATTATTTGAATCAAGGCATTGAATCCTTGAAATTTCATAAACATTTGGAATATACCATACACAACTGGTGTTCCCAATACAGCAAAAATAATACAGAGTACAGCCATTACTAACTTCTTTGTTTTTTCAATATCATAGTGTACTCCTTTGGCAAAAAATACACTGAAGGTAATTATAGAACCAACTGCGGTTAATACTCTACTTGTATTAATTCCTATCATATTTCTTGGTAAATGAACTAAATATCCAAATACCGCTGAAATGATAAAGCATATAGAAAACATGGTGAAATCTCTGTACTGCTTATAGTTTCTCTCAAATTGTTCAGTAAATACTGGTGTCATATTCACAATATTGAAGCGGTCAATTCTATTTTTGATTTTCTCGGGATGCTGGGGTATACGTACGAAGGCTCCGAAAAATACAACTATAAAAGTAACAGAATACACCGCAAACATTTTTGGCAATGGGTGCATATTAAATTTATCAAAAAATGAGTGAACCGTTTTGTCTAAATTTTCCGCAAAGTAATAAGGTTGATCCAATAACCATCCTAGTAATTTCACGAAATTACTTTTATATTTGTCCAAGGTATCATTTCTGACAAAACTCGAAAATATAGACTCACTATTACTAAAGGTTTCTCCTATCATTGACCATAGTATAACGATAAATGAAATGAAGACAATCAAAATCACTTTGTCTTTGTATTCTTTAACATTGTCCCCTTTTACATCTAAATTCTTAATTTGTGTATCATCTGTATTGGTTCTATTGCTTTCTTTTTGTTTTCGTACATATTCATTGGTAAGCAGTACAAGAAATAATGCTACAAATACAATAATACTTCCAATCGCAATACAGGTCGATTTATAATTTAATAATGGGCTATTTACTAAAGAGACCATGTTTCTGAAATCACCAATCCATAAAAATGGAAAGACACAATTAATAATAAATACAAACACGTACACGACATATTCTGTATTTTTATTTTCGAACAAATATTTGAAACTGATACAATACAACACTATACAAAATATGTAATAAACAACTCGCATTTGATCATTTTTATCCATTGGATTCAAATGCTTTGCCCATGCGTGTTTATCCAAAATAGTATCTGACCAAGATACTGAATTATTTCGTTGATATATATTGTTATCCATTTTCTTATATCTTTTGAATATCTATATGATTATAATCTATTTTATCCTTCCAACTGTTCATATACCCAGGTTCGTATAGATTCTATATCATCTTTCAATACATCATGTGGACATTTTCGTATTGGTATAAATGCCGGCTTTTTCATTGTATCATTCTTATAAAAAATATAGTTACCCGCTCGATTCTTACCCTTTCGTACAGAACTATTCTTGTCTAAGATTCGCAATATGGACGGATTTTGAGCAAGAGCATTTTTTGCTAAATAGTTTTCAACCATCTCTATTGTAATAGATGAAAGGGGTAATTTACTACTACGAACTAACTTATCTATATTTTCTTTCTGTGAACCCCATTGAACATATGCCCCATAGGGCCCTTTTTTTATAAACATCTGTTCATTTTCATAAATTCCTAAACAGTCTTCTGGTACTTCTAATATATCTTCCAGGCGAACAAGTCCATTTATCAATTGCTCAAAATTAACCCTGTACTGTTTTTGAACCGACTTGTATTCTTTTGTATTTTTTACTCGTATTACTGCCCCCGTTTTACCAAATATTAGTTCATGTGTATCATCAATAGAATAGGATTCTTTCATTTTTGCCTGTAGAGGGGTTAAGCATGTTTGGATAGTTTTCTCACATTTCTCACATATGGAATACCAAGGAATACTTTCATCTTGTACTAATTTATCCAATTGTGCTTCCATTTCACGGGTATAATCGTAATCAAATAATGTAGGAAAATGCTCGTATAGAACATCAATGGATTGTATTCCTAAATTTTGTATACACAACTGATTTTTAGCTGCTCCGAAATATTTAGTCACTTTTTTACTAACCCATTGATTGGGATATTCTACAGTATGTTCATGGAAATCATAAGGTACACCTTCTATATCTTCTTTTAGCGCATACTTTCTTTCTTGTATTGTTTCTACTAGCATGGAATATGTAGAAGGGCGTCCAATACCCAGTTTCTCTAAAGCTTGTATTAAACTGGATTCTTGATAATGAGATTCGTGATTTGTCACTTGTAATGTACTTTCTAATTTTCTAAATATAATTGCTTGTTCGTGGAACGATTTCCAATATTGGATTTTCCTATTAATTTCCATTTGGGTACTTTGCTGTGATTCTGTAGAAATACTGACACGTTTCCATCCTAAAAATGTAGGATCTTCTACAGTTCCACTATAATGGGTTTTCTGCGGTGCTGATACTTTGGTTTGATATTCTTTAAATTCATAATCTGACATACAACTTTCTACAGTTCGTTTCCAAATGATATTGTAGACATCCATCGTTTTCTTGTCTTTGTAATCTACATGAAACGTATCCAAATGAGTTACTCGAATGGCTTCATGGGGATTTAGATCGGTTTTATGAGAAACTTGAGAGAAATCGCCTAAATAACTTTCCGAATAATGAGATAGTAGAAATGTTTTCATTTGATTTAGGAATTCTTTAGCATATTGTCTACTATCTGTTCTCATGTAAGTTATATGACCATCTTGGTATAAATTTTGACAACATTCCATTATACGTTTTGGACTGATATGTAATTGAGATGAAGCATATTGTAGTAAATTGGATGTATTGAAAGGTTTAGGGGGAGAAGATCTCTTTTCTTTAGATTCTCCTAAATAGAAAATATGAGAGAATGATTCAGATAACTTTAGGAATTCTACTACTTCTGATTCTTCTGAAAAATGTTTTCCTAAAGTTCCAATGATGGACGATGGTTCTTGGAAAAATGTTCCTCGGATTTTGTATTTAGCCGTTTTCTCTTTTTCTTTACTTTCTTCGAACTTGTCGTAAATTAATTTTAATGTAGGAGTTTGACAACGACCGGCAGAGAGAAACTTTCCATTATCTCTTGCCAATAGTTTAGTTAAAAGAGGACTAATTTTAAATCCTATCATTCGATCCAATACTTGACGTGCTTGTTGAGCATGAACAATATTCATTCGTAAAAGAGTCGGATTCTCTACTGCTTTTATGATGGCACTTTTTGTGATTTCATTGAATAAAATTCGTTTTGTGGTATATGGATCTAGTGAACATACTTCACAAATATGCCAGGCAATTCCTTCTCCTTCACGATCATCATCTGTACCAATGAAAATATTTTCAGGAGAGAATTGAGAAATTATATTTTTCATAAAAGATACATGTGAGGATTTAGAAGCAATAATATCATAGGTGGGATTGTAATTTTCTTTAGCCGTTCCAACTTTGACTAATTCCCGAATATGTCCTTTAGACGCAATACATTTATATTCAAATCCTAGAAATTTCTCTATTTTAGCACATTTTGATGGTGATTCTACAATTACCAAAAAAGGCGTATTTATAATATTTACTCTCGTTTTCGATTCTAAAGATTTCTTCTTTTTAGCCAATAATGATGACATAAATGGAAGTTGTGGTTTGAAAAAATAGAATAAGATCAATTTATATTTATAGTATTGGAGAGAAAACCTTTTATATTGAAACAGTTAAACAATAATTCAATTTGCCTATAAGAAGAGAGGGTGAAACCCCATATTAAATAACCTTGAAATAAAAAATTGATTCTAATTGGTTTGAAATCTCTTATTTATACATGATTATATTGTAATTATTATCTACAGTATTGAGCACAATGAAATATAAATGTCATATTTTATCGCGCGATTATAAATCTTGGTATTATGGATCCAATGAAGAAGAAAATATTCCGGATGAAAAACATGATTCTACTACAATGGAAACACCCGTTACTTGGAAACTCTTTCAAGATGATGAGTTTGAATATAATAGAGAAAAGAATACAATCGATGTAACATCTTCATGGGTGCGAACTGACAAAAATATTCCAGGTATTCTACTTTTAGAAAATAACCGTACGTATGGACGTACAGAAAATAAAAAACGGTTGTACTATAAATGTAAACCGAATAATTCAAAATTACCATACTTTCTAATACCATATGATATGCCCATGGGGTTTCAGAAAAATTTCAAGAATAAATATGTAACTTTCCATTTTCATCAATGGAATGACAAACACCCATGTGGTATTTTGTCTCAAAATATTGGTGATACCTACGATCTACCTTCTTTTAATGAATATCAACTTTATTGTAAAAATTTACATCAATCTATTACTTTGTCTATTGCCAAGGCCAAGGAACAGCTAAAACAAAATTCAATCGATCATTATGTCAAAACAATTCGATCCAAGCCAACAGAATATGGACCTATTCTAAATTACGAGAATCGTGAAGATATTTTTACCATTGATCCTAGAGGATGCTTAGATAGAGATGACGCATTGTCCATTAAAACCCAAGATAAGGGTCATATTACCGAGCATATTGTCAGTGTTTATATAGCAAATGTATGGGTATGGTTGGAGGCAATGAATTTATGGGATGTTGTAGGAAATCGTGTATCCACAATATATTTCCCTGAAATGAAGCGACCCATGTTACCTACAGTCATTGGTGAGCAATTATGTAGTTTGGATCAAAAACATACACGATTGGCATTTGTTATGGAGTTTTCGGTTGTAGAGCATCCAAACAAAGGGATTTATATTCAATATTTGGATGGCCTTCGTCCCACCTTACAACAATGTGCCATACAAGTCACACATAATTTCGATTATGAAGAACGAAAATTATTAAAGTATAAGCCATACTTAGATTTACAAACATTAACCAAAAAAATGGACACAAGTGTACGCGATAGCCATGATGTTGTATCTTATTGGATGACACAAATGAATTATTATGTGGCGAAACATATGAAATATGAAAAAATGGGTATATACCGATCTGTACAGAGTAGAACTAATTCAGTAACAATTACAAATAAAATTGAGGAAGTAAAAGCACAATTGCCACCGTTTGTTCGTTTATGGGAGCAACAAATGTCTGGAAAATATATTGTATTAAATAAAGATGGAACTACGGATAATATAAATGAATTACAACATGATGTATTGGGATTTTCACAATATGTACATTTTACGAGTCCTATTCGCCGTATGGTGGATTTGTTGAATCAGATTTTATGGGTTCGAAACCATATCAACCCATCTGCTATGCGTATAGATATTACAGATTTCTACAATAAGCAAGTTCAAAATATAGATGAATTGAATCGTCAAATGAAGACAATCCGACGAATCCAATCTGATGCGCATATTTTAGATAAAGTTACAAACGACCCTTCTATAGTTGAAAAAACATATGAAGCAATCGTGATCAATAATGAAGAAAAAGCAATGTTGTATATTGAAAAATTAGAATGGGTTACACACTGCTACTTACCAAATCCAGCTATAAAATACGATCGATTGATGTGTAAATTATATGTATTTGAAAAAGAAGAGCAAATGAGAAAGAAGATTCGGATTCAAGTTGTGGGGGATGATTCCATAGGGGGATAAAATTTATCCCCTACCCCCCTGGGTCCACTAGGGGGATTCCATCCCCCTTACCCCCTGGCTCCGCCAATTGCTGTTCATGTGGGCTCTCTTCAGGGGGGATTTCATCCCCCTT
>MDTG01394353.1_pt1 | contig 11860 bp, 10 predicted proteins | sample 811421 | NCBI WGS metagenome assembly MDTG01 (sample SAMN05326645, study PRJNA326480) | marine metagenome | isolation source: seawater | place: Pacific Ocean: South East | collected 2011 | reverse complement strand
GCTGAGGAGGACCTTGGATTCGGCGCAGCCGTACCAGGATTCCCAACAGCCCTCGCCGCACTTGCGCTTGTCGGAGCAGCTTTGGTCGCTGGAAGGCGAACAGAAGACTGAATGCCGAAATGTAACCGCCCCCGGGGTCGTCTAGACTCCGGGGGTCGGGACAACATCCCTCTGGGTACCTTACAAAGTAAACCATGATAAGGCGAAGAATAGACTACAGCACCATAGGTGGAACCATGCCAGGCACAACCAGAGTTGAGATCAGGACCCTCAAAGTGGGACGATACGTCGCCATAGAGAACGATGCATACAAGATACTCAGCATATCCAAGTCGAAACCTGGGAAACACGGAAGTGCCAAAGCGAGACTCGAACTTGAGGATATCTTCACCGGACAGAAGAGAAGCCACGTAGGGACTGTCACCGATAACATACAGGTGCCCGTGATCGAAAAAGGAAGTGCTGTCATTACATTCGTCCAGGGCAATGAGGTAAATGCCATGGATAACAAAACCTATGAGACCCTCATATTGCCTTTAGATGCGGAAATGAATCTACAAGCCGGCGGTGAGATCCAGTGGATGGAAGCCATGGGCCGCTACAGAATCACACGTGACCATTGATACGGACAGGCTCCGCCACTCCTCATGAGGCAGGAGCACGTGACATACGAACGACCACCTGCCATGGCATGGGCCATACTTGCAATCGCGCTATTCGGTGTGAGCAGTGGCGGGCCCCTACTAGCATCCATGGATACCCCCCCTGTGCTGCGTGCATCCTGGAGGCTCTGGGCGACCTGTATTGTCTTGGTACCAGGGTTCATAGTCCAATTAAAAAAATCTGGATATGAGAAATATAATCTTCGGAACCTCTCGCTAATCACACTTTCTGGATTTGCACTCGCCATTCATTTCGCCGCGTGGACATGGTCTCTAGATCACACATCCCTAGCACATAGTCTTCTTTTCGTCACTAGCCACCCGATAGTGATTGTTTCAGCCATGTTCATCATAGAGAGAAAGGCTGACTTCCTGCTAATTACCGGGGCGTGTATTGGATTCATGGGCGCAGGAGTCGCATTACTAGACGCTTCAGATTCCGGTTCTGTCACATATGTCGGTGATGCTGCAGCATTTATTGGTGCGGTTGCAGGTGCGGCATATTTGGCCGTGGGACGGATTTTGAGATCTGAATCAAAGATCCCGCTTTTCATCTACGCTTTCCCAGTAACTACAGTATCCGCTATTATCCTAACAACGTTGTCCGCAACTTTCGAAAAGACTGGCTCGTCAATTGCTGCTCATCCCTTTGGATGGATTGGAAGTGAGTATTTCCTCACCATTGCTGCTCTCGCCCTTGGAGCCGGACTCCTCGGACACACAGGTCTGAACGCAGCACTAAGATGGCTTCCACCCATAATCATCTCAGTCGGCCTTCTATTCGAACCAATTCTCGGCTCGGTCATAGGGTTACTTCTTCTCGGCACTATTGAAGTAGGATTTTGGACTGTTTTAGGTGGTGTTATGATGATTTTTGGAGCCACAATACTCACATTCTGGCTGGAGTCTAGAACAGAGCCCAGGAGCACGAATTGAATAAGAGACGCCCGGAGCCGAGATGCATGGGCCGACCCTCCATACTTGTGACAAATGATGATGGTGTGGAGGCTCCTGGACTATTAGCACTGGTCTCAAGACTGCACACAGAAGGATTCCCTGTTCTCGTTGTTGCTCCTCGTGGAGAGCAATCAGCTTCGGGTATGAGGCTTACACTTGGGAAGCCAATGAGAATCGAAGTGCACACTGATATGGAGCGATCAATCAGAAATAATCGGGATGTCCCCTTAGTGATATTGTCCGTCGAAGGAACTCCGTGCGATGCTGTAATAGTGGCTATTGAAGGCGCCCTAGATCAACATAGAATGGGTATCAAGCCATCTTTGTGCGTGTCTGGAATCAATCTCGGACCGAATTTGTCAGTTGATGTCCTCCATTCGGGTACGGTGTCTGCTGCAAGAGAAGCTTCGATGTATGGTCTTCCTTCAATTTCTACTAGCCTTGCAGATTACAATGAATCTGAATTTGGTAGAGCAGTAGAAGCGACGATGGCTATAATCGAGAAGGCCATTAAAGTAATCAAAATACCACCCCCCTCGTTCATGCGTCCAGAAGGAGCGGAATCAAAACCAAAAGGGCCCTACAAAGACTTCCCCATCACGCATTTCTTGCATGGCAACCTGATGCTAAACGTGAATGTCCCTTCAAATTGGAATGGAATTTACAGGACTGGGCCCCATGGAGCCAGATGGTACAAGGCACCTACCCAGATTTCAGATACAGCTGAAGGGCAACTCGTGGAAGTGGGGGCTGCTACGATCATAAATGAAGGCGAGGACGGCTCTGATACAAACACAATCGAAAAAGGCGGATGCTCAATTACGGCCATGCCAGTGTGGCCCCAGCTTCACCCCCTATCGGTTCCTGACCACATTCTCAAGGAAGCGAATGCCTCCGATCATGATGGCTTCCCTGTTTGGCTGTCTAACCAGTGATGGACGATAGATATGCAAGCAGACCCGAGTAGCCACTGTTCCCCCAGAGACAACATGGCGACATCGAAATGCTCCTCTACGCAGTCGATTGCCCTGTCATCCCCCACTATAAAACCAATATCACCCTGATTTTCGTGTATGTCGCCCAAAGAATCACCATTTATATCAAGAACACATACTTCAACAGAATTCCTTTGCCATTCCGTAATCGTGGTGCTTAGGTCTCCCCCGGAGTGTGCCAAACCATTGGAGATGTGCTTCCATGTTCCGACAGGCGGAAGCGGCTCAACTACGACTTTCCTCATCTTGCCTGCAATGGATCTTTCATCTGCTCTGAGACCTGTTATGTCTGAACCCAAGAACCTGATCCTTCTTGGCTTCCCCTGACCCCCTAAGAGGTGGACAACCACCTCTACATCCTTTCTGATTCCATGCGATAGGAGGAGACACGCCCCAATGTTTCTGCACAATACATCTATCCTGCCGGAACCTGGCAAATCATCGAGATTGAATGGAGAAGAGGGTGGGGCCCTCGAGCCGATGATAGCGAACCTCCGCATAACTCATACCAACTCTATGTCGTCCACGTCCATCATGGACTGCATCTGTCTTCTGAATTGACGATTGCCCTTCATACCGCGCATCATCTTCTTACTTTTATTCCATTGTGCAAGGAGGCCTTTAACTTCCTTTTCAGAGGATCCAGAGCCTTTTGCGATCCGACGTATCCTCTCGGATTTGAGAAGATTGGGATCATCTTTTTCTTCCTGAGTCATCGAGTCCATCATTATCCTGTATCGTTCAAGGTTGCCTTGCATAGCCCTCTTTTGAGAAGATGACATAGAACCCATGCCAAACATGCCATCAGGAAGATGGGAGAGAATCCTATCCAGCGTACCGATTTTACTCATCATCTCCATTTGTTGATACATATCATTCAGTGTGAAGCGGCCAGACATCAAACGCTGGGTGAGACGCATCGCTTCCTGTTCATCCAAATCTTCTGGCGCCAGATCAATGAGGCCTTTTATGTCGCCCATTCCGAGAAGTCTTGAGATGAAACGGTCAGACTCGAAGCGTTCGAGATCTGATACTCTTTCCCCCTCCCCGACGAATACTATGGGGGCATTTGTTATTGACACAGCGCTCAGAGCACCGCCACCTCTGGCAGTCCCATCGAGCTTCGTCACAATCGTCCCTGTGACTCCTACGAGGTCGTGAAAGGTCTCTGCTATTGGTCCAGCAGATTGGCCAACTTGTGCATCTATGACTAGAAACCTCTCTGTTGCTTGGGCGATTTCCGCAATGTCAAGAAGCTCGTCCTTTAGGTCTTCATCAAGACTGTCACGTCCTGCTGTATCTATGATTACAACATCTGCGGTTCCAACTTTCCGGAGCCCATTTCTTACAATCGAGGCTGCATCTTTTCCATCTATTTCCCCATATACCTCTACTCCGCTGCCATCGAGTAATTGTGAAAGTTGAGCGAAGGCACCTGGCCTGTGAACGTCTGCCTCTATGACTGCGACTTTGACCCCGTGCCTTCTTCGCCACCACTCCGCAACCTTTGCAGTGGTAGTAGTCTTTCCCTGACCATACAGGCCCACCATGAGAACGGTCTGATTGTGTGGCCTGATTTCTCGTGCAGGCCCGAGAATTCTGACGAGTTCGGAATATACCATATTCATTGCATGGGTCTCAAGCTTTAATCCAGGTCGAGGCTCGTCTTCCATGAGCCTTCTTTGTATCCTTTCAGTCAGGTCTTTGGTTTGTCTGACATTAAAATCAGCCTCTAAAAGAGACCTCCTCAGCGAGCGTGTAAACTCCTTCACAGCCTCTTCATCAAGGGTCTTCTTGCCCCTTAGGAGGCCAACTGAATTGAGTATACGACGCTTGAGCCCCTCCAGTGCCATGGTGGTATCCCCGTGAAGACTCGTTTCAACGTTCCTCGTGCCGTCCCATCTAAACCCTCGATGCCAACCCGCAGGCATGGCCACCCCGTTGATCGGCATCGTAGAGATGCAAATCGCATTCGCGATAGCCCTGTTAGGGATATATCTGGGATGGAGTGCCGCCCTTTCCAGAATATCGGGATTTTATGATCTAACTGGGGCAGCAAGACACCTCCTATACGGCATAGTAACAGGTATGTTGTTTGCAGTCGCTGTGGACAGGATGGTACTGGCAGAGATAGTACTTGGACGCTCATGGGACGCCATAGCCCCCGCATTACTCCTAATTGGGGCGTCTCAGTCAATGCTAGTTCTTGTGGTGGTCGGCCGCCCAAGAACCGTCAAAACGTCAAGCAGTATGCCTTACGGCTGGACTTTCGGACTGGGACTAGGTTCGATGCAAGCCGCCTACATAATAGTCAGAATATTTGATCCTGCGACATGGGACGGCTCTACAGGATTCGGAGTATTTGCAATAATCATGGGTGGAATCGTTAGCGCCACGTGCGCACTGGGTTCTGCGACAATATCCGGCTGGCAAGGCGTAAGGCTCCTATTCGGACAAAGAATAGCCGCCACAGTTGCATCCTCCGTGTTGCGTGCGATGATGATAGCGTCTGTGGTGTTATCTGTATTCCAGCCACTGGCTATTATTTTAGCTACCCCGCCTGCATTCTATTTTGCGTTCAACAGTGCTCCAAGGTGGGCCATAGAGACTCTTTCTGAACCATCAAGAAAAGAATACAGGAGAGCAATAAGAAGAGACGCTATCAGTAAAAAATGATCTTATTCCATATTCTCAATTTTTAGCCAAAAAAGGCCCACTGGGGTAATAAAAGAGTGAAAAAAATAATTTCTCCCTTATGGTGACGGTTATATCGGACCCGTATTGCGGTGTGACCAGATGAGAATAATCATCGGAGGGGCCGGCGAGGTCGGCCGCGGAGTGGCTTCTGCCCTAAGGCACGAGGGTAGGGACATCGTCCTTATTGACAATGATCTAGATGCCATAAACGAATCACAATCCATTGATTGCCTTGTTATCAGTGGATCCGTTCTCTCAAGAAGAACATTGGTTAAGGCTGGGATAACGGATGCTGAGATTGTGATAATGTGCACAAACTCAGATGAACTCAATTTGCTATCATGCGCGTTTGCAAAAAGAGTATTTAGCGAGGAAAACAAATCATCTAATCGGAAAATAAGGACTGTAGCCAGGATATCGGATCGAAAACTTTTGGACCCCGAATACGGAGCTGGTCCACTCCCAAAGTGGTCTAAAGCAGATCATATCGTTTGTGCCGGAGAAGAAATAGTAAGCAGACTTGCAAGTGGCTTAGTCGCTCCTGCGTTCGAAGAGGCACTCCCCGTCCATGAAGGGTCGTACATACTTGTCGCGGAAGCAGGGGAAGGAAGCCCTCTGATTGGTAGTACTGTGAAGGAGGTTAGAGATACATTCTCTTCACTCCCGCCAATAGTCGCAATACAAACAAACGGTCACGCTGCCAAACTGGATGTTCTGGATCAGGAGATAGTGCTCAACGATCGAGTTGCTTTTGCCATAACAAATCTCGATCAATTTAGAGTGGTATCTTCAGCCCTTGGAATACCTTTGGACCCAATTCCAGAAAACCCAAGGACGCTAGTATTTGGGGCCACTGCATTCGGCTCAGAAGTAGCCTCCCACTATCTATCGGAAGGAGCAGATGTTGTAGTTATAGAACCAGACTTAGATCTTGCAAATCAATTGGTCGGATCTAAAGTAGGATCCAGCAAGAGACTTGATGTGATACATGGAGACCCTCAAGACGAAGAATTACTCAAGGAGATAGGCATAGAGGGCTTCGATGTTGCTGTGGCAAGCATGGATGATGATAACAGAAACATCGCTATGGCAATGCAGGCCTCAGACAAAGGAATCCCAAGATCAGGGCTCCTCCTCAAAGACATGGCCTTGATTGAGGCTGTGAAGAGAATCGGCCTTACCCGCCCGGTAAGTCAGAGGCAAATTACGATCACTTCGATACTAAGGGCTATCCATTTCGGCGATCTCGGAGACTTCAGCGTCCCCACATCCCTCAATGATATCGTGATTGTTTTGTTCCACATTGTGGAGGAACATCCTTTTGTCGATTCTACAGTTGCCAACGCTAGCAACAGGCTCAAAGGAACGATGCCGCTTATATTTAGGAAAAGCGAAGAAGGTGTACGAAGCATAGTTACCACTGCCGATACGATGATTGTGGAAGGAGACACTGTCGCTATGATCCTAAAACAAGAGTATCTTTCCCTCGCAGATGAGATCAACGGGTGATCGGTAATGCACTATGATGTAGTTCGATACGTAGTCGGACAGACTCTTAGGATAATATCCGTCCCATTCATTCTAGCGGCTCTTGCATTGTCTTTGATGGGTCAGGAGTCATCATGGTACCTCCCAATCTCTTCATTTGCTGTGCCTGCTTTGATCGCCTTGGTGTTAGGAACACTCCTCTCCAGAGTGGACAAGGAGGAGATAGAAGAAAGAATCCGTGACAGAGAGGCATTTGCATCAGTGGGCCTTGGCTGGCTGGCCATCGTTCTAATCGGCACACTTCCCTATTGGCTCGGGGGAGTATTTACGGGCCCCGGTTCGGACGGCTCGTTTTCGGATATTATTCACGGATTCGTCTACTCACTTTTCGAATCTATGGCCGGCTTCACAACCACTGGTGCGACGGTGATCGAATCTTCCTCGAGCCCCCTGTGTGATGAATCCACATCCGATTGCCTTGCAAGCCTACCCAAGATGATTCTACTGTACAGGTCTGCTACTCAGTGGCTCGGGGGGATGGGCGTCATAATGCTTGGTTTACTGATATTTTCGCGTACGGTCGGCGGTGGAAAGTCACTTGCAAGAGCGGAACTTACCGGGCCTACGGTATCCCCAACGGGAATTACATTTCAATCGACAGCGAGGATTCTTTGGGCGGTTTTCGTCGCAATGACCCTCATAGAATTCGTCCTGCTGATTTACCTCACAGACCTATCTTTGTTCGACTCCCTGAATATATCCATGACTACCATAGCAACTGGCGGCATGACTCCCACTGATGCGGGTATCGGGGGTTATGATTCTGGAATGTTGGAGTTGATAATTATCTTCTTCATGTTCGTTTCAGGACTCAATTTTGCCGCTATATATCTCATCGTCATTAAGGCGCAGTTCTCCGAAATAAAGGATGAGGAGATGAGAAATTATTTCTTCATTTGGGTAACATCCATAGCACTTGCATCTGGATTCATGGCATTGGCAGGATCATCATTCAGCGAATCTTTGAGAGATACTGCATTCACCCTCACAAGCATCATTACCAGCACAGGGTACAGTACTGCGGATTGGGGTTCATGGCAGCTGTTTCCGAAACTGATCCTACTAATTCTCATGGCCATCGGAGCCACTGCTGGATCAACTAGCGGTGGTCTGAAGGTGATGCGTGCGACCATGCTTCTCAAAATAGCAAGACGTGAGATTATGACGATTGTTCAACCAAAACGCGTGGTTCCAATTAGGGTTAACGGGGAGGTGGTAGACGAACGCAGGGTCAGCCTTGCTATTGGGATGATATGCGCTTGGATACTTCTGTGCGCCATTTCCATATTGATACTATCTCTGGTAGAGAGAAGCATAGATTTGGAATCAGCCGTTTCGGTAATATTCTCGATGCTTGGCAACACTGGACCCGCACTTGGTGCGTACGGACCCACTCATACCTACGCCTCAATGTCTGATCTTGGCTTGCTGGGTTCCTCTATACTCATGTGGCTTGGAAGGCTAGAAATTCTTACAGTCCTGATATTGTTCAACCCTCGCTTGTGGTCCAAGAGCAATTAATCTAGAAATCCATTAAAGAGGGTTGATCTGGAACTTCTACAGGCGACTCATGATTCTCTTCAAGAGGCATATCTGGAATTTCGAAGCTATCATTTATTCGATTATCAAACGCTTTCGTCATCCTCTTCCCCTCTTTGCTACTTGGGCGGACCCCATTTAGGGCCAGATGGTCTTCCACGGCCAGTCCCAAACGAATGCTAAGGTCAATTGAAGAGTCCTCAAAGCCTGACCTATCCTCCATTGCTGCTAGCATCATGGGCAGTAGATCTTCTCTGGATGATGCTTCACTCGTGTTAAATGCAAGTGCTAGCTGAGCGGCAATGTCGGTTTTCCTCCAAGTCTCCGACCCCCTTCTAAGGAAATCTGGATAATACAGCCTGGGCCGGGATGACCTGGCCCCAGCAGCTGCTACGCTATGCGCTGCGAGGGCCATGGACCAGTAATATCCCCTGTGCGCAGTGCTAAGATATGTGGTCGCAAGAGCTCGATCCCCCATCACCATCCCTGCTGAGATATGCTTCAACTCTTCTTCAAGTATCGATTGATTGTTCCATGATATCCATGCGAGGCATTCCCTTGGCTCTTTGTCTGAAGTTCTCAATGCCTGATAGACTTCTGATCCTGACCCTGCCATGTAAGCGTCAGTGAGAGATTGGAACACGTCCAATCCCACGTCTCTTCGCGATGTTGATGATATTCTCCGGACGGTCTGCACATCCACATGCGAACCTTTCGATATTTTGGTGCAAGCCTGTAAATCCTTCAGTAGAGCACGCAGGTCCCCGGGATTTCCTCCAATCAATATCTGCAGAGCCTCAGGATCAATGTCTATGCCTTCTGCTGAAAGCACTCTCAGAGATATGCGCATCATGGATGAGGGGTCTACCCGCTTGAATCGAACGGATTCCGCAACGCGGTACATCCTGTCCCTGTTTGCCCGCCATGATGTCCTCCCCCATAGACGCATTTCATCGTTACAGGTCATCAACACAGGATGCTTCGTGGTTTTGAGAAGGTGCATGACCTCGCCCTTACCCCCTCTGTCTCCGGATATCTTATTCGATCGATCTTCTGATTCTATCGACCGGGTGATCCTGCTCTCGCTCTCCACAGCGAATCCCCCACTCAGGTGATCGACTTCGTCCAGGAGAATCAAAGTTCTACCTGACTGCTTATCTTCTCCGAAGGCCCTGAGAGATGTATTCTGGGAGCCAATTGTCGCCGCCCTTCGAATCGCAGCAGCATTTCGTTCCTCGGAAGCATTCATTTCTATGACTGACCATCCATGGTCTGATGCAGCAGCCCTAGCGATAGTGGTTTTACCAGTTCCAGGAGGGCCAATTAGAAGCATTCCTCTCTTATCTGGAATTTGACCGTTAGACCACTTATTCAACCACGATCGAATTTTCGCTATGGCTTCTGAGTTGCCAACCATATCCTCGGTGGTGGCTGGGCGGTGACCCTCACTCCAGTCCTGCTCGCTCGCCACGTTAAGCCACAGCAGTAGAGGGGTGATGAACACTCCTAATCAAAAGTCAATGTTCGAACCCTGACTGAGCAGTACGGATTGTAGATCATCCTTGTTGCACCTCACTTGCTTACCATCATCCCTTCTTCTGAGGGTCACGGAGCCATCTTTTAGCGACTGATGGTCCACTGTGATAGCCCACGGTATGCCTGCCTCATCCGCTCTCGCATATCTTCTACCGATTGACTTCGAATTATCGTATTGTATCTTCAGACCCCGTGCCTTGGAAAGAATATCAGCGATGGTTTTCGCCATATCCCCCATCCCATCTTTGTCAAAGAGCGGCAGAACGACCGCATCGAATGGAGCAGTACTCTGTGGAAGCCTTAGAACCGAATAACGATTACCATCCTTTTCAATCTCTTCATAGGCATGATCTAGAATATGCCATATTATCCGGTCTATGCCGAATGCTGGTTCCACAACGTGTGGCGTGTACCATTCGCCGGTTACAACCCGATCTTCCGTTCTCCGCTCTGCCATGCCTTCTTCGATGGTTGTCTCTGTTCCGTCCTTCAGTCTGATTTTGAATGGCAATGATTCTGGAATCTTGTCTAATTCCCCTATGGCCTCGCTGATTTCTGAAGCTAGACTCTTGAACGCCGGACCAATCGCTGATTGAACTGGGAACCATTTGTCAACCCTGACTTTCTTTGGTTCGACGAATGCCCTCCAGGCTCTAAAGTCACCTTTCCCCGTGTGAGTAGCATGTTGCTCAAGATCGTGACATGTGCGGTTGGCTATGCCAATACACTCTATCCACCCATGTTCACCATGCAATTCACAATCCCAGCAGTCTGACGCGTAATGAGCCATCTCGTCCTGTCCGTGCTGTCTGAATCTCAACCGAGAGGGATCAATCCCGAGTGACCTCACCAATTCTAGAGTTCGGGCCATGAACCAAGCAACGGTGGGGTGGAGTATCAATCCTTTAGAAAGAGCAACCGACACGGACATCCTCGCCATCTGACCTGTCGAACTGGGAATCATTTGAACAACTGTCGACCAATCACCGTCATCCCCTACGGGAGGCTCTTCCGGATCGAAGAAATATTCCAATTCAGCCATTGTGAATTCTCTGAGTCTTATCATGCCCTGTCTAGGACTGATTTCATTTCTGTAGCCTTTACCTGTCTGAATCCCCCCGAAAGGAAGCTTCTGTCGGAAGTGACGATACAACATGGGGTATTGCATAAACATGCCTTGAGCCGTCTCAGGCCTCAGATACGCAGTTCTTCCCCTGCTCATGGCGCCTACCGAGGTTTTGAACATCAGATTCATTGGAACGCATTCAGACCAGTCGACTCCGCCACAGCCTGGACAGGTAATACCGTCCTTTGCCAGGGATGAAGAAATCTCGACAGCGGATAGACCGTCAATATCGCCGACGGAACCTTCCAAGAGGTGATCAGCCCGAAAAACGGACTCGCATGAATTGCAGGTTGTCATCAGATCGTTAAATTCGCCTACGTGACCGCTCGCTACAAGAACCTCTTCGGGCGTCAAAGTGGGCGATTCGATCTCAAGTATGTCTCCAAAAGAAGACCAATACTCAATCCATGAATCTATCACTCGTCTTCGAATAGACGCCCCAAGCGGGCCATAGTCAACAAGCCCCGCGACTCCCCCGTATGTTTCGAAGGCAGGCGCAACGATGCCTCTTCTCCGCATGATGGAAGAAAGCCTCTCCATCCGACCCGAATCCGCCCTAGCCATACAGCCCGCTCGGTCGAGACTAATATGAATCAAACCCGTTCCTTGCCGTCCAACAGAGCATATCATGACCATTTGAAGAATACTCGGGAACGAAGTATTCATGTATCGACCGGTTTCGCTGGGACTAGATAGGTGCCGTTCGTAAATGCCTAGATTGGAATATGTGACTGAATCCTCAGAGAGCGAAGAGCTCTTGGAGAGCCTGTGCCAGCCTGTAAGGGAGTGGTTCAAGGATC
>MDTG01395598.1_pt1 | contig 11861 bp, 15 predicted proteins | sample 811421 | NCBI WGS metagenome assembly MDTG01 (sample SAMN05326645, study PRJNA326480) | marine metagenome | isolation source: seawater | place: Pacific Ocean: South East | collected 2011 | reverse complement strand
TTCGACAAAAGTGTAGCATTATTTTTGGCGTGATACAGGCTTATCGCACCAAGAGTGGTAAATGAGATGCTTGTAAGCAGCATTAACATGAAGTAGCCATACTTAAGACCGGAAGAAAGTCCCGAGTCGCCTGATTTATCACAAGCAGAACAATAATAACCGCAGTAAATAAAGACCAATGTCGCGGTAAGCATAATTGTCGATAGAACAAGTACACCGGTGTTTGCAACCTCAAGCTCTTTTGAATACAGTTTACTGTCTAACGACATCGTTACTTGGGTAGACATTGAGCGGTAAGCACCGATCCCTCCTGAAATTAAAATAATAATGTACATTAACAATGTTAGTGGATGGTTCATATTTATTCTAAATAAATATTTTTATGAATTATTTTTGTGAATACCTAAGAAGTCTTATGGGGGTTTCGCTTGTATGTATCTCTTACTTTTCGATGTCCATATGGTTCAACCCGTCAGCCGCTAGCTCTTTCTTATAATAATTCATAAAGTCTCTGGTAATGTCCGCTAGCTCCTTCTTCTTTTGAATGGTATTACTTATTTTTTCTTTGACACTATGGAAAAGTTGGATCCCCGGTCTTATATGAGAAGGGACGTCCCCCCAATTGAATATAACAGCTTTGTCTAGAAACCTCTCATAATTTTTATTATGTATATGGGTCATGTGAATAGTGATTATATCTCCATAGGCGGCACCCGAGTCGTGAGTAACCAATATAAGGGAGATGGTTACGACAAGGAGAAAATTATTGAGATCTTTCATCCTTCTCCCTAGCACTATTCCCATGTAAAATGACAAATTTATATTCCCGTGTTTTTTGATATAATTATATCAAAAAAACTTCAGAATGAATACCTACAACATAGCAGCTGCTAGTTCCTCTTCGATACTTAAGCCTTGAAATGTTGTATCTAACCGTTCTTCTATTTGATCAAAACCCTCGCTAATCAATCCGGTGAAGTATTCATATACTGGCTCCATAAATTCTCTTGTTAGACCTGAGTGGATTACGTTTCCAGAGTGGAACACCAGGAAAGTATTATACCGATTGGCCTTCAATTTTGCTGCACGCTCCTTCTCCCCTAGTAAATCTAGGTACTCTTGATACGTAGTCCATTTCTCTTTCCACTTATCACCGCTACTAGTCAATTTCTTGATTTTCATCTTGCTTATATCCTCATCGAGTGGTATCTTAATGTTGACACCGGTATACCCAAAAGATGTCTCCAATAGACAATGAAATTTATCTAGATTACCCATATATTTGTTAAGCTTGCTTCGATCTACTAAGAACCCAAGCGAGAAATCAATATTACGCATTGATGGAATGAAGAGTACCTCAATGTCGGAAGAAGCATTCTTAAACTTGTACAAGTCTTTGTTATCACGAATGTAACCCCATAAGTACCTTACACAATCTTCTGCATGTTTATGTGTCTTACATCCGGTCATCTGGAAAGTCCCATTCCTGCATACCTTAAAGTTGATAGGTTTATCTAGTATAATGACTATTGTGATTGAGTTTCTGAACCATTTTTTCCTTTTCCCCGCTTTTTTCTTCCTAGGGTTAAGCTCCACTCCTCTGATCTCCCCTTCGCATTTAATTGTAACGATTGACCCGGGTATGATATCTTTATTTGGGTTTGGTTGAAGACCCTTCTTTTTACGACCCCGTTTCTTAGGTATCACTACATAAGGAGTGATTGGAAGTTTAGTAAATAGTTTCTTGATGTCGATAGTAAGATTTGTATTTGCCGTGTAGGTCTTGGTAGAGACCGTTATATCCGAAAATTTCGGAAATTTTAGTGCTTTGGAAGTCATTTTTATTATTATTTAAAGAACGAGGACCCTTTAAGTAGCAATTTTAAATTTGCTCCTTTTACGGCATTTGGAATTGATAATATTTTTCTTGTCCCTACTGATATTAACAAAAGATGCTATACCTAACTAAATTTGAGAAAATTCGCGTACTAGGAGCACGTGCAACGCAGATATCCGAGGGAGCACCGTCAACGGTCGATACGACTGGTCTCACCGATGCAATGGCCATCGCAAAAAAAGAATTATCAGAGAACAAGTTACCTCTAGTAATCCAGCGTGTTTATCCCGATGGGAAAATTCTGGAAATTCCTGTGATGGAAATGCTACATGAATAAAAAAGAAAGAATTTATGTGATAATATTATCACATAAAATAAGGATAAATTTATAGTACCCAATTATTTATTCTTAAGAAGATTGTCAGAGTCGGTGCACGTGACTACATCCCCTGAGGCTAAATTAAATGTCAGATTTGCGCTATCAAAGGTTGAAGGAAAGTCAAACTTACTTCCATGCCAGTCATATCGCGGTCCTAAATAAGGTAACACTTTTTCTGTTACATCTTCTTCCTTGTCGTCAATCACCTGCAGTACCGGTGATGGTCCTCTTACGGGTTTAACTATCATAGTATATACCTTACCGCTAACCACATAAGTAACTAAGAATTTATTGCGTCCAAGTTTCACAACCGTGCTATTCATATATTGTAGAAAGCTAATATAAAATACTTTGCATAGGAGCCGTATACTGTGGTAGAATACGGCCCAAGCCGTCCTGTGCTGAGTTGACACGAGATTGTTCAGACTTTTCCATCTCTGATATTTTAAGCATAATTGAGAAGTTATAATTGTGAGCCCCTCCATACGTATGAAGCCATAGAGACATAATGATCCAAGTAGGTACCATAAATAAATGAACATTGTTTATATATGGGACTTATTTGTTTAAACAAATGTTGTCAAGTGATAAATGAGTACAAAAGAGTATTCTGTTACGGTGACACCTGATAGTAAAGATGAGAAGTTTACTACATCCATATGTGATTGCGAGAAATGTAAGCGAATGCATATGTCTCAGATAGAGTGGGACACCTTTACCCCACGGACACATCTCCAACGGGGAATGAAAGAAGTAATAGCTCGAATAGAGGCAAGGATAAATAACGAATTGCAACATTAATAATATCGATATTAAAGACAATACCTTTTTGGTATTGCCTCAAAAGGACTTGCTCTCGGCGAGGCTTGAACTCGCGACCGCCAGTTCATAAGACTGGTGCTCTACCAACTGAGCTACGGGAGCCCATACCTAATCATGTATGGGCTCACAAAGTAAGGTTATTATGGTCATCGGAAACAGCTTGGTTCTCGCTCTTCCTATCCAATATACTACTTTGCAATCTTTAAACTATATTTTACGCTATATGAACCAACTCAGACCTTAAATATTTTTTTCGGAATAACTTTAGTCAATTCTTTTGCGAGTGTTTCTCTATGGTTACCCTTATAATCAAAAGTACAATTATGATTTAGACGATGTTCTTGACAATATAATTTACCGCATCTACAGCGACTCATCTCTTTTACAACAAGGAGTATTTTCCTTTTACATCTAGGGTGTTTACAACGGGCCATTTATATAATATAGAGAGTTTCTCTAAATATAAATGACTTTTATATTACGGGGGAGGGGTTCATCATATCACAGTCTTAACAGCTCGATTCATGCTATAAATACGTGCTGCGGCAAGAAAGGGGGTTAAGCATAACCTTGTGGAGTGGTCCGGAACTACCAAGGTAATACCCACTCCAATTCCCAGACCTAAGCTAGACCCTATCATATTTATGACACTTATCTTTGCATATATCTCTCCTATATTATTATCTATAGCCAATTTTTGTATACACATCGCGTTCACGGCTCCGATACCGGCAAATGATATATTACTAAGGATATTAGAACATCCAGCGATAGGAAGAAATAAATTGGGTACCAACGGAGTTATAAACATGCTAGCAAATGCAAGCTGTTGAATACCATGAGAGTATCCTAGAAATCTATGAGGATCCTTGTCTGCCTTTGTACTCATTTTGGATATATAACCAAGAGCTCCAAGCTGCCCAATAATGTCCTTTCCAACATAGTTGATAGTGCGGTAAGTTTCTGAATCGCTACCAATAGCAGCCAGCATGCTGTGAGAAGCCATGGCACTCTCTGTTGATACTATAACGTTGGAGATAAAGGACCACCTAAGGTATTCAGAATATTTAGGATGGTGTTTCCCCGAAGGATAAAGCAATCTTCGCAGCATTTTATTTTATTGTATTCTTATCAAGATGTAGAATATCAAAACCAAAAACACCAGCAACAATTTCTACGTCGTGGACGAACTTTCTCGATCCGTTTACCTGTATTACACAAGGGGCAACGTTTGCCCCTTCCTTTATCAAACCATTTTTGAATACATCTATAGTGGTAGACGTGTCCACACTCGGTAATACCAAGATCCCCATCTGTGAGCGGTTCAAAACATATCACGCATTCTTCTGACGGACGCGCTTTACCATTTCTCATTGTCTTCCTTTACACTAATAAATATATTGTTAGAATAAATGGCTGAAGCAAAAATATACTGCGGTGACAGATCTGATCTGCCCGGTAACCAGAATTACACAAGATTTGGAACCCGAAATGAGTGTTTGAAGTGCGGCTTCGGTGCAGCCATGTATAAATACAGATGGGCTGCGCCGGATAATATACCAAGACCCCCTCTGCGAGCTCGGCAAGGTTGTCTCAGGTCAGAGCGACACGATCGGGGAGATGTCAGAGGTAATCAGTTTATCGGAGGACGCCGAGGCCCCGGGCGTCCTTACTTACGAGAACGTACCAAACTTATTGTGACAATATCAGTATGGTTGCTGATATGTATAGCTACATTTGTGTTACTCTATATGATCTCTCCGGATCCAGTAACAAAAATAGAAAATAAAAAGAAAGTTATAAAATGGGATACATTTATAATAATCTACTCTCTAATTGTAATGAGTATCACATCCCTATTTGTCTTCTTCTATTCTATGGTTCGTATCCACGATGTTTGATGACCCATTTCGTCTCTCTCCATGTGATCATATGCAAAAGTCTTACGTTGTCTTATATATCTCCAATTAATGATAGTTGCCGATATTAAATTTGCGAGTATAATCATAACAAAGAAAGCTGCTTGAGAGATAATACCTGATACTATCAGTATCATGTCCAATTCCGAGTAGAGTGCGAACATATTAACAATAAGCATGGTAACTGTCTTAGAGTATATCAATACATCGCTCTTTGGATCCTGAACACAATTGATTATCCAAGGATATGTAACGGAGTTTATCCAGTTATTAATCAACTGATGCACGAAGAAAAGAGCAAGAAGAGTATAGTATGTTAAATCATCGTTAATAGTAACACTCATAAATGTCACCGGGGTTCCCCATCTGAAGAAGGTTGACTTCTCGTACATACCCATAGCTGCTAGAATACCTGCCAGTGCGGCTATATATAGATAACCAACACAGATGCTCAAAAAAGGCGAAGTTAACTTGTTCAGAAAATGGTTCATTATTTTTAATAATGAACACGTATCGGTGAATATAAATTACTTTTAAATTTTAGAAATCAACAAATATGTAAATAATTCTCTGGTGGAAATTATTTCTTAACATTCTTGATAGCGGGGAGCACACCTTTCTTACGTGCTTCAGCAACTTTCGCATCGACTTGAGCCTCTATTCCAGATGACCCACTAGGAGCTCCTCCCCCAGTGGATGAAAGAGCTCCTAACATTGGTCCCATCATATTCATCATGCTTCCTAGATCAGGTACTGCTTGACCGTCTTCCCCGCTGTTAGCCCCAGCATTGATGCTACCCATCATGGCACTAATAAGATTCATTGGATTTTCATCATCAGAACCTGCAGCATCTCCACTCAAAGAAGATACCATGGTCTGAACTGTGCCCATCAATTTTCCCAGGTCAAGGGTACCATCTTGTAACCCATTGCCCATTCCTCCGACAAGATCTGCAAAAACCCCGGATTTCATGATAGAAGCTACCGCTTCCATTGGGTTAGCATCGGGATCTACATGTTCCTCAACCTTACCTATAATATCGTTAAGGAAATTAGCTTCCTTTGCGGGTCCAGATCCTTTGTCAGCTGTAGCCTTTAGAATTTGACGGGCTTTCCCGGTCGGATCGACTAGAGCCGAGATTGTGAGCAAATGTTTCCAGATAACGTCCGTCGTATCCTTGTCGGCAGAATCAAAGATTTTTTTAATATCAATATAGACGCGATCAGAATATGAAATCTTGGTCTCGGCGAACTTTGAGACATTTCTCGATTCAAAAGCCTCTCGATTGGTAGTACAGAAGAGTCTAAACGCGTCAATATGTTTGTGAATTGCCTTCTCGTGAGAGAGGGTAGTCTTACTGATAAGATGTACATATAGTTTTAGAGGACGTTCATCCTTTCCAAACACCTCTTCTAGAGAAGTAGTAAAGTTGGAAATAGCCTTGAAGGTAACCAATGAAGTATCTACGTGTGAAATAGCCATTATTTAGTAATTCAATGTATTATTTTAAATGTCTTTTGAATTTGAGAAATGATCCAAAGAAAAATATACAAAAGAAAAATGAACGACTCAAATCAATACTGGTGTGACTATTGTTCTACTCCTTCCAAGGACCATAGTTCTCTAACTCAACATCAGGAAAGTTGTAGATCTTATAAAAAATATAAGGACGTCCTATTTTGCTGCCAAAGGTGTGGAGCTTTTTGTACAAAAGATATAAAAAACTTGGACGTACATTTGGAAAGTTGTATGAAGGGATCCACCTTGTTAAACAGTTCAAATCTTAGAAAGGAATTGGAAGAGCTAAGATCTCAACTAGCAGCAGAAAAGACCCGAAGCAGTATTTACTTGGCTTTATTAGGATCACATACAGGTATTAATATTGAAAAATTGATAGAAACGAAGGACAATGAAATACATCTCTTCGATGTGACCCCCGGTACGAATGTCTTTTTACATGAGAGAGTACAAACAAAATGTCTCAACAAATTAGAAGGGTCTCCGGTAAAGATCCCCGAACCACAAAAGCACTCGCGTAATTACAGACGCGCCCCCAGGTATATTGAAAGTAACCCGGAACCCACTACCCAAGCAAGATCTCTCGTTATTGACCAAATAGACAAAAGAAGTAAGGAAACTCTTAACCAGCTTAACGAAGATGTAGCCAACATTATACAACAATCATGTAAAGAATTGATAACTCAGCTAAAATCCAGTAGAACATACACAAAATTATTAAGGAAACTAAAAATGGAGAGATCTAAGTTACTAGGTACTCTTAAATTACAAGAATATATACAAGTTGTTAGAGATCATATTAAAGATTTAACAGTCGTGCTTAGTAATAAACAGCAATCGAGTAAGAAAGTTCGGACCAATATTCGTAATTCACTCACCCCAATTGAAGCTCGTGTTCTGAGATACCAGGGTTATCATGAGACCCATTTAGACGGAGATTGTCGAGAAAAACTGGAGGCTGTATTACGGCATGGACGTATATTTTCCAAAGAATTTAAACCTTACTCCCCTCAAGAACTTAGTGATAAGTTAACAAATTATAGTGTTGCGGTATTCCCTATTGAAAAGCTTATTAGATGGGCATTAATTAACCCGTATGGATTCTGGAATGTTACATACTTACCATGGCCCAAATCGACTTTAGAAGACCCTTATAGTTTCTACGTTCTACAAAAGATTAAGAAAGGGAAAAGGTACTGGAATATGAATTGTCGCCTGGAAGACTTTACCACAGATTTAATAGCAGGTGTTCACCCATACTTAATACGAACATTCAGAGAACTGTATTATGATGTGTTCAGCGATAACCGTTATCGCTCTAATGCCATAGAATTATCTTCTTTTGTTGCAGAGGACTGTGAGCAGTTAGCTCGGAATATTATTCTAATGTCTCAACCAAGAAAACTCTGTCGCAAGATATGTAAGTTACTCACTGATAATTGTACATATAAACATACAAAACAAGACCATTTTAGTTTACTTGGGGATGACTTGCTTCAGAGAAAAAGATTTCAGGAAAGAGAAACCATAGAAATGGTAGATACTGTCAAGCAACTCTTTGATCATATCACTGATGAACAAGCTGTAAATTTCTTTAAAAGCAGGAACGTAGCTTAAAAAAACTTACCTATAAATAAAGGAATGAGTCTCAATCTTCGAAAAAGACCGAGTAATATACTCGATGATAATATAATCAGCAAGCGACCTAGAATAGAGGAGAAGAACCCTATACAACCTAGTATACCGCAAGAAGTAAACAAGAAGAATCTTCTCAACGAATTAACTCCTCGAAATGGGGATAATGACGATCTTCCTCAAGAGAATGTGTTGCCACAAGAAGACGAAGAACCAGACGAAGAACCAGAGGAAGAATCAGGCGAAGAATCAGAGGAAGAATCAGAGGAATACTCAGGTGAGAGTAGTGATGAATATGACATAGATTACAATGAAGAGATGGATATCCTCAAAGACAAGGATCCCGATCTCCATTCTACTCTTAAACAGGTCCATGAGGAATTAGAGAAGACAGAACCTAGTGTACACTCTTTGTTAAAGACACCTTTAAGAATTGAGGATAGAGCTAAACTCTGTCAATTTTATGAGATATATAAGTCAACTGAACCCAATACGCTTGAATGGTTGGATGCTCGTACGAGATATAATACAATGTTCAAAGAGTATCAAATGGGTTATAAACAATATGAAAAATTTACCCCAGATGAACATAAGAGAATGAAAGAAGAAGAAAAGAAATTAACTAGTTATAACCCACAGCTCACTATAAAGTATAAAATATTGAATTTACAGACGTCTCAAGCTAATAAAGCTGCTATATATAGACGATATGAGGACCTTCAGGCTCTAGAAGGAAGTAGCGATGAATATAATAAGCTCAAACATTGGTTGACTTGGGCTACAAGTGTTCCGCACGATAAAATTAAACGGGTAAATGTCCCGGATATTACCCAATTTATCATAGATGCATCACACAAACTCGATAAGGAACTATTTGGTATGAAAAAAGTAAAGGAACAGATATTACTATTTTTAAGCGCTAAGCTCACCAATCCATCTTTACGACGAGGTAATCTAGGGCTAAAAGGACCGCCAGGTACAGGTAAGACACAGATAGCTCGTATGGTTGCTAAACTAATGAATTGGGGTTTTGAACAAATCTCCTTCGGTGGTGTTGATAAAGCGGACTTCCTAAAAGGACACGAGTATACTTATGTAGGGGCACAACCTGGGGCTATTATTAAGGCATTGAGGAGAATGGGTCATAAAAACGGGGTTATCTTTTTGGACGAACTAGAAAAAGCAGCTGAACATCCAGATGTGAGAGCTGCGCTACTACATCTTGTAGATCAATCTCAAAATCACGAGTTTAGGGATAATTTCTTAGGGGACATTACAACAGATCTTTCTCATATCTGGTATATAGCCTCTATGAATTCCACTCCACGAGATCAAGCTTTAGCAGATCGTTGGTGGATGATCGAGGTACCGGGATATACTCTATCCGAGAAGATACAGATCGTAAAGGAATATTTGTTACCGAAAGCTCTTAAGAGTATATCTAGGGATACAAAGGATGTTACTATAGATATAAGTACATGCGAGTATCTTATTCAAAGAGTATGTAAGAAGGAAGATAAAGGCGTGCGTACCATCCAGAAGTCAATTATGGATATTATCAACAAGATTAGCTTCTTAGTTACCCATCAAGATAGTAAAGGTCGTCTACCATTCAGCACCACCTTTAAGATGCATAAGAAACTAAGTTATCCTATTGAACTGACTAAAGATATTTTAGATAAACTGGTATCCAATAAAGAGCTTAACGTTATGCTAAACATGATGTATTTATAATAGTTTTGAAAGGGATTATATTATATCTCTATTCAATAAATGAGTTACAACATTAATCCATGCAAAGCTTGTTGGCAAAAATACAAAAATGGCGACTGCAATATAAATGAACTCAATGACTGTGTCGTCGACACGTCTACTGCTTTCAGCAACTTTCCTAGTAATAATTCTTTGAGAGGTAATTTGAAAGGTCTGAACTGGCAAGATTGCATCGCCCAAAAATTAGCAGAATTGCCTTATGTTGCCGGAAAACCACAAAGCTTTTGTAATTTTCAGGTTAACACGGCCCCTCGGTTGTTGCAGGTTCCACACTATTTCCCTGAACTATTAGAGAGTACACAGGACCCAGAGAAAGCATTGAAAATATGTCATAAGATGTGTCAAGAAAACAGACTATCGGAGACATGCAAGGAAACATGCGACTGTGACCATAGCGCAGTGGAGGACTTCTCGAAGAAAAAGAAAAAAGTGAGGTTTGCCGACGATTGTGATACGAGAGGGTTGAACACGGCTAGTGTTCCCGCTTTTACCCAGGGAGGATGTATAGAAAATTTTTCTCGGTCTGTTCCTGATGAACCTACTTTTGGTGATGAAGCTAAAGCCCATCCGGTTGCTTTCTGGGTACCTTTTATTATTGTTTCTATACTCCTTTCTCTAGTTCTGGTATGTTTTGGTGTAGGATTATTTTCCCATAAGTTCGGAAAGTGATGAGAGTTGTGCGGAAATCATTCCTAAGGTGATTTTTTTTTATTCTAATACTACGAATAGTATTAGAAAACATTCAGCGTTTAAGAGAAAGTGTACATGAAGAATAAAGATGAACGACTATAAGATATCAGATATTATACCTCTTTTGCGACAGTTTGGAATCGCACCTGAACAACTAGGACCAGACAAGCTCAATAAACTGATGAGAATCACTCAGAATATTTCAGACCCTTCTCAAATCACTCCCGCACTATCTCAAGAGATCATGAGAACCATAGGAGTTAGTGCACGTCCTCCGACAAAGCCCAAGCGATCGGCGGGACATAAGATCGGTCGTAACGACCCTTGTCCTTGTGAGTCTGGGAAGAAGTGGAAAAAATGTTGTCTTCGTGACTGTAAATAACTTTATAGTTAAGTTTCGCTTGTTGATTATGGGACTTTTCAACAGAGAACTTTGAAATAACTAATCCAAGGATAAGACCAGTAACATTGAAGAGAATGTCAGATTGACACCCGGTTACCCACTCATTTCCGTACTGAGGCATTAACATCTTTTCGGCCTTTTTCCCCAAACTCTCCGTCCCTTGTTTAGACTGTAGGTTACGAACGAGAACTCCACCGCAATATTCGAAAATTTCCCATCCAACACCAAGACAGATCCATAACCACCACCAAGAAGGAGCTATATAACCGAGACATACATATAAGATAAAGTGTGATATTGGCCAAAGTGAGTATACACCTTTCTCCCCGGTCATATCTCCAATGATTTTTGACCTGAACACTGTTAAACTCATTATGTCGTCCCCAGTAATATAACGAAAAATAGCTACACACACGCATAATGTAAAAGCAACTGTGTAAGAAAGTACACCTTTCTTAAGTTCTTTTTTTCTTGTCGTCGTTGTCATTTATTTTACTAAAATCTTTTGCTTTAACACGATGAAAAACTTATTTTTTTCAAATCACCATATCCTCCAACAAATTTACCCTTGTGGAATATCATAGGAAAGTATCGATATTTCTCGTCGATAATCTTATCTGTAACGTCCCAGATTTCCTCTTTATTTTTATTAGTGAGGGCAATTGACCTATATTTTTTACCATTGGATGTTAAGATTTTCTTAGCTTCGGTGCAGTACCCACAGCCTTCCATCGTAACTATGAACCATTCAGTCGACTTGATTTTTTTCTTTAGTGTTGATTCTACTCTTTTAGAAGACTTCCTCTTCTTCGTTGGAGACCTCCTCTTCTTCTTCGTTGGAGACCTCCTCTTCTTCTTCGTTGGAGACCTCCTCTTCTTCTTCG
>MDTG01156892.1_pt1 | contig 11861 bp, 14 predicted proteins | sample 811421 | NCBI WGS metagenome assembly MDTG01 (sample SAMN05326645, study PRJNA326480) | marine metagenome | isolation source: seawater | place: Pacific Ocean: South East | collected 2011 | reverse complement strand
GCTAATATTCCTGAAAATAGTATAAAATCTGATGAAAGATCTAAAATCACAACTCTTGAAAGAGACTTAAAAACTTTAATTTTCGGTCAGGATGAAGCTGTAAAAAAGGTGTCATCCGCAATTAAAATGGCAAAAGCAGGTCTCAAATCCAATGAAAAACCAATCGGTTCATTTTTATTTTCAGGTCCAACAGGTGTTGGTAAAACTGAATTAGCAAGACAATTATCAAATATAATGAAAATCAATTTCGTTAGATTTGATATGTCTGAATATATGGAAAAACACAGTGTGTCAAAGCTTATAGGAGCCCCCCCAGGATATGTTGGATTCGATCAAGGTGGTTTGCTTACCGATTCTGTGGATAAACAGCCCTATTCAGTAGTATTGCTCGATGAAATCGAAAAAGCCCATCCTGACTTATTCAATATTCTCCTGCAAATTATGGATTACGGAAAATTGACTGACCATCTTGGGAAAACTGTTGATTTTTCAAATGTAATATTAATTATGACAAGTAACATTGGTGCGAGCGACATGGTTAGAGAAAAGATTGGATTTTTTGATAACCAGACGACTGTTGATAATGATAAGGCGATAAAAAATTATTTTAGTCCTGAATTTAGAAACCGACTGGACTCTATTGTTCAATTTAATATGCTTAATGAAAAGAATTGTTTAAAGGTAGTTGATAAGTTTTTAATTGAATTAGAATCCATGCTTGTTGATAAAAATTATATTCTTAACGTTTCTAAAGAGGCAAAAAGTATGCTTTTAGAGCTTGGATTTGATTTACATAATGGGGCGAGGCCCATGGCAAGAATAATTCAGGAACGAATAAAAATTCCATTATCTGACCTTATTCTTAAAAATCACGACAAGGAAGGGGAGATTAAAGTCGATTATGATAAACAACTTGAAAAGTTTTTAGTAGATTTACTGCCCTTAAAAAAGAAAAAAAAGATACTCAATCACTGAATGGACTATATTGATTTAGTTTCTTAAGAGTATACAAAATCCTCTCTTTTTCATTTGAAACATATTTCTTTATTGCGCTACTTAACTGACTGTTATTAACCCAGTGATTACTATATGTGAGTGTTGGAAGATAACCTCTAGAAATTTTATGTTCACCTTGAGCTCCGGCTTCCACTTTTTGAAGTTTATTTTTTATGGCAAATTCTATTGCTTGATAGTAACAAAGCTCAAAATGTAAGTATGGGACTTCAAAAAGACATCCATAGTATCTTCCGTACAGTGAGTCTTTTCCAACAAAATGTAAAGAACAACCAACAAAAATGTCTTTTTTGAAAGCTGATATTATTAAAATATTCTTTTTGAGATTACTTGCCATAATTCTTTTGAAAAAATCAATATTTAAATATTTATAGGACCATTTTTTCATGATTGTGTTGCTATAACATTCAAAAAAAAGTTTAATATCACCATCATTTATTTGTTTGCCAGACTTACAAATAAATGTGATATCATTTTCTTTTAAAAAATTTCTTTCCCTCTTAATAGTTTTTCTTTTTCTACTTTTAAAGTTACTCAAAAATTCATCGAACGACTCATAATTATTATTTTTCCAATGATATTGTATTCCAAATCTCTGAAAAAAAAAACTACTCAAAGCTTCGGATTGTTCCTGAGAAACAAAGTTTGCATGGAAAGAGGATACCTCTTTTTTTTTTATGAAGTTGAGCAATTCTTTAAGAAAAATCTCAAAATTAATTTTTTTATTCACATATAAAAAATTGTCTCTAGTTACAGGAGTAAATGGGGCTGCAGATACATATTTGGGAAAATAATCTGAACCAACTTGATAGTGAGCGTTTTCCCATGCGTAATCAAATACAAATTCCCCATTAGAGTTGTACTTTTTAAAATTAGGTAATACTCCAATAATTTTTTTGTTTTCTGAAATAACTATATGTTCTGGTTGCCATCCACTTGACTTTGAGGTACACATACTTTCCTCTAATGAAGAAAAAAAATCATAACTCATAAACGGAGATTTATCACAAAGCTCCTCTCTGCAAAAATTTTCTAGTGACTTAATAGATTCTGCAACGGTGAAATCCATAAACTTTATCTAGTGTTTTATAAAAAAGATTCCATCAATTTCCACAGGGGAATTTAATGGTAAACTATTAACTCCAATAACTGTTCTAGAATGTTGACCGTATTCCTCTCCCAATATTCTAATAATGTAATCAGATGCATAGTTAAAAACTTTAGAGTGCTCAGAAAAATTGTCGGTACAATTTAAATACCCCTTAATATTTAAACATTTAATACCATTAACTTTGATTTTTTTTTTTTCGATAATGTTACTTACAGAAATCAGCATGTTTAAAGTAGCCGTTTCAAGACATTTTTTAACTTCTTTAGTTGTTAAATGTAAATCACATTTACCAGCATGGAGAATAGAACCACTAATTACAGGTAAGTTACCAGATACGAAAACATAGTCCTCATTTAAAACACTAGGTTTATAATTTGCTAAGGGTGTAGACATTTCAAAATTTGTAATCCCATGTGAAACTAGTTTTGATTTTAACCAATTAGCCATCTACTCTGTGATTGCATGTAAGGCATAGATAATATTTATCTTGCTTGTACATTGTAAAATTACCACATTTATCACATGGTTCTCCCTCAAATTTATATTCATTTTTAATTTTCTTTGTTGTTGGAGAAGGCGGTGATTCATTACTTATCAATGTCAAATTATTGTCAAATATCTTTTTTCTTATATAGCCTTTACTTGTAAATTGTTTTAAAACAGTTTCGGGATTATTTTTTTGTCTATTAAGTTCGTTTTCATCAGTAAGAAGTTCAGTTGTTTGGTTTCTATTTACGTTTCCAAGATCATCCCTTCCTAGATAAGAGATAGCCAACTCTTTAAAAATGTAGTCAAGGATAGATGTAGAAAACTTTATTTCTGAATTGCCTCTCACTTCACCACATGGATCAAATTTAGTAAATGTGAAGGCTTCAACAAACTCTTCCAATGGGACTCCGTATTGTAATCCAATCGATATTGATATAGCAAAATTATTCATTAAACTTCTAAATGCAGCACCTTCTTTGTGCATATCAACAAAAATCTCTCCTAATGACCCATCCATATACTCACCAGTTCTTAGATAAATTTTATGATTATTTATCGATGCCTTTTGGGTATAACCTTTTCTTCTGTGAGGAAGTTTGTTTCTAGATATTTTATCGTCTTCTTTTAAGTCTGACCTAAAGTTTTTTTTTGTGGTTAAATTTTCAAAATCAGAAATTAAAGACAATAATTTTTTTGAAACATCATTAGAATCCTTAGAATTTATCTGAGTAATAGTTTTTTTTAAATTTTCTATAAAAAAATCAATTACTTGTTTTAATTCTTTATAATTTTCCATTTTTACGATAATAATTAATATATAATGTTTTTACCAAAAAATGTACTTATCATATAATTATTTTTTTTTTAAACTGTATTGTTTTTTATTTGCTAAGAAAGCTGGTGAAGACAGTTATGGTAACATTTATTATTTTAAAAAAAATAATTCACCTATTAACAACTTTAGAGATAGAAGATTTGTTCTGTATAAGGGGGTTGTCGAAGCCAGTAAAATACCTCAGGAATGGAATGCGTGGCTGCATCATAGGAGTATTGATGTACCAAAAAAGATAAGTCTGAAGCCCAAATGGATAAAGGAGCATGTTCCTAATCTTACAGGCACCCCTTTTGCTTATGAATATAAAGATAGAAAAAATAAAAAAAAATTAAAAAATATTTATTCTGTTTGGTCACCTGATGAATAATAGATTAACAAAATTCTTTACAGGTTTAGCTACAGTCATTTTTCTTATAAATTTAATGTTTTTTAATAATTTTAGTGAGGATGAATCATTTATTGAAGTTACAGCTACTTTCAATAAGATTGATGGAGTCCAAAAAGGAACACCTGTAATGATTTCAGGAGTTCAGATAGGTTCAGTTAGAAAGATTAGCTTAAACAATAATTTTCCTAAGGTATATATGAGTTTGAAAAAAGATTTAGATATTCCTGATGATTCGTCCATTTCTATTCAGACTGACGGTTTATTTGGAAATAAATTTTTGATGATTGAAATTGGCGGTAGTGAAAATCTTTTATTAACTGGAAATTCTTTCCTTTTCACGGAGGATTCTATATTAGTTGAAGAATTATTAGAAAAGATTATTTTAATAGGACAAAATAAAAAAGATCAATAAAATGAAACATAATTTTATAGAATCCGGATTAGGACTTATAACAGCAGTAATTTCGATTATCTTTTTATCACAATTTGTTCAAGTCAACAAAAGCGATTCTACCTCAGATTCTTATTTCTTAAAGGCAAAGTTTCTTAAAGCAGGCGGTATATCGGCAGGGAATGATGTTAAGATAAGAGGCGTTAAAGTCGGTGTAGTTACTAGTGTTTCTCTAGATAATGATTTATTCGCTGAAGTCAATTTTCGTATTAAATCCTCGATTAAAATCTCACCCGAAAGCATAATTTCAATTAATAGTGATGGCCTTCTGGGAAACAAATATTTATCTATAACACCCGATACTAGTTTGGAACTTGAAGGAAAGCAGTATTTAAATGAATATGATGAATTCAAGTTCGTGAATGATTATGAGTCGATAGAGGACCAGGTGAGTAAAATAATATTCTTGGCTACCCAATAAATGAAAAAAAAAAATATTGAATTAATTTGGTACGATAAAAATGATGAAATCATATCATGTGACGAAACGAATAAAGTTCTTAATGAAAACTATGTTGAGGTCAAGACTGTCGTTCAAAATTGCGTTGATGACGCAATAATCCTGGGTTGTACAGAAAATGAAATAAAAAATAAATTAAGTGAATTGATTAGCCAAACCTATTTTTCATTGGGAAAAAAAACAAATTGAGAGTATTTAGTTTATTTTTTTTAACTCTCTTAATTTTGTCAAACAGTAAGGCTGAAAGTATTCCTGGTCAAGGAGTCGTTTTAAGAGTTTTAAATAAAGTTACAACTGAAAAATCTTATTATATTATGCCACTTTCTCAAAGGTTAGAGCTTAGTAATGCAGATATAGTTGCATTGAAATGTTATAAAACTGAGAAAGAAGGAAACCTTGATGAAATAGTCTTAATAAAACATATTTCTAATGATTCAAAAAAATCTAAAAACTTTTTGGGATGGATTTTTAAGTCCTCTAAATATTTGTCATCTCCAATTAACTCTACTTTCGATATTCAACTTGAAAAATGTCTATTAAGAGACCCAATTTTTTTGAAAAAGGTAAGAAAATATTAAAAGTATTCTAAAACATTTTTGTTAAGAGAATTAGGAAATTCTAGTTTATAATCTCTATTTTCTCTTAGAATCTTTAAAAAATCTAAACGAGACATTTTTTTTGCACCAAATTGTTTTAGGTGCTGTGAAAAAAATTGTGTATCAATGTACAAAAATCCTCCTTCTTTTAAATAAGCTGCAAGATAAACTAGAGAAAGTTTACTGGCATTATTTTCTATGCTGAACATACTTTCACCACAGAATATTTTGCCTAAAATTAATCCATATAGACCTCCAATAAGTTTATTTTCATGGTAACATTCTACAGAAATCACCTTTCCCATTTGGTTTAAATGAATATAGTTATCTATAATTTGATTGTTAATCCATGAACTTTTTCTATAAATATTTTGTGAACAATAGAAAATGACTTTTTCAAAGTCGTGATTTATTTTAATTACATGGATGTCCTTCTTCAGCAGTTTTCTTAAACTATGTGAAAATCTAAAATCAGAAATTTTTATAATCCCTCTCTCGACTGGGTTCACCCAAAAGATATACGGATCATTAATAGAATCTGCCATTGGAAACAAGCCCTTATAATAAGCATTAATTACTATTTTAGGTGATAAGAACATTGCAAAATTTAAAGTTCTTGAAGCCAATTAATATGAAATTCACCAGCTAAAAAGCTTTTTTCTTTAAGAATTCTTTTAAATAAAGGTATATTTGTTTCTACACCCTCTATAACATATTCATCAAGTGCTCTTTGTAGTCTCATTATACATTCATTTCTATTCTTACCGCTAGCTATCAATTTAGATATCATACCATCATAAAATGATGTTACGTTACAACCAGAGTATAGACAAGAATCAATCCTAATACCTGGTCCTCCTGGCGCATGGTGTGTAGTTACAATTCCGGATGAAGGAAAAAAAGTTTTTGGGTTTTCTGCATTAATTCTACATTCCATAGAATGCCCTTGTGAAGATATATCTCTTTGTTTAAATGACAATTTTTCTCCTGACGAAATTTTTATTTGTTCCTTGACAATATCTAAATTATAAACCTCCTCTGTGATTGTGTGTTCAACCTGAAGTCTAGTATTCATTTCAATAAAGTAGAATTTTCCATTTGAATACAAAAATTCAAGAGTACCTAGATTTTGATAATTAATTTTTTTCATTGCCGCTATGGACAAGGTACTTAAATGTTCTCTTTCATCATCTGATATTCCAGGAGAAGGGCATTCTTCAATTAATTTTTGGCTTCTTCTTTGAATTGAACACTCTCTTTCTCCAAGATGTATGATATTACCCTTGCTATCACCAATAATTTGTACTTCAATATGTCTTGGATTTTGTAAATATTTCTCGAAGTAAACATCTCCATTACCAAAGTTTCTTTCGGCTTCTTTTTTCGCGATTGAAAAAGTCTTTGGAAGATTCCTTTCATTTTCGACTTTTTTAATCCCTCTACCACCACCACCATTAGTGGCTTTGATTAACACTGGGTAGCCTATTTCGTCACAAATTTTTTTTGCTTCGTTAATACTTTTTATATTTTTCTTACTTCCTGGTACGACTGGTAACCCAATTTTTTGCGCTGTTGTTTTGGCTTCAACTTTATTTGCCATTGTTTGTATATGATGATTTTGTGGCCCAATAAATTTAAAACTATGGTCGTTGACAACTTTAGCGAACTCATAGTTTTCTGACAGAAATCCAACCCCAGGGTGTATTGCGTCAACATTAGCTACAGTTGCAGCCGAAATAATTGAAGGAATATTAAGATAGGAATCTTTTACTTGCGGTGGCCCTATACAGACACTTTCATCTGCAAGTCTAACAAACATTTCTTTTTCATCAGCGGTAGAGTGTGTTACTACAGTTTTTATATTTAATTCCTTGCAGGCACGAAGGATTCTTAAGGCTATTTCTCCTCTATTGGCTACCAGTATTTTTTTAATCATTATTCAATCAGAACCAGTTGTTCACCAAATTCAACTGGATCACCATTTTTAACATAAATTTTTTTTATTGTACCATCTTTATCAGCTGTTATTTCGTTCATTGTTTTCATCGCTTCAATTATCAGTAGTACCTGGCCTATTTTGACAGCCTGCCCAACCTCAACAAATTTTTTGGACCCAGGTTCTGGAGATAGGTATACAGTTCCTACAAGTGGAGATTTAAGAGCTTTTTCAATATGAGGTTTTTCATCTGCGGATGTATGAGATGATTCAATCAATGTATTAGAGATATTTGAATCACTATTACCAGCCCTCTTTTCAATTTCATAACATAAATCTCCATCAGAAAATTTAAATTTGACTAAGTTATTCTTCTCCATTAAATCGGACATTTCTTTAATTAAATTTTTATCAATTTTTCCCATTTTATTTTGTTTCAAGATATAAAAGAGATTTAATAGCTAATTCGTAAACACTAGTTCCAAACCCAACTATAATACCACTTGCTAAAGGGCTAATAAAAGAATTTTTTCTAAAATCTTCTCTCTTATAAATATTAGAAATATGAACCTCAATTATCGGAATTTTTAACATTTTTAAAGCATCATATATCGCAAGCGAGGTATGAGTTAATGCACCAGCATTAATTATTAAAAAATCAAAATTAGTTGACTGTTGGATCTGATTTATTATTTCACCCTCAGAATTACTCTGAAAAAAAATTATTTCTAATTTGACCTGTTTAGCAATATTTAAACAATCCTTTTCTATATCTTGAATACTTTTTGTTCCATAAATTTGATTTTCTCTATTTCCTAAAAGATTTAAATTTGGCCCATTAATTATACAAACTTTTTTCATTTTTTTTCTCTTTTTTTTATTTCATTTTCAAGGTCTTTTATTTTATTAAGTAAAAATTTATCTTTAGAAATTTTTTTTACTTTTGCAATATGTACTTTAGCATTTTTTATTTCATTAACTAGAAAAAATTTTTCCGCAAATGCATAAGATGAATAAGCAAGCTGTTTTTTTTTCCCATAGTTAAGTCCCAAGTAGTGCCAGGCTTCAACAGGAAAATCCTCGTTTCTAATGTATTCCCATAATAAATTAATTGATTCGGAATACCCTTGATTTGTGGATGTATGGTATAATGATTTAGCTAAAAAAAGTTTGAAACTTTTCTCATCAGGCTTTAATTTAATAATTTTTTTGAATTCTTCTACAGATTCATTATTTTTTCCATTTTCAAAATATATTTGTGCTCTTAATTCTCTAAAATAGGGGTTTTTAGGGTCATATGCTACACACTTATTTAACAAATTCAGTGCTTCTTTAATCTTGCCTGATCTGTAAAAATTTAATGAATAAGCATACATACTTTCTAAGCTGGCTTCCTCTTCATCATAAATATCCGAAAGTTTACTTTTTTCTAAAAAAAATCCGTTTAATTTTGCTTTAATTAGTTTAAATCTATTTTCTAGTTCAGGATAAGTTTTTACATTTTTTTGGGAGCTTGAGTGAAATTCAATATCTTTTTTTCTTTCATTTGAAAGTGGGTGAGTCAAAAAGTAAGGATTAAAACTTTTAAACTTCTCTTTTCTCTCAAGAAGTTTAAACATTTCGATTAAACCATTTAGCGACAAACCAGACATCTTCATTAGTCTTATTGATGTTTGATCTGCAATTGACTCTTGTTTTCTTGAAAATGCCAAAATATTGGCTCTACTTAGTTGCTGGCCTCCTAATAAAAGGGCATTACCGGCTTGAGGTGAACCGCTTGCAATGGCGCCAACAGCTAAAATCGACGAAATTATCGAAATGAATGAAGAACCTTTAGCAGCTTGATTAATTTTTGTAAAATGGCCACCAATAACATGACCAATTTCATGAGCTATAACTCCTGCAATTTGCTCTAGATTTTTACTTTCAATTAAAAGCTGGGTAGTAAAGAAAAACTTAGGACCAGGAATAACTGAAGCATTTATATATTTTTGGTTATCGATATAAAACTCGAGTTTTTCTTGACTATCCAATTTGTTGAGCAAAACATTTGAAACATCTGTCAGAAAATTTTCAATTTCAGCATCTCTTATTATTTTAAAAGGTCTAGAATGCGAATCGGAGAAGGATACAGCAATTAAAAAAAAGATAATAAATCTTGATAACATCTCGGTAATATTATTACATAGAATTGAATTCAATGAAAAAAAATATTTATTTTCCATCACGTCGTTCGGATGTTTATTCGTTTCAGGTAATGGATATACTTGAACAAACAAAAAGTATGGAGAGTAAAGGACAAACCATTTATCATTTAGAACTTGGAGAGCCTCTCAATAAAACCCCTAAGAAAGTTCTCAGGCGAGCTTCAGAACTTTTAACAGAGAAAGTACCGGGATACACACCATCAAACGGTATTTTAGATTTAAGAATAAAAGTTTCTGAATACTATAAGACCAAACACAGTCTTTATGTCGATCCTGATCAAGTTTTTATTACATCAGGATCTTCTGGTGCTTTTGTTTTGACATTTTTAGCATCATTTGATCATGGTGCAAAAATCGGTATTTTTAACCCTGTATATCCAGCATACAGAAATATTCTAAAATCATTAGATTTAGAAGTTATTGAAATTAAAAATGATATAGAAAATAATGGAAAAATAGATATATCCAAGATATCTAAATACAAAAATCTGAATGGGCTTGTTATTTCAAGTCCGAATAATCCAACAGGTCAAATATTTTCAAAAGATGAACTTGGGTTTATTTATAATTTTTGCGAACAAAATAATATAATTTTAATTTCTGATGAAATATACCACGGAATTGAATTTGACACAAAGACCTATCCCTTAATAAGTTTTGGTAAAAATGTAATTACTATAAATAGTTTCTCTAAATTCTTTTGTATGCCAGGATGGAGAATAGGTTGGGCAATAGTTCCAAAAAATTTCCAGAATAACTTCCTAAAATTATCGCAAAACCTTTTTATTTCATCATCAAATATAGGACAATATTCTGCTATAAAAGTATTTGATTGTCTAAATGAATTAAATAAAAATATTCGCATCTACCAAGATAATAGAAAAATTTTGTTTAACGTATTATCAAATTTCGATGTCATCGATTTTATAAATCCAACCGGAGCATTTTATTTTTATTTAAATATAAAAAAAACTGGACTTTTATCAAAAACTTTTACACGAAATCTTCTTAAAGATACAGGAGTTGCGATTACTCCTGGCCACGATTTTGATAAATTTAATGGTGATTATACAGTTAGAGTTTCATTTTCTTCTGACAATTATATAATAAAAACAGCTGCAGATAAAATTTTTTATTGGTTAAAAAAATATTATTGACTCCACCATCCCTGTTTTTTCTCTTCTTTTTTCTTTTTTGATAAGAGGCCGGCTTTGCTTTTTTGCACCTTGGGTGAATGATTATTAAAATTCTCTGCTTTTTCTCTATAACTCACCCTACCAATTATTTGTGATTTGCTCGCGGTATCATCTGTTTTCTTATTATTTTTCTTTTTTTTGAATTTTATGAATTTTGAGAAGTCTTCGAATTTTGAATTATCATGACAGTTTGTTAGCAGTATATCTTTGTCGGAGCAAACAAGATACTCAGATTCTTCAAGAGAAGGGTGAATAAATACATTTTTACTAAAACTTAAATTGTTATTAGATGCTTTATCTAGCATTATTTTATGTAAATTTTCGTTAACTAATATAAAGATATTTTCTATTTTATCATTTTCTTTATATTCGATATAAACACGGTTGAGTTGCCTAACTAAAAAATTACTTGATATGATACTTCCATAACCATTACAAAATTTACATTTAACTGATTTATCCGAATCAGTAGTGACTTTCAGTCTTTGCCTTGACAACTCCATTAACCCAAAGTTACTAATTCTGCCGCATTGAACCCTTGCTCTGTCATATCTGATAAGATCCCTGACTTTTTTTTCAACTCTTATATTATGTCCTCTTTCAATCATGTCTATAAAATCGATTACAATTAATCCTGCTAAGTCCCTAATTTTAATTTGTTTACATATTTCTTCAGCAGCCTCAAGATTAGTTTTATAAGCAGTTTCTTCTATATTCCTTTGTTTTGTAGATCTACCAGAATTAATATCAATGGCGACTAAGGCCTCAGTTTGGTTAATAACTAAATAACCGCCAGATTTTAAATAAACAACAGGGTTATTAAGGTCAATAAGTTGTTTTTCTAATCCATAATTCGAGAACAATGATGATTTATTATTGAATAATTTTAGAAGTTTTACTGATGAGGGTGTGAATTGTTTTGTAATTATTTTTGCTTTATTAAATGTTTTTTTACAATTTAAAGCTACCTCATTAAAAGTTTCATCGAAGTAGTCACGCAAACATCTTTTTAATAAATTATCCTCCTCATGAATTAAGCATGGAGCGTTTGATTTAACTGTTTTAAGTGTAATTTCATTCCACAGTTTAATCAGAGAATTATAGTCTCTTTTTATTTCTTTCAATCCCATCTTCTCCCCAGCGGTTCTAATTATAACTCCCATACCTTTTTTAATTTG
>MDTG01050011.1_pt1 | contig 11861 bp, 12 predicted proteins | sample 811421 | NCBI WGS metagenome assembly MDTG01 (sample SAMN05326645, study PRJNA326480) | marine metagenome | isolation source: seawater | place: Pacific Ocean: South East | collected 2011 | reverse complement strand
TATGTCGGCATCGGCTCGAACAGCAACATCACCGAGCGCGGCATGGAAGCCGAAGTGGACCGCGCCGAGATCTGGGAAATCGATCCCGATACCGGCGCCCACCGCGCCTATGCCACCGGCCTGCGCAACCCCACCGCCCTGGCCATCCAGCCCGGCACCGACACCCTGTGGACCGTCGTCAACGAACGTGACGAACTCGGCCCCAACCTCGTGCCCGACTACCTGACTTCGGTCAAGCAAGGTGCCTTCTACGGCTGGCCGTACAGCTACTGGGGCCAGAACGTCGACCCGCGCGTCCGACCGAAAAACCCGAAGAAGGTCGAATCGGCCATCGCCCCCGACTACAGCCTGGGCTCGCACCACGCGCCCCTGGGCGTGGCGTTCTCCAATAATGCCGTCGGCGGCCAGTTCACCAACGGCGTATTCGTCGGCGAGCACGGCAGCTGGAACCGTGGCAACCCCGTCGGCTATCGCGTCGTGTTCATCCCGTTTCAGAACGGCCGGCCCGCCGGCCAACCCGTCGACTTCGTCTCCGGCTTCCTCAGCGGTGACAAAAAGACCCGCGGCCGCCCGGTCGGCGTAGCTGTCACCGATGACGGCGCCGTGCTCGTCGCCGACGACCTCACCAACGCCGTCTGGCGGATCAAGCGCGATGGCGCCCGGACAGGCAGCGAGGCGTCGGCGTTGGACAGCGGCATGAACGACGGGCTGAGCGCCGACTCAGACGCCGCGACAGAACAGGCACAGCCTGAAACCCGCAACGCCGAGCGTCCGTCCGCCGAGTCGACCGAGCCGATGGCCCGTGAAAACGACTCGCCGGATGATGACGTTCAGAGGGCACCGTCTGCTGACACGCCCGATGACGCCGCGACGCAATCCACAGAGACGCCCTCGGCCAACGAAGACAACCCCACGTCGACACAGAACTAGGAGGCAAAGCTGACCGTCGAATACAACACCGAACGGCGGTCAGCGAGCTCCCCTCGTGTCAAAGCATCGCGTGCATGCGCGTGTTCATGACTAGCCGATGGGCATAAGGCATTCAGTCCGGCCTGTCTCATGACCGAACACACGAAACAATCCGAAGGCGAACGGAAAGCCGCCGATCCCAGATCGGCGGCTTTTATTGTGTTCATGGGCAGCGGATTACTTCGATCAACACATGACGCCTCCCTGATGCGGTAACCGTCGAGCCTCAACTTGACGGCCTTGTGGGCCGGCCAACGAACGATCCAGCGGCGTCAGCCTCTGTCGACGTCAAACCGGGCGACCTATCGCATCGGCACGTATCAATCACCGAGGCCGATATCGTCGATACGCCCTCACCGCTCGCACCCGTCCCGCCCTGCTGCTCGCACAACGGCTCGTGTCGTTGCTTCATGTCGGCGCTCATCACCGCCGGCGCTCACGCCGACATGTCGTCCCCGGGCCTTCTCGAGACCTGCGTCTCGCCCGTGCTTTCAGTCATCGTGAACGCCTCGATCACCTGTTGTCGGGTTTCGCATGGAATTGCCGTCGTCGCCTTCGGATTCCACCCCGAAGGCAGAATTGTTGCATCCCACACGCCGCTGTCTTGGCCCGGAACACGAGGTACCGTGTATAACGGTGCATCACGACTCGTGGCGCAGGAATCAAGGGAGAGACCATGAAGGCAGCCGTGCTCAATAACCCGGGCGGTCTCGACAGGATCGAGGTCACCGAACGCGAGCGGCCGCGCCCCGGCGCCGGCGAGATTCTGGTGCGCATCCACGCCAGCTCGCTGAATTTTCACGACTACGCGGTGGCCAACGGCACGATCCCGACGGCCGATGGACGCGTACTGATGTCCGACGGCGCCGGCGAAGTCGTCGAGATCGGCGACGGCGTCGGCGAATTCGCGGTCGGCGATCACGTGGTATCGACGTTCTTTCCGAACTGGGTGGACGGCGAGATCACCGCGGCGAAGCGCGACGGCACGCCCGGCGATCGCGGCGAAGGCATGGCGGCGGAGTATGTGGCCGCGCCGGTGAACGCCTTCACGCACGCGCCGGCCGGCTATTCGCATGCCGAAAGCGCCACGCTGCCCTGTGCCGCACTCACCGCGTGGCGTGCCCTGATGGTCGAGGCGCGTATCAAACCCGGCGATACGGTGCTCGTGATGGGCACGGGCGGTGTCTCGATCTTTGCCCTGCAGTTTGCCCGCGCGGCCGGCGCGCGGGTGATCGCGACCTCCAGCTCCGAGGCCAAGATCGAGCGCCTGCAGGCCATGGGCGCGAGCGCGACCGTGAACTACGCCCAAGACCCGGACTGGGGCCGCACCGTGCGCAAGCTCACCGACGGCCGCGGCGTTGATGCCGTGGTCGAGATCGGCGGCCCCGGCACACTCGCGCAGTCGATCGCGGCCTGCCGTATGGGCGGGCACATCAGCCTGGTCGGTGTACTCACCGGCGTGGCCGGCGAGGTGCCGACCGCGGCATTCTTCTATTCCAATCTCACCATGGCGGGCATCACCGTCGGCAGCCGCGCTCAGCAACAGGACATGATTCGGGCGATCGAGTCCAACGGCATCAAGCCGGTGATCGATCGCAGCTTTGCGCTCGACGAGATCGCCGATGCGTTTCGCCATCAGGAAGCCGGCCGTCATTTCGGCAAGATCGGGCTCACTCTGTAAGCCCGTCGGTGTTGTGTACGCGTGCGCGCGAAGGCTGGTTTGCGGGACCATGGCGTATGAGGCGCGCCGCGCCGTCGCAAGGCCTGATCACGGCACGCCACGCGAACAACGCTTGAACCGGCCGCCAGCGAGTAGCACACCATGATTGAACACGTCGACGATGACCGCTCCCCGTTTCGCATGAGGCTGTTCACCACCGGCGGCCCGCTCGAAAGGACCGGCGGCCCGCGCTCCGGCCCGCTCACGCTGGCGGTGCCCGTGGCGCGTGTCATGACGAAGAACTCGCTCGACATGATCGACGCCGACCGCGACGAGATCGTGGAGGCGACGCGCGCGGTACTCGCGGCGGGTGCGCGCGACGCAGTGCTGATCACCCACGGCACCGATATGCGGGCCGATACCGTCGCGGTGCTGGACAGGCCGGGTGCGCCTGTCGTGCGCGCCGGCGCCCGTGCGTGCGTATCGCGTGGCCGACGCCGCCCGGAACCCCGCCCAGGCGCTGATGGCCACCCGCCTGCTCGTGCCGGGATTTATGCCGTGCCGCACGGGTGCGTCGCGCGCGGTGATCGGGCGGTCAAGAATGACGAACGCCTGACCATCAGCCCCCGCGCGATGAGCTCGGCCAACGCACAGCGCGGTTGAAGTCGAGACATGGCACGCGCAATGCCGAATCTCACCGAAGGCTCGATCGTGCGGGCGCTGATCGCGCTCGCGGTGCCGATCGTGTTCGCCAATCTGTTGCAGACCGCCTACCAGCTGATCGACACCTTCTGGGTCGGCCGGCTTGGCGCCGGGGCGGTGGCCGCGGTGTCGCTGAGTTTTCCGGTGATCTTTTTCCTGATCTCGCTCGGGCTCGGTCTGGCCGTGGCCGGTACGATTCTGGTGGCCCAGTATCAGGGGCGCGGGGACACGGCCATGGTCAACCGTGTTTCGGCGCAGGCGTTGATCGGCGTGGTCGCGTTCTCGCTGGTGCTGGCCGTGCTCGGCTTCATCGGCGCGCATGCCGTGGTCGCGTTTCTGGGCGCGGCGGATGATGTCTTGCCGATGGCCACGCGCTATCTGCGCGTATCGTTCGTCGGGCTGCCGTTTCTGTTCGCCTACGTGATCTTCCAGTCGCTCATGCGCGGCGTGGGCGATGCGCGCACGCCGCTGGTGATCGTGACCGGCACCGTCGCGCTCAACTTCGTGCTCGATCCGCTGTTCATCCTCGGCTGGGGGCCGATACCGGGCATGGGCGTGAGCGGCGCGGCGCTGGCCACGGTGATCACCCAGGGCCTGGCCGCGGTGGTCGGCCTGGCCATGCTGTTCTCGGGGCGTTACGGCATTCGCCTGGCGCGCGCCCATCTGGCGCCGGACTTCGCCCTGATCTGGCGGCTGCTCAAGCTCGGCCTGCCGGCGGCGGTCGAACAATCCACCCGCGCGCTCGGGCTGATGCTGATGACCATACTCGTGGCCGGCTTCGGCACCGTGGCGCTGGCCGCCTACGGTATCGGCACGCGCATGCTCAGCTTCGTGATCATTCCCGCGCTGGGCCTGTCGCAGGCGACGTCGGCGCTGATCGGCCAGAACATCGGCGCCGAGCGTATCGATCGCGCCGAGCGCACCGCCTGGCTGAGCGCGGCCATCGCGCTGGTGGTGTTGTCGGCCGTCGGGGGGCTGGCCTTCGTGTTCGCCGAATCGATCGTGCGGCTTTTCGTGCCCGGCGCGCCGGATGTGATCGCCACCGGAACGCTGTTTGTACGCATCACAGCGCTCACCTACGGTGTGATCGGCGCCCAGACCGTGATCACCGGCGCGTTTCGCGGCTCGGGGAATACGCTGGTCGCCATGGCGATCGCCTTGGTATCGCTATGGATGCTGCAGTTTCCGCTCGCCTGGCTGCTGTCCGAACGCGCCGGCCTGGGCGAGACCGGCATCTGGATCGCCTACCCGATCCAGAACGTGATCACCTGTGTGATTGCCGCACTCTGGTTCGCGCGCGGCACATGGAAACAGCGCAGCGTCATCGAGGCCGCGCCGCCGCCGCAGCGTGCAGCAGCCGAGTATCGCCCCGGCAGCGTCACGAACACGACACTGCGATAAGAGTCCGTTGTCGTGTCGCGTGGGTAGTCATCGCCGGTGGATTCAGGTTTCAATCACATCCAGGCACCACAGCTCCCAGCCGCCATGCCACGCCGCCCCCGCGTAATGCTACCCAACGTGCCCGTGCATCTCATTCAACGGGGCAATAACCGCGATGCGTGTTTCTTTGCAGATGAAGACTATCGGTGCTACCTCGACTGGCTACACGAATACGCCGAGTCAGAAGGCTGTTGCATCCACGCCTATGTGCTCATGACCAATCATGTGCATCTGCTACTGACCGGTCACGACACCGGCAGTATCGGGCAGCTCATGAAGCGCCTCGGGCAGCGCTATGTCCAATACATCAATCGAACCTACCGGCGCAGCGGCACGCTTTGGGAAGGACGCTACCGCTCCTGTCTCGCCCAGGACGAGCACTATGTCCTGGGCTGCTATCGCTACATCGAGCTGAATCCGGTCCGGGCGGCCATGGTCGAGCATCCGGCGGACTATCGCTGGTCCAGCTATCGCATCAACGGGCAAGGCGAAAGCAGTCGCCTGATTACGCCCCACAAGCTCTATCAGCAACTCGGCGAAACCGCAGAAACGCGAACGGCCGCTTATCGAGAGCTATTCCGCTATCAACTCGACCCCGGCTTGATCGACGAGATTCGGAAAGCCACCAACGGCAACTACGTACTCGGCACCGAGCGTTTTGAGACACATGTCGCCGAGATGCTTGGACGACGCGTATCGCGAGGCTCGCCGGGACGGCCACGAAACACCGCAAACGAGTAACAGAGCATGCGGGAAACCGCGGTCTGAGCCGGCCCGCCCGCACGGACCTTGTCTAACGCCTCGACAAGCCTAGCCTATCAACGGCCGCTCACCGTGTTCCAGCATCGCCGGGATGACCAGATCCTCCTCATCAAACAGATGACGGTCGAGCAGATGCAACAAGCACTCGGCGTCATCGGCATAACGCTCCGCTGCACGCTGGCGCGCGTCGGGGTGCCGGCTCAGCTCGTGCAAAAGCGCCCGGCCGCTGTCTGCCACACGCAGCACCTCGTCGTGGATCACATCGTGGTCGTTCTCGAGCACATCGAAACCACGTGCAAATCGTCGGTCCAGCCGACGAAACCGCGGGAAATACTGATCATCCTCGATACGATGATGGCCCTCCAGATGCCGTAGATGATGGGCCAGCTGCGGCATGAAGCGGCGCTGAAACAGGCCGGGCTCGAGCTGCCCGGCCCGGAATGCCGCCGTCAAGTCAGCCAGCGCCGCCCCCTCCCGACGCAAGCCGTCGTGCACGCTGCGCCAGAACGCAGCCAGCTCGCCATAATTGCGGTGTCCCGACCACGCCGAGCGCGGATAACGGGCACGCAAAACAGCAATATCATCCGACAGGCCGGACCGGTTCTCCAGATGCAACACGGGCTGACAGTCAGTCATGGCGGGAAGCGAAGCACGCTCAACGGGGTATCAACGGCAGCATACCAACGCCGTCGAATGCTCGGGCAACGAGTAACACGAGGCTCACCATAACGGCCACGAAACGAAGTTAGCGACCAGCAAAGCACGCCGAAAACCGTGGTCTGTCCCCTATTGTTCGGATAACGGGCACGCAAAACAGCAATATCATCCGACAGGCCGGACCGGTTCTCCAGATGCAACACAGGCTGAGAGTCAGTCATGGCGGAAAGCGAAGCACGCTCAACGGGGTGTCAACGGCAGCATACCAACGCCGTCGAATGCTCGGGCAACGAGTAACACGAGGCTCACCATAACGGCCACGAAACGAAGTTAAAGACCAGCAAAGCACGCCGAAAACCGTGGTCTGTCCCCTATTGTTACTCCTTCAAATAGGGAGACTGTCGCTCTATCATCTCAAGTTCTAACTCTTTTCTCTAACGCCCAAGCTCAGTTGCCGGCCAAAGCGCGGCAGCGCTTTGGGCGGTCAACTGCAGCGCCACGTTAGGTTTCACGAGCGCGCCGCCTGGCGGAGTACTGATACCACTTCCGCAAGATGGCTCCGCGCTTTTCGAATTCGTGTTCTTTATTTAAGGCGCGATAAGTGGATATAAATTGTTCACGGATATCCACGAAAAGCGGGCTATTAAATTCGTCTCTGAACCAACTTCGTTCTTCGGAGGTTGGCTCATCGAGAAACTGCTCTATTTCCCAGATATAGTCTGGTTGATGTCGGTTTGATGGATGCCAAATGTCTTGCTTCGGCAATGGCTCGGAATATAGATACGGCAAGAGATAAATATTCGATAGCATCGTATCTAGCAAGTACTCGCGGGATTTTTCTGAGTTACTCGTACGACGGTAAGCCAGCGCCGAGAATAGAAGGAACGCCGGCTCCCCAACGTCATCTGGGAATTCTCTTTCGAACCAATCGACGAAATCCGCTGCTTTTTTTGGGTCACCGCTAAGTACAAAGTAGACGCATGCTCGATATCGCTTACCGGAACCATCGGAAATAGAACCGTACTGCGCCTTCTCTCTCATCAAACCGCGCTTAGCTCTGTTCGCTCTATCTCGAAAGCGCTTCTGCGTTGCTTCCACGATGCTCCTTTCTACCTAACGCCGAAGCTCAGTTGACGCCGGAGCGCGAAGCGCGGAGGGAACCCAAATCGCGTCAGCGATTTGGGCGGTCAACTGCAGCGACCTGTTGGGTGTACTAAATACTAAGCAGCTACTCGCCTTTGTTTTGTTTATAAAGGTGATAACTGCAAAGCATCGCATCTTGTTCATAAGCGTCCGGCAGCGTGCTGATTGCGATTCCCTCACCGCAGCGTGCGCACGTTTTCAGGAGTACGTCGCTTAGATCTCTATCGAAAACGTACCTTTGTTTCGGCGTGAGCGCGTCGATGCCTTCGTGCACGAATAAACGCGCGATGCCTTCGGCGGGACTTAATTGCTCGATATAGCCTGCTTCAACCAGTTGTTCAAGCGCATCCAAGTTATCGCCCAGTTCCGGATCGTCATCCATGTCGCTACCCCCTTTTTAATATTCACCCAACGCCTAAGCTCAGTTGCCGCCGGAGCAGCCGGAGGCTGCGGAGGGAACCCGAAGCGCGGCAGCGCTTTGGGCGGTCAACTGCAGCGACCTGTTGGGCGCCGATACTATAGGTGCACGTCTTCGATCCACAGTCGCTTTCCGTTTGGCAGAGCTATAAGAGCAAACCCGCTGCCTTTATACTTAGCTGATTTAATTGGACCCAACACAACTTGACCTTTTTCTAGCCAGGTACAGTTACCGGTTAGCCGAGCCGAAAAATTCCCTTTATGCATTTCGTCGGAAAGCACCTTCCATGACGATAGTTCATCGCATCCGTCTCCGCCCGAACTCATTCTGTGCTTCGATAGAGAGCTTAGCTCGGGTTTTACCTTGTGTTCTTTTCTATACGTATCCAGATCCGGGACGGCCACCACCTTCCCCGACGCTAAGTAGATCGTGCAGTCGAAGCCAATAGCAGTGAATGAGCCATACTTAGGTTGAACATTGTAGTTGGCTTGCAAATGATATTCGCCGTCCTTGGTGTAATCTCGGATAACGGAGAGCTTTGAAAAATTCTCGTAGTGCTCAGCTAGCCACGACTCGCATCTAGCTCTGTTGCCCGAAGTGCTTGCGAAGGATGAGGCTGGAAAGGCAAATGCTATTAAGAGACCGAACACTACTAATGCGGCTTTACTTCTAACTGCCATGAAACCCCCGTAAACGACATTTCGCCCAACGCCGAAGCTCAGTTGCCGACCGAAGCGCGGCAGCGCTTTGGGCGGTCAACTGCAGCGACTTGTTGGGTATTGACTAAGCTAGCTAGGCCGCCGGAACACAAGTTGATCGAACTTGACGTATGACTCTTTGGCTCCGAAGAGCGCCGGCAAGCAACCAGGCGACACCTCAATATTGACTTCGCCCAGTTGATAGAACTCCCACCCGTCGCTTGCTTGATCAGTAATTACCGCTTGCAGTTGCTCTGCCACGGTATTTGCATTTTGCTTCCCTTTAATCTTGCCGATGAAAGGCACGACCTTATAGCTATATTTCGACATCAAATCCCCCAGTTCGTGATGTTCAAGGCTCGTCGAGTCCGCCGTTTGGTGGCCTGCAACGAGCGATGCGTGATGATCCGACAACTACTCCTTTATAAGCCCCGTACTTCTCTATTGCTAAAATCATGTATTCAGAGCAGCTCGGTGTAAATCTACACGAGCGGCGAAGTGAAACTGGCGCAACCTTCTGGTACAGACGCACTAGCCAGATCGTTAGTCGTGCGAATGAGGACATGGTCATTTACCCAACGCCAAAGCTCAGTTGCCGCCGGAACGGCCGAAGGCCGTGGAGGGAGCCCGAAGCGCGGCAGCGCTTTGGGCGGTCAACTGCAGCGATCTGTTGGGCACTGAATTCACGACTTAGACGTTTTGATTTTAAAGCGCGTAACCCACACAACGTATAACCCGACGAAGAATAATACGACTCCGGGAGTTGCATCAGAAACGCTGCTTTCCACTCCAATAAATTTAGCCGTCCAACTCGTAGAACCGGTTACTCCGTTTAAGCAGAGAACCATGCCAGCTAATACGCATGCGAGGCCGAGCACCAATCCTGCCAATGAGTAAACTAAGTGAAACCGAGCGAAGACTTGATAGGTAGAGGGATCGTTGAGTGATCGAGGAACTGTCATGTGGTCTCGCGTACGTAAACCTTGCACCACAAGCGCTCTAGGCTTTTCGTTTTCTTCAGTCATCGGTTCTCGCCACCTTCGGTGCCCAACGCCAAAGCTCAGTTGCAGCCCGGAGCGCTCCGGGCTGCAACCGCAGCGATTTGTTGGGCGCCCTCATTACGCTCGACCTGGTGACATCGGAGGGCTCGATTTACTCGAAATGTAGACAGGGCGACATCATCTATTGAATTCCAATTCTCATTACGGTTTTGGTTTTTAGATCATAGCGGCATGCGACTGTCGTCTTCCGCATTGCGCCGAAACCATTCTCGAATTTGACATCATCTTCGACGATTAGGATTTTGCCGGTCTTGACGTAGTCTTCGCCCCCCTTGTACTTGCCGAAAATAACCCATGGCCAATCGGGATCACCGTACTTAGCACGGTCGTCGGCGGCAAGTTGACAGTCAGTTTTCGCGCTAACCATACCATTGTAATTGTTTATAAGATCCGAATTGTCTTCACACTTTCGCCAGTCGGATGTACAGGGATTTGAGCTTGCTTCAGTCGCGCCGCCTGAATCGCTATCCGATGAGCCGATCGCGAGAAACGCATACACAACAATTCCGACCAATACGAGCCCGTGACGAATGTTGTTTCGTGTAGATGGCATTCCTTACCCCCCATGCACCTAATATTCCTAAAGTGTTGGACATTAGGTCCAACCAGTCGAATGTACCCTCTAGCGGCCCCAATTGCAGAAGCTCGCTTGCTATAATCCCAAATCCCACGAAACCCGCATAATTTCGAAATACACGGTAGTCGTGCTTCCAGACGCAGCCAATCAGCAGGAGAAAGCTGAATGCCCACAAACCCGTGGGTAGGGAGTAATCGACCCATCTCGGTATTAAGTACTCCCATGGTGCGACGAAACTGCGCAGCTGGTTAATCAAATCATGTGCACCCACCGCGTCCAACCAGCCAAACATCAAAAGAGTACGTGGCCGCAGCGCCAAATAAATAGCGCCCCCCAAACCAAGGGTCACGGCGGATAACCCCAAAGGTAACCAAGTAGATCTCATTAACATTCTGCTCGAACCCTCCGCATTAAATACGGCTCGCCCTTAACCCAGCCATAGACTATTGCAAGGTCGTTTTCCTGTGCCCAACGCCCAAGCTCAGTTGCCGGCCGAAGCGCGCCAGCGCTTTGGACGGTCAACTGCAGCGATTTGTTAGGTGACATTTTGGACCACTCTGCACTTAGGATAGGCCGAACAGCCCCAAAACTTATTGCCCGCATTGGCTCCTCGCTTGGCAGTCCGCAAAATCATGATGCTCCCACATTTGGGGCATCTGCGTCCCGTAGTTGGATCTGCGCGAGTTTTGAGCCGCTGAACGTGCTGACGGTGTGTTTGCCGGGTTGGCTCCAACCGGCCTGACTGAATCTGGGATACCACAACCTGAATTTGTGATTCAGTTAAGACCAGTTCACCAAACGATTTGATATAGGAAATGTAACCAGTACCGCTTGTGACATTAGCGGGCATGGGCGATTTGAACGTGCTCTCACCCGCAAAGACCACCACGGAGTGGATGATTTCAGGCCGAACGTCAAGCGCCGCCTCCAATGCTTTTACATGCTTGTAGTTTTGACGGAGTGGATTCTGGAACTTGAACGATTTATTAAAAATTTTCTGGGTCCACTGCGCCTGTTTCTCGTTGCCAAAAATCCAACCCTGCATGTTCTTCGTTTCCACAACGAATATGCCGAACCGCGACACAAACACATGATCAATCTGGGTTGTTCCATCCGGTGTCGGGAGCGTTACATTGTGGATTGGGTGATAAATTTTCGCAGGGAGGCTGAGCTTCGCTGAAAATTTGACCAGAGCCTCACCGATCAATCCCTTAAACCACGGCGTCTTGAAGACGCTGATCACAAGCAGGATGGGGATAATCCACCAAAGCTTGAATACCTGATTGATGATCGGGGAAAAATCCATCGCTGACTGTCACCTACGCCAATTCGACGACATCTATTTATATAGCACGCTGACCGAAGTCGATCTAATACCACTTTAGAATGACGCCATCACAGGCTTTTGGCGCTAACATGCGCGTTAGGTCGACACTAACGGCGAGCAAGATGCCTACACGCTCCGCAAAACAGCCAAGGCTTCTAGATCAACTTCGTCGTAGGCTTCGAGTCGGCCACTACAGCATTCGCACAGAGCAGACGTACATTGCCTGGATAAAACGGTACATTCTTTTTTATGGCAAGCGCCATCCGAAAGAGATGGGAAAGGGGGAAATCGAGGCCTTTCTTACGTATCTGGCAGTGGAGCGCTCGGTATCTGCCGCGACGCAGAATCAGGCGCTGAATGCGATTCTCTTTCTGTATCGCACGGTGCTTGAGATCAACGTCGACTGGATGACTGAGGTCGTTCGCGCCAAGCGTAATCCACGTATTC
>MDTG01345014.1_pt1 | contig 11862 bp, 8 predicted proteins | sample 811421 | NCBI WGS metagenome assembly MDTG01 (sample SAMN05326645, study PRJNA326480) | marine metagenome | isolation source: seawater | place: Pacific Ocean: South East | collected 2011 | reverse complement strand
TTTTTATTTGGATATTCTCAAGGAGGACACGCAACTATGGCTACAGTAAAAGAAATTGAGGCTAATTACTCTGAAGAATTAACAATTACTGCATCTGCACCAATGGCAGGACCTTACAGCATGTCTGAAATACAAAGTGAAATGCTAGAATCAGGACTACCCTACCCAAATCCTGGGTATTTACCCTATTTAATATTTTCTTATAATAAGATCTACAACATCTATGACGATATTAATGATGCATTAATATCTCCTTACAATACATTTTTATATGACATGTATGATGGGTCTTATGACATGTGGGAAATTAATAATACATTACCCTCTACACCAATTGATATTTTTCAAGAAGATTACTACCAAGAATACTTAAATAATAATAATCACCCACTAAGACTAGCTCTAATTGACAATGACGTCTATGATTTTGTCCCTCAATCTCCAATGAGATTAATTCATTGTAGTGGCGATGACAATGTAGCATATGAAAGTTCTGAACTTGCCTATAATTACTTTATAACAAATGGAGCACAAAATATTGAATTAATCGATGGAGGTAATTTTAATCATGAACAATGTGCTTCCATTGCTATTTTAGGGGGAAAATTATGGATAGACACCTATGCTGAACTTTGTCAACCAACTCAGGTGATAGAGCTTAATAACCAAAGAAAAAAAACTATAATTAATACCGTAGACCTAATTGGAAGAAAAACCCAAAGAGATAATCCATTTTTAATAAATATTTATAGCGATGGAAGCCATCAAAAGAAATTCCAAACTAATTAATTCAGCGTAACATTTTAGTTATTTTCTGCTTTAAACTACTATATGGTGGATAAATCAGCTTTGCAATTGAGAAACCAGACATTTGGATCAATACTGACTTTGCATTTGAAAATTCTAAAAACCCGTACTTGCCTCCATTTTTACCTAAACCACTTGAATTAACACCACCAAAAGGTAAATAAGGATTGGCATATTGAAGCATGCATTCATTAATAGCAACCGTACCTGAACTTGTACTATTTAAAAAATAATTTATTTCTTTTTTGGACTTGCTAAAGAGATATAGTGCCAGTGGTTTATCATGTTGATTAATAAACTCAATCACAGAATTAAAATCGTTGTATATTATGATAGGTAAAATAGGTCCAAATATTTCATTATGTAAAATAGGATTATCTAGACTAACATTATTTAAAATAGTCAGTGGCACTGATTTATTATTTGCACCATTAGAAGACTGTATCTCAATATTTGCACCATAATCAATAGCATCATTTAAAATTTTCTGAAGTCTATCCATATGGTTACTATTGACAATTTCACCAAAGTCTGATTTATTTTTAAAAAAATTATCCAAAACAATTTTAGCATGTAGAATGAACTGTTCATATTGATCTATATGTACAAATACATGGTTAACGGCAATACATGTTTGACCGCAATTAACAAATTTAGACCACATAATCTTTTCAACAGCATCTTTTATGTTAGCACTTTTCCCTAAAACAGCATGGTTTCTACCTCCTAATTCTAAAGTCACAGAAGATAAGTTTTTTGAAGCGGCACGCATTACTAATTTTCCGACATCAGGCGAACCAGTAAAAAAAATATGATCATATTTTAAATTAATTAGGTAGTTCCCTATGTCAGCACCTCCCTCTATTACAGCAACTTCATTTTCTGAAAAAAGAGAGGATAGCATCTTTAAAATTAAAGCACTAGTATGTGGAGTAAACTCAGATGGTTTAACTGTAACGCAATTACCAGCGGCAATAGCAGAAATTACTGGATTTAATGTTAGATTAAAAGGGTAATTCCAAGGGGAAATAATTAAACAAACACCCTTTGGCTCATGATAAATTTTAGACCTTGTTCCAATAAGTTGAATAGGTGCCCAAACTGACTTAGTAGACGTCCATTTATTAATATTTGCTAAAGTGAATTTAATATGCTGTAAAACAGTATTTAGTTCTGTGGAATTAAATTCAGCTATGGGTTTTTTATAATCACGAACACATGTAGAATATATTAAATCTTCATTTTTAAGAATCCAATTTCGAATGCTTTTAATTTTATTAATTCGATCTTTAACACTAGAATAAATTATCTTTTTATGAAAATATAGTTTTTGAGCTTTGAATATATTATCTAGTTTCTTCATTGGCTCAAAATAAATTGTTTTTCAACACGACCGCTCTTATATATAACGATAACATGCCCATATGTTTGATTAGAAATTTCTCTTCCCAGTAAATCAACAATAGCAACTATCTCATGAGCTAATTGAACGCTGTTAAGATTAACATTCGCACATGAGTTTTGGCAATCTTCAAGTGTCATAAAAGGAACAATACCATTACAACCTCCCCATAAAAATTCTTCGCACTGATTGTTTGCTTGATTAAAATAATAACTAGGTATCGCAGCATCACATGGACCTACTTCAGGTAGCAAATCACAATTTTGAATAATAACTAAATCATCCCACTGACATTGAAGAAAATCATAAAAATCAGTATATAGCTCCAAAGAAACATCTTCAGTAAAAATTACACCGTCCTGAATTTCTAAATAATGAGTGCTTTCATTAACAAGCGCGTAATAATTTGGATTTTCAATAGCAAGTGTATCCCCAAATGAATTAAATAATACAAACCCTGGATAAGAAAAAATATCATCCCAAGAATTGTTTGTAACATTTACTACAAATTGCGATGGTCCGCTCTGATAGATAGATGTAATCTCTAGGTTTGAACAATCTTGTTGCTCATCCTCATCACAAATGCCATTTTCATTAATATCATTAATACAAATACAATCCCCTAACACACACTCATAACCATCCTCACACAAAACCGAAACACATTCAAACTCATCACATATTCCATTATTATCCACATCATTTAAACATTCTCCAAAACAATCATAATATTCTTCTGGGTAAACACATGACCCATCATCAAAACCTCCAGGCAAAATTGTAGCATCATAATTACATGCTACTGGATCTGTACAACCTAAGACACAACTGGTGTTCCAAAATATATTTTGGTCTGGATCTGAAACAATACTATAATCAGCCCAAAAATTTTGACAATCTTGCTCGGAAACACTATAATCACACATTTGAGTAGATAAATTAAAACAACAAGGAGTGTGACAGACGCCACAATCATCTAAAATACCGCATGTTCCGTCATCAATAGTTGAATTTAGATTATAATTGCATGCACTAGCGTCGGTACAGCCCAAATCGTCTGTATTTCCTAAATAAATATTCTCATCACCTTCTTGGTAAGGTACATAAGCAAAAGGCAGAAAAAACATTTCACAAGTTGTGTAATCACACCAATACATATTTTGCGGTGGCGAATTAGGATTAGTTGGGTTACTAGCTGTATTGTCATATGTAGCATAAGCATGAATTGTATAACCTTCTGGCAACTTTAACATATATTCTGGCTGATAAAATGTTTGCCAATTAAAATCCCAATCTGGAATGCTAATTATAGGAATAGTATCTCCATTATTTTCTGCATATATAAGCCATGATTTACCTATTAGGTGCATATGAGGAAGAACACTAATAATACTCATGTCAAAATCTACATAATAATAATTATAATGTGTATAAATCTGATTTGCAGGGATTTCAAGCTGAGTATCCAATAAAGTAAGCACTTCTATTTCTCTTTCCACCGCTTCTTCTTTGAAAAATAAATTCACTGAGCTCTGGTCATATTGATCAATGGAACTTGGAGCATAATGCATTTGTATAGCAATATCAGCTCCTGCTGGCAAAAGCATGCCAATATCATTGTTCCAAATTGGAGCAATCATTCCTGGAGTATAACCAGCTGCAAATTGAGGAATAGCACCGGTACAAAAACCACTTTCACATTCATAGCCATATTCAGGAGTTGATGCGTCTAATGCAGCCATTTCTCCAGAATTATCAATACTAATTAAAGTGTGATGAACTGCTTCTAAATTACCCGGAATAATCTCAATAGATTTAAGGTACTTATCTTCGGGGAAATTAGTAGAGAAAACAAACACTCTGTAATCATCTTGATTATTTCCTTCAATTAAATACTCTTCTGACATAGTTAAAACAAAGTCTGGATCACCAATGGCAGATCCTTCAGGGAAATCAGGGATAGATGCTTCTAAATCAGGATCTCCTTGGATCATACCACCATCAACCCAATCAGATATTAATTGTTTATCATTTTCTGATAATACACGCTCGCCTATAAAACTAGAATAATCAGGATCAGCATGCCAAGGAGGCATGTATCCAGACTGCGTAACATATTTTATCATCATACCAAATGAAGCTACTTCCTCGTAACTAGTAAATGGCATAGGGCCAGATTGTCCAACACGATGACATTCAGTACAGTTATTATAAATAATGGACGACACATCTTCACTAAAATTTACTTGTGAAAATAAAACCACTGGAAAAAGTAAAATATAAATAATCTTTTTCATAATTTTGACATAATTTGTGAATTCCCCTCTAAACAAATTTAATAAAAAAGATTAAACAACTCTTATTGAAAAATTAAAAACACAATTATGAAAAGTACAATAACATGCGACATGGAAGGCGTAATACTTACAATGAATAGTGATGCCGAAAAAATTTTTGGATATAAAAAAGAAGAATTAATTGGAAAAAAAAGAGTTTCTCTATTTTCTCCAGGTGAAATTGTTCTTCAAAATGTAGAAGGATGGTTAAATACAGCTGTAAAAGAAGGTGAATTTAAAGGTGAAACCTATTTTTTAAAGAAAAATGGTGAAAAATTTAATGCACGAATTAGAATAACACCAACTTTTGCAAATGGTAAAGATAAACCTCAAACTGGATATTGTGGAGTAACAGAAGTAATAGACAAAAATGTTGAAGTTCCTATTAAATTTTCAACTAAACTAATTAAAATGTTAGCAATTACTAGAATGCCATTTACATCAGCTTCATTACTACCAGTATTTGTTGTAGGTGCCTATTTCTATGGAATGGGGGGGGAAGAGTTATCATGGGGATTATTCGGCCTGACCATATTAGGTATACTAATTGCTCATTTAGGCATTAATGTTTTGAATGATTATTTCGATGTCAAGGACGGTACAGATGAAGCTAATGCAGAGTATTTTCAACAAGTTTCAGGAGGAAGCAGAGCTATAGAACTTGGACTAATTTCTCTTCAAGGAACTCGTAAACTAGGTATTATATTAACACTCATCGCACTTGGCATAGGTGGACTAATACTATCGAATATTAACGAAGCTAATTTTACAGGAGCGATGCAAATAACAGTTGCAGGTTTATTATTAGGCTATTTTTATACTGCCAGACCAATAAGATTAGTGGCCAGAAGAGGATTAGGAGAAATAGCTATTTTCTTAGCATTTGGACCACTTTTAACACTTGGAACTGGCTATGTAATATTTGATAATGCATTTCAAGAATCAGTACATTTCATGAATTGTTTGCTAATGGGTATACCTCTAGGATTATTAACAACTAACATATTGCTTATTAATGAATTTCCTGATATGAAGAGTGATGCAACTACAGGAAAAAATCATCTTGTTGTTACTTTTGGAAAAAAAGTAAGTAGATGGATTTATCTTGTTTTCTTGTTACTAGCTGTTGGCTCATCTTTCTACATGTATCAAGAGATGAACAATACATATCTTTTAATTCCTACAATATTTTGTTTATTATTTGGCTTATATATCTTTAAACATATTCTCAAACATTATGAACTAAGAAGCCTAGTAGACGCAAATTGGAAAACAATTGGACTTCAAGCTTTATACTCAATAATACTATGTATTTGCTTACTACTTGCTTAATGCTAAGTTTTTAAGTATATTATAATGGATGAAACAAAACTTATTGTTCGCAATTATTTTATTGTGGAATTATAGCATTACATGTCAATCTATTGATTACGAAACTGAAATTCAACCCATTTTTAACAATAGTTGCATGCCATGCCATGGTGGAACCAATCCATCTAGTGGATTAGATTTAGCATCATATGATAGGTTAGGTGATGACTGTGATCCGATGCCATTAAACACTTATGAATTAACTCACAGTAAAGAGATAATTAAAATAATGAATCTTTCTGGTCAAGAAAGCAGAAAAAAACAAAACACTTTAATCTACATATATAACGATGGATCTATTCAAAAAACTAGACAATTAGAATAGCTAGTTTTATTTTATTAAATACATTTTCTTAACAGTACCGTCATTATAAATTTCAAAGTGAAGAAAATTAGATTTTTTCATTTCACGACCTAGCAAATCAATTTTATTAATGAGAGTTCTCGTTTCAACTATTTCCGGTAATGAAACATCATTGCAAAAATCAGGATAAATATACGGAGGACCTTCAATTGGTGAACCGGGAGTTAGATCATAATTGCTTAAACCAATATAATCAGCACTGAACCTTTCACATCTAAATGCACTATTGGAAGGTGAATTAGGTATTCCACCAAAAATGTCATCATCAGGGGGAAGTTCACCTTGATTTAGAATAAGATTACCGCTATATACAGGATTAATATATTCCCAGACAACATCTCCAAAATTAGTAACTTCAAAAAACCTTCCTTGTGGACCACTACAAATTAAAGTATTTCCGTTTGGTAATCGTTGACAGCCAGAAATATGATCAGCATAAAAATCAGAAGGGTTTGGAGTAGAATATGTCCAAAATAAATTTAAAGGGCCATAAGAATTATCTTCATTTAAATTATAATTATACCCATCTATAGGTGGCTGTATCTCATCGACACTAGAAAAATTTCCATCAGGCCTTCCTTGTCCATTATTAAAAATTAAAATATTACCTGCCCCAGGTAAATCTTCATCAACCCACTGTACATGATGTGGTCCAAATAAAACTCTATCAATAGAATCTCCCCTATTATACGCTATTGGGTTTCCCCATCTATATAAAATATCTCCACCCATACCAGCGTTACCTCCAGAATTGCTAGCGGCTTCTTCAGTAGTAGTACTGTGATCAATAATCCAAAATTCACTAATTGCTCTTGAAGTAATTATTATTTGATCAAGTTCTTCATTATAATCTAATGAATTAGCATGAATCCAATCTGCTTTACCACCAGCAGAATTTTGACCAGGCCCCATGTAATTAATATTAAAACGTTCAGGATGATCAGAAATATTGCCATAATTAGGAAGCGAAGAATCAAAATCTTGAATCAAATGATCCCAAAGATGCCATTCCCAAACAATATTAGCACTATTAATACCGACTGGCTCTATCTCAATAATATGCTCAGGCCAAAGTTCATTATCTTGCAATAAATCAGGATTTCTACCCATGGCAATAGCTTCTTCAAATGTTTTACGTTCCCAGGCAAGAATTAAAATATTCCCATTAGGTAAAACTTCAACATCATGGTGTTGATGGTAATTGTCACTATTATAATCAAAAGACCATATCACATTCCCTTCCCAATCTAATTTTTCTAAAGCACCACCGATTCCGCCTCCTTGAAAAACCTGACTAGAAATACGATTAGTTCTTAAAAGTGTTCCATCTTCTAAAAGATATACTGCTAATCCAGAACGAAACTCACTTTGCCATTCATTAACTAGATTTCCACAATTATCAATCAAATAAGTGTTTTTTGTTGGACTAAATAATGTAAACCCTTCATAGGAATCTTGATTATATGTAAAAACTCCAACTGTCTGATTTTGAGTTAACAACAAATAGGGGAGAAATAAAACTAAGGATGTGCTAAAAATAAAATACTTCATTGAGTAAAGATATTCATAGTTTTTGAAAACTAAAAAAAATTAGTCTGCTTTCGCAATCGATAAGAATAAACAAAACCAAGACATGATTAAGGCAAAGCCACCAAAGGGGGTTATTAGACCTAAAAAACCATTATTTGTAAAACAAATAAGATACAACGATCCTGAAAACAATAATATGCCAGTTAAGGCAAGAAAAAAAGCATATTTTAATATTTTTTTATTAAACATATCATACACCAAGCCTATAAACAACAAGAAAAAAACATGATAAAATTGATACCTAACGGCAATTTCAAAAGTATTTAATCTATTATTTTGAAGCAAAAAATCTTCAAACATATGAGCCCCAAAAGCACCTATAATGATTGATAAAGCACCTAAAAAAGAAGCTATATAAAGTATAAGATTTTTCATTAAAAAACTTCCTTCAATAAATACATTAAATATGGTATTAACAACCACATCAAACCTTTACCTAAAAAAAATAAAAACAAAATTAATCCAACTACCCATCCCTTTTCTTTAATAAGAGCTTTAAAACCCCTGTCTTTATAAATTTTTATATAGTCTTTAATTAATTTAAAAAGAAAAAAATTCTTCATAGCATTTAGAGTATAATCAATAAAAAAGGGGCAAAGGCCCCTTTTTTATATTAATAATTTAAATTTATCATTTAACTATAATTGATTTATTTATAACCTGATTATCTGCAATCAATGTTACCTGATATAAACCTGGCACATAATCACTTACATCAAACATAATATCAGACTGAGTATAACCAATCTTAGTATCAACAAGCTGACCAAGTGAATTTATTATTCTTATTGTAACATCATTTGGAATGTCTAGAGAATAATTAACCACTATATAGTCATTAGCTGGATTCGGATAAACATCAAACCCTAAATCATTTTCTTCTAATTCAATATTAGGAAAATCATCTTCACAGTTTGGCAATCCATCATTATCATCATCAAGAGGACTTAAATTACCAGCATTTCCACCAGAAATAGTTCCTGTAAGAGATCCATTGTCTAGTAATGGTATTGAAGCCGTTGAAGTCATTGAAAACTCATAGCCATTGATAGTAAATACAGGTTCACTTGAAAAAGTTGTATTTCCTAAAGTATCAATTGATTGACTAAAACTAATCGAAATATCAGCCACTCCTGTATAACAACTCGATTGAATAGCCCCCATGAAAGATACTGTTGATGTACTTCCACCTTCATATTCTTCTGTAGAACCTGAAACATATTCTCCATCAACAAGTTCCCATTCATCACCTGTTGCACTTAATGTAGGATTAGACGGATAATTTTCTATTACCCAACTTCCTGCACTAAACTTACAACACTCATCACACCAAGCCATTAATTCTTCATTGTAGCTTGTATATAAACATTCTTCATTATCAACTGTTGCAGCTGCATTATAATTACAAGCTTCTTCGTCCATACAACCATAAGTATCGTCACAATCTGCTGTTCCAGTCCCATTTTCATCTAACATCATAATTGTCATCATACCATTTTCATCTGCATCAGAGCATGTTTCACAACCAAGAGAAACTGGATCAGTAATATTTGTAAAACCACCAGCAACAGAACCATCTGCGAAACTTACTACATCTGTATTAACTATACTAGACATAGAACTGAAAATAAAATCTTCACCGTTCATAGTGAAATCAAAGTTTGTTAAATAATTTCCTATTGAATCAACATCAAAGCTAACTGTCATTGATACTGATCCATTATAACAATCACTTGTTAAAACTGAAGTATTATTTTCATCAAAAGCACCCCATGTTTGAACCATAGTAAATAAATTCATATCTACACTATCGCCAATAAGATTCAGAACAGTATCTTGGACTAACAATCTTGCAGATGTAAATGCCCAGTTTTCACCAGAACCAGTAATAGCTGGGCTTGGCGAAGTTGTGAAATCAATTGACCATTGTCCATCAGAAAGCATACATGTTGCATAATTACATGATCCATCATCTGTATTTGCAGATGCATTATAATCACATGCAGTTGAATCTGTACAACCAGGGTTCCAATCTTGACAATTTTCATTCTCAGCTAATACTGCATTTTCAAAACACGCAGAAGAAGGATCATAATTTGACATCCACTCTAAGTTACAACCCACAACAGTATCACAAGAACCATCATCACATCCTGCGTCTGGGTCATAATTACAATATGTCATATCTGTACAACCTGGCATAACACATGAATTATCATCAGCATTTGCAAAAGGATTGTAATTACAAGCATTTTGGTTGGTACATCCATAAACATAACCAGTACAAATATCATTGTAATCATTTATTGCATTAGAGAAACAATCTGCATTAGGAGTATAATTAGATGCAGCTGGATCATTACATCCAATATATCCATCGTCATCACAAGATCCATCATCTGTTAATGCAGTTGGGTTATAGTTACACGCAGCTTCATTCATACAACCAACAAACTCAACATCATCACACAAACCATTACTTCCACCAATAAAGTCATTATCAATAATATAACCTAAACCATCACTAGATCCAGAACAATAATCACAATCAGAAACTGTACCATTCTCATTAGGATCAACTCCTGCAAAAATACAAGCACCACTATCATCTGTAGCTATTTCGTTATAGTTACATGCAGTTTCATTCATACAACCAACAATTTCATCATTATTACATACACCATCGTCATCCGCATCATTATCAATAATCGATCCTGAGCCATCTATTATTGGATTGCCGTCTGTATCTATTGCACACTCATCACAACCTTCAGCATAAACACATGAACCATCGTCACCTGCTGCATCTACATTATAATTACATGCTGTTTCATCTGTACAGCCAGGATTCCAGTCAATACATAACTCATTGTCTGCATACATGTCATTTGCTATACAATCAGCATCTGGATCATAATTAAACATCCATGCCAAATTACAACCAACTGTACCTTCACATTCTGCGGGTTCAGTTGACATAGAATTATAATTACATGCCATAGAGTCTTGACAACCAAATACTTCTAACTCATCACAAACACCATCACCATCAGTATCTGATACACAAGTGCCATCACAGTTGTAGTATTGCTCTGCATATACACAATCACCATCATCAGTGGCCGTCGCATCATAATTACATGCTGTTTCATCTGTACAACCTACAAACTCTAATTCATCACAAACTCCATCATTATCTACATCATTTAAACAAATCTCATCACAATCATAATATTCAATGGCATATGTACACGAACCATCATCATCAGTTGCCGTCACATCATAATTACATGCTATTGGAGTACCATCGTCTTCTGTTCCGTCTGTACAACCCACAACCTCTAATTCATCACAAACACCATCACCATCAGTATCTACTAAACAATTATCGTCACAGTCGTAAAATTCTGCAGCATATACACAATCACCATCGTCAGTTGCATCAGCATTATAATTACATGCTGTGGTATCTGTACAACCCGAAATTTCATCGTCATTACAAATACCATCTCCATCATCGTCATTACTAATGATAACTCCATTTTCGTCTGTAATGATAACTCCACTTCCGTCTGTAAAATTATTACCATCTACATCAGTAGAGCACTCTTCGCAACCAGACGGTATTACACAATCTAAAGCTTCAGTTGCATCAGAATCATAGTTACAAGCCGTCTCGTCATTACATTGAGCAATTAAGTTAGACGGAAATATTATGATTCCTGTAACAAGAACCATAAAAAATACATACATTTTTTTCATAATAAATTGATTTATATGTTTTTAGCTGCAGCAAATTTAGCAAAAAAGAGACATAAATCACTTTTTTTACTACCTGAATGAGAGATTTGTGTTAACATTAGAATGTTCAATACTTTGTAGAAAAGACACAAAAAAAGCCGTAAAAAACGGCTTTTTAAGCGGTCTGGACGGGACTCGAACCCGCGACCCCCTGCGTGACAGGCAGATATTCTAACCAACTGAACTACCAG
>MDTG01091186.1_pt1 | contig 11862 bp, 14 predicted proteins | sample 811421 | NCBI WGS metagenome assembly MDTG01 (sample SAMN05326645, study PRJNA326480) | marine metagenome | isolation source: seawater | place: Pacific Ocean: South East | collected 2011 | reverse complement strand
CAGATGTTAGAATGGCATCAAAAGAACAAGTTGAAAGTTTAGGAGGTAAATTTTTAACTGTAGAGGGATCAGAGAATTTGGAAACTGAGGGTGGATATGCAAAAGAAGCATCTGATGATTTTAAAAAAAAACAAGAGGAATTGTTAACTGAGACATTAAAAAAAATTGATATTGTAATATGTACAGCTTTGATACCTGGCAAAAAAGCTCCTATCATAATTAAAGAAAATATGCTTAACAAAATGCAATCTGGATCTGTAATATATGATTTGGCAGCAATTCAAGGAGGAAATACAGCATTTACAGAATTGGATAAAGTTATAAAAAGGAATGGATTAAAAATAATGGGTGAGACAAATATATTGAATAAATTACCAGTTTCGGCCTCTAATTTATACGCAAAAAATATGTTTAATTTTGTCCAAAATTTATTCGATAAAGAAAATAACAAAATTAAAATCAATTTAGAAGATGAAATAATTGAAAAAACATTAATAAAATAAGACTATGGAAATTAAATAAAACAATGGAAATTGACCCTCTAATATTTAGATTGAGTATATTCATTCTTTCAATTTTTGTAGGATACTATGTTGTTTGGAGTGTTACCCCATCCTTACATACTCCATTAATGTCAGTAACCAATGCAATTTCATCAGTAATTATTGTTGGTGCTATAATTGCCGGATTATCTGGAGGTTCTGACAGTGTATTTAATAAATCAAGTATATTTGGTTTTTTAGCAATTATATTGGCAGCAATTAATATTTTTGGTGGATTTCTCGTGACCCAAAGAATGTTAGCAATGTATAAAAAAAAGAAGAATAAAAAATGATATCTGCTAATTTATCCGCAATTTTTTACTTAATTTCAGGTGTTCTTTTTATTCTTGCTCTAAGAGGATTATCCTCACCAGAAACTTCTAGGCAGGGAAATTTATTTGGAATATTGGGTATGATTATAGCTGTTGGAGTCACATTTCTATCAGTTGGTAATTTTTCAAGTGGGTTAATTTTTGTATTCATATTTATTTTAATGGGAGGTTCTATTGGAGCGTTTATAGCTTACAAAATACCAATGACGGCTATGCCTGAATTAGTAGCGGGATTTCATAGTCTAGTTGGGCTTGCAGCAGTTTTAGTTGCTATTTCAGCTTTTTTAAATCCAGAGGCATTCAACCTAGGTGTACCAGGAAAAATTAAACTTGGTAGTTTGATAGAAATGTCTATAGGTGCTGCAGTAGGAGCTATAACATTCTCTGGCTCAGTTATTGCTTTTTTAAAACTTCAAGGAATAATGACTGGATCACCTATTACATTTAAGGGACAACATCCGCTTAATGCACTAATTTTAGTAACAATAATCATTTTAATTTTTTTACTTTGTTCAAAACAATCGTCAAATTTATTTTGGGCGCTGTTGGCAGTATCATTTTTAATAGGTTTTCTTTTAATAATACCTATAGGGGGAGCGGATATGCCTGTAGTAATTTCAATGTTAAACTCATACTCAGGATGGGCAGCAGCAGGTATAGGGTTTACATTAGAAAATACAGCTTTAATAATTACGGGAGCTTTAGTTGGCTCTTCTGGAGCAATACTATCTTATATAATGTGTAAAGGGATGAACCGTTCTTTTTTTAATGTAATACTTGGTGGTTTTGGTGCAACAGAAGGAGCCTCTACTTCAAAAAAAAATGATCAGAAGCCAGTAAAAAATGGTAATGCGGATGATGCTGCATTTTTAATGAAAAACGCGTCCTCAGTTATTATTGTCCCTGGATATGGTATGGCAGTAGCACAAGCACAACACGCCTTAAGAGAAATGGTTGATACATTAAAGAAAAACGACATTAAAGTATCATATGCAATTCACCCTGTTGCTGGAAGAATGCCTGGTCACATGAATGTTTTATTAGCTGAGGCAAATGTGCCTTATGATGAAGTTTTTGAACTTGAGGAAATAAATAATGATTTTGCAAATGCTGATGTTGCTTTTGTAATAGGTGCAAATGATGTTACAAATCCAGTAGCAAAAACTGATCCGCAAAGTCCCATATATGGTATGCCAGTTTTGGATGTTGAAAAATGTAAATCTGTTTTATTTGTAAAAAGAAGTCTTTCTCCAGGATATGCTGGGATTGATAATGACCTTTTTTATAGAGAAAACACTTTAATGTTGTTTGCTGATGCAAAAAAAATGACAGAGGACATCACAAAAAATTTGTAATTATATGAACACAAAAATTTTTTGTGATATAGCGGATTTGTCCGTCATTAAAAAATTCAATAAAAAAAAGATAGTAAAAGGTTTCACTACTAACCCAAGTTTAATGAGAAAAGCTGGTGCAAAAAAATATGAGTTGTACTCAAAACAAATACTTAAAATATGTAAAAATAAACCAATCTCTTTTGAAGTATTTGCTGATGATCATAAATTAATGATAGATCAAGGTAAAAAGATTAATAGTTGGGGAAACAATGTTTATGTTAAAGTGCCTATTGTTAACTCCAAAAACAAATTTACAGGTAATGTTATTAGAGAATTGAATAGTAAAAATATTAAGCTTAATGTAACAGCAGTTTATACTGCTAAACAAACAAAGAAAATCTTAAAAGTAATAAATAAAAAAACTGAAGTAATCATATCAATATTTGCAGGAAGGGCCGCAGATAATGGAAAAGACCCAATTCCAGAATTTAAAAAAAGCATTAAACTTTGTAAAAGATTTAAAAATGTAGAAATATTATGGGCGAGTGTAAGAGAGCCCTATAATTATTTACAAGCAAAAAAATTAGGATGTCATATTATTACAACTCCACCAAAAATAATTGAAAAAATTGAAAACTTTGGTAAAGGGTATGAACAATTGACTAAAGAAACAGTTGAAGCTTTTTTAATAGATAGCAAGAAATCTAAATTTCAAATTTAAGTTAAATTGGTTGCGGGGGACGGATTTGAACCGCCGACCTTCAGGTTATGAGCCTGACGAGCTACCAAACTGCTCCACCCCGCGATATGAGATAAATTTATATATTAATTTATTTATTTGTACACTAATTTGAATAAATTAGCTAAATTATTCCTATGAAAATAAAAATTAAAAAATTTTTCGAAAATTATTTAGCAACTTTGGTAAAATCAATTAAAATATCAGATTTGCAATCAATTGAAAAAGCTTCGTTTAAAATTTTAGAAACTGTAAAAAAAAAAAGAACAATATTTGTTTGTGGAAATGGTGGTTCAGCTGCAATCTCAAATCATTATATTTGTGATTATTTAAAATTTTTAAGACAATACTCAAGTCTAAAGCCAAAAGTAATTAGTCTTTCATCTAATATAGAGACAATTACAGCTATATCTAATGATATTAATTATGATCAAATTTTTAAATACCAAGCCGAAAGTTTATTTGAAAAAAATGATTTATTAATTGCAGTAAGTTCTTCTGGAAATTCAAAAAATATTAAGGAAGTCGTAAAATTTTCAAAAAAAAAGGGGGTAAAAGTAATTGGTTTTAGTGGTTTTAATGGAGGCTTTTTAAAAAAAAATAGTGATATTTCTATTCATATACCAGCAAATAACTATGGTATTTCAGAAGATGCGCATCATATATTAATGCATATAATACTTCAGTACTTGATTTCTAATTCAAAAAAAGGAATTTAGTTAAATTCTATTTTTTATTTTATTTAATTTTTTAACTCTTTTAATATTTTCTTGAAGTATTCTTTTCTTTTTTTCAGAAGGTTTTTCGTAAGTATTTTTTAGTTTTATGATTTTAAAGAAACCATCACGTTGAAGTTTTCTTTTTAAAACTCTCAATGCCTGTTCAATATTATTATCTTTAACGTCTATTTTAATAACTACCTCCAAAAAAGTGATTAATTATCATTTTTATATTTTTATGTCTATAAATTTTATTCATCATTAGGATAATGTATTATTTTGCTTTTGTTTTTTTTTCTCTCTTAATTCTTCTCTCAGCTTTTTCTATTGCAGAAATCAAGTCTCCTTGGCTAAATAAGTTTAAAGCAACTGGATCTTTAGAGCTCAAATTATTATAATTCCAGTAGCTCTTATTTCTTATTGAAGTGACTGAATTTTTAGTTATGCCTACAAGTTTAGCAATTTGCGAATCCTTTAAAGTATTATGATTTTTAATTAACCATAGAGCAGAGTCTGGCTTATCTTGCCTCTTTGATAGTGGTATATATTTTTTTATTTTCTTATCATCACTAGAAATTTCTATATCGTTACTTTTGATTTTTAATGGACGACCCTCATCTTTAGAAGATAGCTCAATTTCATCCCTAGTCAATTGTCCTGAAATAATTGGATTATATGGTTTTATACCTTTTGCCACTTCTCCATCAGCAATACCCTGAATTTCTACCTGATGAAGTTTGCAAAATTCTGCAATTTGTTTAAAAGTAAGGGTTGTATTTTCAACTAACCAAGCTGCTGTGGCCATTGGCATTAAAGGTGCATCAGACATTAATTTTTATTTTCTGACTTAAAATTTTGGAATTTTTTATTAAATTTACTAATTCTACCTTTATCCATAAGTTTTTGTTTTCCTCCAGTCCAGGCTGAGTGTGACTTTGGATCTATCTCAAGTTTTAGCAAATCTCCTTCGTTTCCCCACGTAGACATAGTTTCAAATTGAGATCCATCTGTCATCTCAACTTTTATTTTATGGTAATTAGGATGAATGTTTTTTTTCATATCGAGACTTATAGCAAAAGAAATTCATAACTCAATTAAAAGTTCTTTAAATTTTCGAGCATTTTTTGATTAATAGCGTCACTTGATGCTCTAATATTAATGTTATGATTATTAAATTTACTAATATCATTAACTAAACCACCTGCCTCTTGTACCATCAGCGATCCAGCAGCAATATCCCAAATATTAATATTGTTATGAAAATAACCATCAAGTCTACCTGCTGCAACGTATGCTAGATCTAAAGAAGCACATCCACTATAGCGCATATTTAAATTACTAAGTTTTACTCCTTCGTGGTTACTTGAAAATAAACAATCATCTAGAGAGTTTTTCTTTGAAACTCTTAATCTTTGATTGTTTAAAAATGCTCCTTTATTTTTTTCAGCAAAAAACATTTCATCCTTTATTGGATCATATATTAAACCACTAATAATATTTTGTTGGGATTGCAAAGCAATACAAACTGCAAAATGTGGAATACCATGAAGAAAGTTTGTTGTTCCATCGATTGGATCGATAATCCAAACATTTTCCTTATCTCGATTATTAATTTTTCCGATCTCTTCTGACAGGAAAGAATAATTTTTTTTGGTTTTTGAAAGTTCATCTATTAAAATTCTCTCAACATATTTATCTGTCTTAGTAACAAAATCTCTAGGTCCTTTTTTTGACACCTGTAACTTTTCGACTTCTCCAAAATCACGAATTAAAGATTTAGATGCTTTTTCGACAGCTTTGATCATAATATTAAGATTAGATGATATAGAAATCATATGTTTAAATTTTTTTAATGTATTCTAAATTTCTTGTATCAACTATCACTTCATCTCCTGACTCTATAAAAGGAGGTACCTGTATATTTAATCCATTATATAGTACGGCAGGTTTATAAGATGAGGAAACCGTTTGTTTTTTTAAGGCTGCATCAGTTATCTTTACTTTACATTTTATTTGATTTGGTAGCTCAATTGAAATTGGGTTTTCATTGTAAAAACTCACAGTCACTTCAAGATTTTCAGTTAAAAGTTTTCCTTTGTCTCCAATAATATCTTTTTTAATTTGTATTTGTTCAAAACTTTTTGAGTCTATAAAAAAAAAATTTATCTCATCTTCATAAAGATAGTTAAATTTCATTTCATTTAATGAAGCTTTCTCAACTGACTCACTTGATCTAAATCTTTCATTTAACTTTGTGTTTTTCCCTACACTCTTCATTTCAATTTGTGCAAATGCTCCACCTTTACCTGGTTTAACGTGCTGGGTTTTTAAAACTTGCCATAAATCATTTTTATACTCCAAAAGCATTCCAACTCTTATTTCACCAGCGTTAATTTTCATATAATCTTTCTAATGCTTTTAAGGGTTTATATTTTTTATTATTCCAAATGTAGCCTGAGATAGCCAGAAAATTTACTTTATTCAATAATAGATTTTTGAAATTTTCTGAATTAATCCCCCCAATAGCTACAATTGGCGTCTTAGTAAATTTTTTAATTTGATTTAAAATTTTTATATTTGCTAGGTATTTAGTTTTTTTTGTTTTTGAGGCATAAAAGGCTCCAATTGCTATGTAACTTGCGTTAGCCTTAATTGCTTTTTTTGCTAAATTTAAGGAGTTGTGACAGGTTATACCTATAATTTTTTTACCAACTATTTTCTTAGCTTGTTTGATGTTCATATCTTCCTGACCCAGATGACATCCATCTGCATTTAATTTTAGTGCAAGTGTTGGATCATCATTAATTATAAATTTAACATTACATTTTTTACAAATATTTTTAATTATTTTTCCGATTATAATTTTTTGTTCCATAGAATATTTTTTAAATCTCATCTGAAAGAAACTAACTTTGCCACTCATTAGTACTTTTTTGAGATCTTTAAAAAAACTTTTGGAAATTTTATTTGGTGAAATAAGATAAATGAATTTTTTTTTACTTATTCTCAAGTTCGTTTGTCCATTCTCCCTTAGCGGCCATTGAACACATTTTAGCTCTATGGTTGAAGGTATTTTGAGTTGCCTCTATATTGTTTGTGTTTTCTGACCAAATCTTAAGAGCAGTTTGCTGAAGGGCTCTTCCAAATGAGTAAGTCATTATGAAGCCTGTATCATTATTTTTATTTATTAAATTTAAATTTTTAGTTGCCTCTATTTCTGATTGACCTCCTGATAAAAAAGCAATTCCTGGTACTTCGCTGGGAACTGAATCTTTAAGACACTTAAGAGTTTTTTTTGAAACTTCTTCACTACTGATGCCTATTTTTGATTGAGAGCCAGCTAAAATCATATTTGGTTTTAAAATAATTCCTGAAAGATCGACTTTATGCAAAATTAACTCTTCAAAGCATTTTTTAATAACTTCAGATGTTTTATTTAAACAAGTATCTGCAGAATGACTTCCTTCCATTAATACTTCAGGCTCCACTATTGGAACCATACCGCTTTCCTGAACTAACGCTGAGTATCTCGCAAGTGCATGAGCGTTGCTATTAATTGAGAGCTGGCTCGGATGTTTATCACTTATAGAGTAAACACCTCTCCATTTTGTGAATCTTGCTCCTAGTTCATAATATTTTTTTAATCTATCTCTAAGGTCATCTAAGCCTTCAGTAATTTTTTCCTCAGAAGAATTTGCCAACATCTTCGCACCTGTATCAACTTTAATTCCAGGTAGAGCACCGGAGTTAGATATTAAATCAGGAATTAATTTACCTGAGCTTGTAATTTGATTTATTGTTTCATCATAGAGGATGACACCACCAATATATTTTTTCATCCCATCAGATGAAAAGAGAATTTCTCTAAAGGCCAGCCTATTTTCCGGAGATGAATTTACACCTACATCTGAAAGTCTTTTAGTCATAGTTGCATTACTTTCATCTGCAGCAAGTATACCTTTACCGTCTGAAATTATTTTGAGTGCAATTTTATTTAGTTCTGACATGTTATTTTAGGGCCGTTATACCAGGAAGCTTTTTACCTTCAAGATATTCTAAAAAAGCTCCACCTGCAGTTGAAACAAAATTAAAACTTTTCACAGCATCTATACTATTTATTAATGAAACTGTATCGCCGCCTCCTACGACTGAAAAAATTTTATTTTTTTTATTATTTTCAATTATTTCTTTTGCTATTTGAATACTGCCATTAGCAAAATTTGGATTTTCAAAGTATCCCGCTGGTCCGTTCCATAATATTGTTTTACTTCCATTAATGATATTTATTATTTTATCTATAGTTTTTGGCCCAATATCTAAAATCATTTCTTTTGGCAGAACTTCATTTAATTCTTTTTTTTTTGAAGATCCGTTTAAATCATTAGATACCAGGACATCATCTGGATAAATTATTTCACATTTTTCTTTTTTCGACAAAGAAATTATTTCTTCAAGTATCAAGTCACAATTTTTTTCTTTTATTGACATGCCAATATTGTTACCGAAATACTCAATAAAATTGTTAGCCATTCCTCCTACAATAATAATATTATCAAATTTGGTTATTAAATTTTTAATAATATTAATTTTCGTAGAAATTTTAGAACCTCCAATTATACAAGTTATTGGTCTTATGATTTCTGAAGTAATTTTATTAAGGGCACTAACCTCTAAATCTAGTTGCAATCCAGAAAATGATGGTATGAATTTAGGAATTTTATCAACTGATGCATGTGCTCGATGTGAACAAGAAAAAGCGTCATTGACATAAACATCACCTAAACTTGCTAGGTGTTTGGCAAATTTATCATCATTTTGTTCCTCCTCAGGATAAAATCTAATATTTTCTAAAATTAAAATATTTTCATGAAACTTATTAAAGAAATTTTTATTTTTAATTAAATTAATATTTTTTGTAATTAATTTTACATTTAACCCTAATTTACTCTCTAAAATTCTACAAATTGGTTCTAATGATAGTGACTTTACAAACTCACCTTTGGGTCTGCCTACATGGGATAAGATAATAATCTTAGACTTTTGTTGTATTAAAAAATTTAAAGTAGGAATAATTTTTTCAATTCTGGTTGTATCTGTTATTTTTCCATTATTTATAGGAACGTTTAAGTCTAGTCTTAATAATACTTTTTTGTAGTTAAGTTCTTTTTCATTTCTAACACTTTTCATTAAGAAACTTTATGCAAAATATTAACTATATCGCACATTCTATTAGAGAAACCCCATTCATTATCATACCAAGCTGAAATTTTACCCATATTAGACCCAACAACATTTGTTAAAGAGGCATCAACAATAGCAGAAGCTGAATTATGATTAAAATCAATTGAAACTAATTTTTCATGAGTAACTTCTAAAATTTTGTTTAATTCATTTTTTGAAGCAATCTCAAATGCATTGTTAATTTTTCTAACATCAACTATTTTTTTTGTACAGAAAACTAACTCAACAATTGAGACATTAGGAGTAGGCACTCTCATTGCTACTCCACCCAACTTTCCCTTTAAGCTTGGAATTATTTCGCCAATTGCTTTTGATGCCCCTGTTGATGTTGGAACAATGGATTGAGTTGCGGATCTTGCTCTTCTTGAGTCTTTATGAGAATTATCTAAAATTCTTTGATCACTGGTAAACGCGTGAATAGTGGTCATAAAGCCTTTTTCAATTTCAAATTTTTTATTAATTACGTTTACAACTGGTGCCAAACAATTAGTAGTACATGAAGCGGCGGAGATTATTTTGTCATGTTTAGATAGAGTATTTTCGTTAACTCCAAACACTATGGTTTTATCAGCATTTTTGCATGGAGCAGAAACGATCACTTTTTTTGCACCATTTTTTAAGTGCGCAAGAAGTTTTTCTTTTGAATTGAATTTACCTGTGCATTCTAAAACATAATCCACCCCAAATTTTTTCCAATTTATATCCTCAATTTTAGACTCATTAGAAAATGTAATTTTATTTTTATCTATTATTAAATAATTTTTATCAAATTTTATATCCGCATCAAATTTGCCATGAATAGTATCATATTTAACCAATTTGCATGTAGTCTCTAAATTTGATCTATTATTTATGTGTTGAATTTTTAAATCAGTATTTTGATTTTCAAAAATTGATCTAAGAACCATTCGACCAATTCTACCCATCCCATTAATTCCAATTTTAATTGTCATATTTAATTTTTCAAAAATTTTTTTATTTTACTAGAAATATTTGGAGCCATTAGTCCAAAATATTTAAAAATGTCCTTGTATGGAGCACTCTTTCCAAAGTCATTAATCCCAAAAGTTATACCATAGTTAGCAACATACTTCTTCCAACAATCACTTGATCCAGCTTCTATCGAAATTTTAAATTTAGTTTCATTTAAAATTTTATTTTTGTATAATTTAGTTTGTAAGTCAAAAAGCTCCATACAAGGCATTGAAATTACCTTAGAATATATTCTATCTTTGGCTAATTTATGACTAGTTTGTATCGCTAAATTTACTTCAGATCCGCTTGCAAGTATTGTTAAATTGATTTTTTTATTGGTTCTTAAAACTTCATAAGCTCCCAAGGAACACTTATTTACTTTTGAAGATACTTTTCTTATTGGATTTAAATTTTGTCTTGTTAATGATAATACACTTGGTGTGTTAGAACTTTTTATAGCGTGTTCCCAACATTCAATTGTCTCAATTCTGTCAGCTGGTCTAAAAACATTTAAATTTGGAATTGAACGCAAACCAGATAGCTGTTCTATAGGTTGATGAGTTGGTCCATCCTCCCCAAGTCCAACAGAATCATGGGTCATTACATAAATTACTCTCTTTTGCATTAATGCTGACAATCTAATTGAAGGTTTACAATAATCAGAAAATATTAAAAAAGTACCTCCATAAGGAATAAAATTACTATGTAGGGCAATACCATTCATAATTCCACTCATACCATGCTCTCTAACTCCATAATGAATATAATTCCCACTGAAATCTCCAGGTTTAATTATTTTATGGTTTTTTGTTTTTGTATTATTTGATCCAGCTAAATCAGCAGAACCGCCAATCAAAGTATTTTTTTGTTTTATTAAAGCATTGAGTGTCATTTCGGAACATTTTCTTGTAGCCAAACTCTGTGGATTTCTCAGTGCATCCTCTTTTTCTTTTTTAAGTGCAATAGTTAAATTATTTTTAGTTAGTTGATTAAATTTAATTTTTTTTTTATTAAATATTTTAATCCACTTTTTTTCTAGTAATTCACCTTTTTTACCAATTTTCCTCCATTCTTTTAATAATTTGTTTGGTATATAAAATGGTTTACTATTCCAATTTAGATTTTTTCTTACAAGCTCTATCTCGTCCAAACCTAAAGGGCTTCCATGTGAAGATGCTTTGCCTGATTTATTCGGTGAGCCATATCCGATTTTAGTCTTACAGGAAATAATTGTTGGTTTTTTTGCTCTTTGAACAATTTTTAATGCTTTAAATATTTCTTTTTCATTATGTCCATTTATTAAAATGTAATTCCAACCATAACTTTCAAATCTTTTTTTAAAATTATCTGACACAGCAAGTTTGGTTGGTCCGTCTATTGAGATTGAATTATTATCAAATAGCATTACTAAGTTTTTAAGTTTCAAATGTCCTGCTAAACTCATTGCTTCATGACTTATTCCCTCCATCAAACAACCATCTCCTGCTAAAACATAAGTTTTGTGATTAATTAAATTTTTTCCTAATTTTTTTTTTAAAACTTCTTCGGCAATCGCAAAACCCACTGCATTCGCTATTCCCTGTCCAAGTGGTCCGGTTGTTGTTTCAATACCTGAATTTGGATGATATTCAGGATGACCAGCACATATTGAATTAAGTTTTCTGAAATTTTTTATACTTTTTAATGAAACACTTCTATATCCAGTCAAAAACAGCAAAGAGTATAAAAGCATTGAACCATGACCAGCAGATAAAACGAATCTATCTCTATTTATCCAATCTGGATTCTTGGGATTAAATTTTAAAAAATTCTTGAATAGCACAGTTGCAACATCAGCCATACCCATTGGCATTCCTGGATGACCGGAATTTGCTCTCTGAACTGCATCAATAGACAAAAATCTAATACAATTTGCTAAATCATTATGTAGTTTTTTCAAAATTATCCTGACTAGACTAAGAAGAATCTATTTAATAT
>MDTG01069970.1_pt1 | contig 11862 bp, 10 predicted proteins | sample 811421 | NCBI WGS metagenome assembly MDTG01 (sample SAMN05326645, study PRJNA326480) | marine metagenome | isolation source: seawater | place: Pacific Ocean: South East | collected 2011 | reverse complement strand
CATTGATAAGCTAGAGCTTTTAAAAAAAAATGTAAATAATTTACTTCCAAAAAAATCCAGCAAAGAAATAGATCATCCAGATGAATTATGCTGTCCAATAACAATGGAATTATTTGTAGATCCTGTAAATGCAAGTGATGGACATACATATGAAAGGTATGCAATTGAAAGGTTTTTAATTGGAAAGAAAGTGGGAGATTTGTCACCAATGAACATTGTGATGGATTCATTAAATGTTACAAAGTCAGATAGTATGGTTAAGATGTTAGATATTTATAAGAAAAAACTTAATTTGTAAATGTTTAATTTACATTTATAAAATAATTTTTAATATATGCCAAAGTATGTATTTAAGTCATTTAATAACAATATGGTGAAATCAGGTAAAATTTATAGTTTTTCAACACCTATTATGGTAAAATATTTATTAGATGTAGATAAAAAATTAGTTTTAGTAAATTATAACGTAAATATGTTAATTAGAAAGCTAAAAAGATTTATAATAATAATAAAAAAATATAAATCGTTAGAATATCTAAGAGCTAGAGAATTAGGTTTAACAAAAAACAAAAACTATATATTTAATTTAAGACTCTAGATAGGAAATAAGTTAATATTGATAGAATTATAGAAAATATTTGGATATTGATAATTGTTTTATTTTTACCACATCCATAGCTTTTAAAGTAGCACTTATTGTCTTTTGTATAAAAGAATATATTTGGTTTAATAATATAAATCATAATCATAACAATAAGATAAGTGTAAAATGAATTTAAAATATAACTATTCATTTATATATTAGTAAATTAAAAATATTTTAAATATATTTTTTAAAAAATTTTTATTCAGAATCATTTTCAATATAAAACATAGAGGGAATTGGGTTATCTTCATATATTTTATTTGGATATTCATTTTCTAATGTTAAATTAACAATTTCTATATTTTTATAAGGGACATTATATAAAGTAGTATTGTCATCTAATATCACATTTCCAATGCTATTTTTTTTAAAGTATACCAAGTCACTATTTGGATAATTATGTATAACAGTACCTACCTTTTCATTATAAGTGGTATTTAAATTAGAAATTCTAACTCTAGAACCAGATGGTAATAAGGTATCAACTTCATTCATAGGATATAAGTCATATAATATTTTTAATGAAATATTCCACCATATACCTTTTGAAAATATAGAATTTTTATCTTCATTTGTAAAATATATTTCATTAGAAATAATTTTATTAACTAAAAATTCATTATTGTTATATAATTCATATATTTGCTCGTTATTTAACTTTTTTAAAGTTTTAGCAAGTTCACTTACATCATTTTGATTTTCATTAATATTATTTATTACAATTTTATTTAAAGAAAGTAAATTATAATAACTATATTTTTTATCATATTTAAATGATAGGGATGTTATAAAAATCATAATAGCTATTAGAATTAAGGTTAAAGTTTTAAACATTATACTATTATATATTATATAATATTTTTATATTTCATCAATATATTTTAATAAAACATTAGGAAGCGCTTTCCATTGTTTTTGATCGTATGTAGTTATAACTTTATCAAATAAAACATGACCAGCAATATTTGGAGCAGTACTTAATTCTAATTTAATATTATCATCTTTTTCCCATGAAATTGTTCCAGTAGCGCCATCAAAAGAATTACTATATTTATTATAATATTCATGAAACTTCATATTTTTAAGTCTAACTTTTGTACCTTGAGGCATCATATTTTCTTTAATATAAATTAATTTTTGTGGGTCAGAAGTTATTTTGTTATTTTTAGAAATATCATCTTGTTTTTTTTTAATTACAAGAAAATAAAATAAAATAATACCTATAATAACTATAATTAAGATAACAATAATAACAATAAGAATTGTATTATTTGATTTTTTTATAATTGGTTTTTTACTGGTATCTAATGACTTATAAGTTTTATGAAAGTTTACTTGATCTTCATTAATTTGATTTTGTAACATTTCTTGAAATTTATTTAATAGCTCTTGATACTTCGCAACAGATGGATTAAAATTATTTTGATACATATTTAATAATATATATATGAAAATAATTTTTATTATAATATTATTTTAATTGGTTTTCTTATCTTTTCTCTTTTTGGAAATAAAAACAAAAGCAGCTATGCCAATTGTTAGCAATGTAATCAAAACTATAGCAATAACTAAATAGTTAATTTTTTTTTTTTTTTTAATAATAGGTATACTTGATTTTACAACATTTTGAATCGTTTGGTTAGTAATGTTATTTCCAAGCGGTTGAGGTTGCTGAACTTTATATTGTGGTTGTAAATATAGAGGTTGTATTTGTTGCTGGGGCAAATATAGTGATGGTGAAAATGATTGGGGCTGTATTTGATGCTGCATATTATGATACGTTATGTGTTGATTAATTTTATCTTGATTAATTTGAGCTTGAAATAATTGTGTAAATTTATCAAGTATTTGTTGATATTTATCAACAGAGGAAATAGTTAAATTATTATTTATGGTCATAATATATATATATATTATATATATTATTATATTAATTCAATATTATTTTTTTTTACATTTAGTATTATATTGTTATCATAATCAGTTTTCACGTGACCAACAATATTTTTAGCGTATTTTACATCTGGGCCATTATAAGTAATAACACCAGATAAGGTTTTATTTGATTGATTAAAATTAAGAACCTTCACTCTTGTATTTTCAGGTAATAAATCGTAATTTTTATTAACTTCTAAAAATAATTTATTATTTTCTATACTAGAAGTTGAAAATATTTTTTTATCATTTTCTGATAATCTATCAATCATATTTTTAAATTCTATTTTATTTATGTTATATAATCTTTTAATTTTGAATGGTTGTAATTTAATTAATTTATCTATAGGATATTTGTAATAACTATAATAAATTTTGTCATTATAATAAATAATAAAAAGATAAATAATAGTAGTTAAATTTAATAACATTAAAGGTATAAAAAGATCTATCATTATATATTATAAATAAAAATAATTGAGTTAAAATTAAAAATATTTATACATGTAGTGTGATTACAAATCAAAAAAACTTTCAGCTTCCTCCGTATTAATATCATTCATACTAATATCTTCCTCTGGAAGAATAGTAACATTCATATTATTAACTTCTGAATTATTATTTGATTCTTTGGTATTAATTAATTTATTTGAAAGAGATTTTGTAAAGGAAAATTGATTGTCATTTTCATAATAATTAAATCCAGGTAAATTTTCAGAAGATAAACCAATAATATTTAAAGTGTTTAAATGTAATTTTTCAAAATTTTCTTTTCTTATTGATATAACTTCAACATCAATAACCAAATTATTATTTTGTTTTTCATTATTAAAAATATTTCTGATAAATTCATAATTCAATGCCTTTTTAATCTTATATTCACATATCATTTTAAATGTTACTTTAACTTCAGTATCAATTTCTATTTTACTTGCTTCTTCTAATCTAAGTAAGTTTAAATTATGCCCTTCTGGTAATTTTGAATTAATTGACTCTAATAAAAAATTAGTAATCGGTTTAATTTTTTCATCCTCCATAGTATTAGTAGTTGTTGGCAAATTAGCATAATTGAAATCCAAATAGTTACTATTTCCATCATTTGCATCTAATATAACATGATCTAATACATTATATAAAATGTTTATTCTCGAATCATCTAATTTATCAGTGAAATTATTATATTCTATTTTTGTAGATGGAGAGATAGGATAATATGGACGAAAATTTATAGTAAAATTTTCAAAATTTATATATTTATTTATATAAATCCAAGTTATTATAATTAATAAAACTATTATTATTTTGTCTGCTTTTAACATATATATATATATTATAAAATATATAAAAAAATGTTTTTAAACAAAATATTTATGGTTAAAAAATTATTTTGATTAAAATTCAACAAAATCTTCTTCGTTATCTGCACCAATTTCTTCATCATCTAATGACTCTTGTCCAATATCACGTGAGTCATTTTTTTCATTTAAGTCAGTTATTTGATCATTTTTGATATTTTTTTGTTCTTCGGTTAATTTATCATCATCAATATCTTCATTTAAGGTTATTGAAGATTCTTTTATTTCGCTAATTAAATCACTATCAATAATATGATTATATCTAATAAGCTTAAAGTTATAATATTGTTCATATTTGTCATAATATGACTCAATAGCAATTGATAGTATTAATGATATTATATTAACTTTTAAATATTTATTTTTATTAATATCGATGATAAATAAAAGTTCAGAAATTAAATAATCTAACAATTTTTTATATTCCGTACATAAATTTATAATATCATACTTACTTACGTTTTCTAACTTTGAGTTTTTTTGTATATTAATATATGTAAATTTATTTATTATATCGTAGTCATTAAAGGATCTATGTTTAAATTCTGATAATTTAATATTATCAATTCTTGTAATAAAATAATTAGTTAGAGAATTATAACTATTATTATTTTTATATTTTATAATATTAAAAATTAATGCAAAATCTCTAATATATTTCTTTAGATAATTTATAGATTTATAAATGGTATTTTTTTGTTCATCTAATGACTTGAAATTATAAAAATTTCTTTTGAAACCTAATGTTTCAAAAATTTCTTTAATTGAAGGAATATATTTGCAATAAATATTAACTTTTTTCATATTAATGAAATTATTTCCTTTTCGATATCCTAAATATTGTAAAGTTTTGAAGTCAATAATTAATTTTATTTTATTGAAATTATCAAAAATTTCATAAATTTTAAAATTAAGAGTACTATCATGAATTATTTTAATTTTTTTATCAGACAAATTTAGGTATATATTAGAATTTAAGTTATTACCCATAAAATCATGACTTAATTCAATAAATGAAAAATTTAAATCATATGTAGTGTTATTATATTTAAATGAATTATATGATTTTGAAATTTCATTTAGAAATGAGTTAAAATTTGCATTGATTTTGATATTTTTTAATCTTTCCTTAAAATGTTTTGTTTTAATTTTTGTAGTTTTTATTTTATATGATCCAATTATTTTATTCATATTATTTAAATTATTTTGAGGTAGTTTTGAAGCATCTTCATATGATAAGTTAAATTTTCTTTTATTCCCTTTTTCATCATATATTTGTGCTAATTTAATTAAATTATTTTGTTTAAATTTGTTATTTAGGTTATTAATTAAATTTGTAGATAATAATTTGTTATCGTCATTTATTTTCCTATTAATATAATAAAATGAACAATGTTTTCTGTAAGTAAAGTCATTATATTCAATTTTACTAACAACAACTTTTACTGACTTAATTTTATTTTTATTAATTACAAGTTTATTTGAGTCGCTAATTGAAATTAATTTATTTTGCTTTTCTCTTATGTCTTCTAAAATATTACTGCTATAAAATATATTAAATTTATTTATAAATTTAGAAAAAATTATATCATATAAGTAATTAAATTTTTTGTTTTGTAAAACTTCAAATAAATTATTTATTAAATCAATCAAGGTATGAATAATACTGTATTGAATAATAATATTTGTTTTTAAATTTTTATCTTCATTAGATATAAACCATAATTTAAACTTGGATATCATACATGATATAGAATACAAAATGTAACAAAATGGTTTATTATTAATTAAATCAATTGTATCACCAGAATTTTTATTTATAATTTTTAAATCTTTAAAATATGTTTTATATATCTTATCAAAAATAATTATATTACATGACTTATCAAAATCTAAAACGTTAATGTGTGTCGTATTCATATCGATCATCATAAAGAATAAAATATATGAAATAATATTATTAATTTTTATTTTTTTAAATTTATCAACTTCATCAGATGAAAATTTAAATATTTCATTATCAATAGGGAAAATAAAGAAACTGGAATATTGAGAATTAATTCCATAATTTTGAAATGCTTTAATTTCTCTAATTCTTTTATTCATATTTTTTGTTCTTAAAGTTTTATCATGAATAATAATAATATCAATTACTTGCTTAATAATATCTTGACGGCGCATTTTGTTTACTGCTTCATTTCCGATATAAATATTAAAGTTATTAATTTGAGCAAGTCTCTCTATCAATTTATCTATGTTTTTAATAAGGAATGAAAATTTCGAATATTCTTTTATTTCTGATAGATTTTTAAAAGTTCGAAGAACTATATTAATTCCAGATATACCGCCATCGAATGTATCAGATAAAAATGATTCAACTTCTACTAATTGTTTACAACTTTTGCAAATATATTGATTTTCATGATTTGACTCAATATATTTTTTTATAAAATTATAGATATTTTCTTGATATAAATTAGGGAATTTATTTTTTAATTTTAATATATTAGCCCAATCGATACTATGTTGGCAAGTAAAATTTTCAGTTATGTTTTTATCTAATTTTTTGTCTTTTTCAATATCTTTAACAACAATATAACTTTTATTTGTATTTTTATTTGTTTGTATTACTGGTAACTTATAAATATCTTTTCCCAAAATTCCAAATATTTTATTGTCATTTTCATCTTTATATTCCTTATTAATTGGAATTATTTCTTTTACTTTATTTTTTATAATATTATTATATTCTTTATTTTTAATTTGAAAATATTTTTTTTGATAATAATTATTAATGTAATTAGAATACATTAAATCTAAGCTACTATATTTACTTAAATTCATCATAATCATATCTAATAAGTTTGTAACACAATTATCATATAATTTTGTTAAAATTGAATGTATTATATTATCATTATTTTCATATAATTCGTCAGTAGTATTATCATTTTTATTAAATATCCAATAATAATCGCTAATATTTTTACTATTAATTTTATTTTTTAATACTTCAAGACATCCAATATATCCATTGTTATTCAAAGTATGTATATCTTTCATATTTTTTTTATTTAAATATTTTAAATTTTTATTTTTATTTAGAATAATTAATCCAACAATATTAACTTTTTTAAATTTATTGATTGTTCTTGTTTCAATTTTTACATTTTTTATATTGTGTTCAAATGAACAATATCTTGCAACTGTTAATTTCTTATTATGATTGTGTCTAATACCAATATCTCTTAAATCTTTATAATCAATATATGAATATTTTCTATAATTTTTTAGCTCATTATATAACTCATTGCCAATTAATGCAGTTTTATTCATTAAATTTAATTTGTAAATAATATTCAATTCCTCTATTTCATTATAAATTATTGCATTTTTTTGTAATAATGGCTTCCAAAAATATTTGTTTATTTCATTAACTAACCTTTCATTATTAACAACTTTTTTGGAATATCTGTTTATAATATTGTCAATTTTTGAAGTTATAAATTTAATTTTTGTTTGTTCTTTTACTTTATCATTAAATTTATTTAATTGGGTTGATAATTTTTGATATTTCTCTGTAATTTTATGATATCTTAAAAAATCGTCAACAATTGGTATTACAAGTCCTGAATTAAATAAATTATATATTTTACTATTTTCATCTTCAATAATATGTTTTTCTAAATTTTCATATTGATTTAATATTTGAGTTGTTAAACCATATTGAATCTCTTTATTATCTAAAATACTTTCTATTGAATTATAATCTAATATCTTAAACTTTGGTAAAATTACTTCTATTTTTTTGAATTTATTTGAATATTTAAAAATAATATCAAAAATAGCCTTTCTATAAAATTTCCTATAAAAAGATTTAATTATTATAAATTTAATCAAATTATGTTTATTAAGTTTTAAGTCAGTACCTTTAAAATTTGTAGTAACATTTACATATCCATAATCATTTAAAATTTTTATGCTATTTTTATATTTTAGATTATCTTGATAAAGTTTATTTATATCATCAAAATTTCCTTGATTTAGAATAACATTTATGTTATCGTATAAACCCTTATGTGTTATAAGAGATCCAAGTTTTTCTGTATCTAATAAATTTTTTTTAATTACATATGATTTTATATTTTCATCATTATCTTCATTAGTAAGACATATTAGCAAAATATTAAAATTTATTAAATCAAATGTATATTTATTTATATCATTATTATATTTATTTTTATTAATAAAATCATCTACATTAAACTTTTTGTAATCTGATAACGTAAATTTGTTTATATTAATATTATTATATATTTTGTCAAAAATATCATTTATATATATATCATAATCAAATATATACATATTATATATATATATATATATAATATATTAGAATTCATTATTAAATTTAAATATATATAAAATTGAATTATATATATATTTAAAGAAACTATAACTTATATAATAAATGAGTAATATAGAATATATAAATTTTGAGTTGCTAAACTATATAAAAAGTTCAAATATAAAGTCTTTAAATGAACTAACAAGTATATTTTCTGAAAATAAAATAAAAATAAAATATGATACCAATTCAAATTTAGCAATATTAAGTAATGGATTCAGACAGAATTTAAATGAATTACAGTCAGAATGTAGATCTTTAATTATTGACAAAGAAACTTTAGAAGTAATTTGTTATACATATGATAATATACTATATAATAATGATGCTAAAAATGAATTTTTAAAAAGTAACCCTAAAGATTTTGTAATTCAAGAGTCTTTTGAAGGGACACTTTTATCAGTCTTTTATTATAATGACAAATGGCATATTTCTACACGTAAATGTATAAATGCTAAAGAATCAAAATGGAATAATAAGAAGTCACATTATGATATGTTTTTAGAGTGTCTAGATTTTTCATTTGAAAAATTTACATCGTATTTAAAGCCAGATTATAATTATTTTTTTGTTTTGGTACATCACGATAATAAACATATTGTTGACTATAGCAAATATTTTCAAGATGATAAATATAAAAAAATAATTCATATTATGACAAGAGATAGAAAGACACATAAAGATATTAATATTAATGATTCCAATCAATGGAAAACAAATCCTAATTTTAGAATACCTTTAGTTAGTAATGATGATGATTTAAATGTAAACAAATTAAAGAAATTTATAAATAATGAAATGGAAGTTAATATTCCATATAATTATGATGATTTTGGTAATTTGGATTTAACAAACACAAAAAATCATTTTGATTTACCTATTGAGACAGAAGGGTTGATAGTAAAGATATATGACGAAAAAACTAATAAAGTAAAAATTTTAAAATTTCAAACAAACTGCTATCAATTTATGAGCATTCTAAATCCAAATACTCAAAATATTTATATGGGTTTTGTTCAATTATATAAAGAAGATAAATTAAAGCTACATTTAGAATATTTTCCAGGTAATGTAAAATTAAATGATATTTATGACACTATTGGTGTAATTGATGCATCTTTCAAAGTATTTACGAGTGAATTATTTGAATTATTTAGATATTTGTATGATTTAAAAAATTGTTCGCATAAAAATAGTGATTTTTATAAAATATTGTCACATGAATATACAGTAGTCTTATATAAGATAAGAGGAATTTATTATAAGAAAAAAGAAAAATATATCAAAAATAAAATAGATTCGATTTCTATGGATAATACATATAATTATAGTTTAAAGATATTTGACATTTATAATTTATTAAAGAAAGAATATGATACAATTGAAATGTTAAATTTATTTCGTGCAAGGAAAGAATTTATTAAAAAATATAGAGACTCAAAATATAAAAATATAATTAGTAAAATATCATCAAGATGTGAAAAGATACATTTAAGTATGATAGATATTTTATGTGACAAAATATATCCAGATGAATAAAATTGAAAGTTTAATAAATTTATATATTATTTTAAGAAAAATATAATGAAAGAGATACAAGATAATATATTATTGAAGTTAAATAATGCAAGAGAAAATAAGAATATTAAAGACATAATATTTTACCAAAAAGAACTTAATAGGATATTAAATAAAAAACAAACATCCAAAAAGTTGATAAGAGAAAGATTAACAGAAGATGAGTCATATAATGAGGGATCTGGAGTAATTTATGAATCTGAACATAGAATAAAGTCAGGAAAAGATCATATAAAGTCAAATAATGGAATGAAAGTACAAATGCATTTAAAAAGTAATAACATGTCTTCGAGAAGAAAAATTCATTTAATAGATATTAGTAATTTGAATGAATTAAAGTTATTAAGAGATAATTTAAAAATAGATAATAATTTTAAATTATATTTTGAGTGCTTACATAATTACAAACATAAAGGAAAAGAGTGTAATAAAATATGTAATTTAGATTCGTTTTTAAAAAGATGTTATTGTAAGTTAGGTAATGAGTCTGGCTATGATAATATTAGAAAAGAATTAAATTTAATAGAACAAAAAGGACAAGAATTATGTTTGGAATTAAGTAAAAACAGGTATATTAATATGGAAATTGACTTACCAAAATATTGCAGATGTCCTAACATAAATTGTGAAGGTCATAATAATCCATTTAAAATTTTAGATGAATATAGAATGGATAATAATCCATTGCTTATTTATTGTCCTATGATTACAAATGGAAAATGTTGTCAAATGAGTATTAATGATAAAACTACTGATACATGGTTTTGTAGTATATGTGGTAAACAACATAATCCAAAAACAACAGCTTGCGAAATAAAAAACCGTATAGATAAAGAATATGAAAGTAATTGTTTAGAAGGTCTAAAATCAGGCTCTTTACAGAGATGTCCAAATTGTAACATAATAGTTGCAAAAGATGAAAATTGTGATAAAATTGATTGTTCATGTGGTAATCGATTTTGTTTTAAATGTGGCAAATCTATTAATAAGGAAATAAATTATATAGATGATCATTTAATGATTGGTCCAACTGGAAACTTTGAATGTAGAGAAACTATGTTATTAAAATCATTTAAAAATGAAGATAATTTAAGATTATTTATAAATGAGTCAATAAAAAATAATAGGTTTTTAAAGAGAACTATAGAAGATTTATTATGTAATAATATTTCAAATAATTATAGAAAATATTTGAAAAAATTATTATATAAATTTTAAATCTTTTTGATATATATATGACAGAATCAATACAAAAAATAGATTATTCTTCTATTAATAAGATTATTGATAAAGTAGCATCAATAATGTTCAAAGCGTTACCCACTCCAATTTTCAAGATACACAGTATTATAAAATCTGCAAAGATGTTTGGTATTGCAGCTTTTCTTATATTACTAATCGGCTCTATTTTAACATCTAAGGCAGCAATAGAATACAAAAATAAAACTAATCTTGTTATAACTGAATATGATGACGGTGAAGTTATAAAAACAAGTAGTAGAATAATTGATGGAAAGCCTGATCAAAAATGTAGTGTAATTAAAGATGAAATAACTGGAAATAAAAAAATTAAGAAATGTAACAAAAAAGTAAAAATTTGGATTAAATATTTAATATATACAGTTATTGGTTTTTTAATACCATTATATTTTATTATGCCAGTTGCAAACTTAATGCATTTTAGAAAGAAATATTTTGCAAATCCTTATCATAATTTATCAGTTGACTATTTATTAAGATTTTTCTATCCATTAAAATGGGGGGAAATATGGAATAATCAAAAATACGATGATTTGAGAAAATCTCGTTATCTGAAGTCAATGTATGGCAATAAAAATGATTAAAAAGTAATTTTTTTAAATAATAAATATCATTTAAAAACTTTATGAATATAAAATTAATTTGTTAAAGCAACTAAATTATTTTCTTTTTCAAATGGT
>MDTG01069145.1_pt1 | contig 11862 bp, 10 predicted proteins | sample 811421 | NCBI WGS metagenome assembly MDTG01 (sample SAMN05326645, study PRJNA326480) | marine metagenome | isolation source: seawater | place: Pacific Ocean: South East | collected 2011 | reverse complement strand
GGGTTACAATTATATCAATAAAAAAAAAGCAAGAGTTGCTCATCAAAAAGAACTTATAAATCAACATAATAAAATTATTGCAGAAATTTCTATACCAAGCTTAGAGATGAAAATTAAAAAAAACCTTGACGATTTAAGATTTATTAAAAAAAGCATGAAATTAGATAAAAATTTAACTCTAACTAAATATGAATTTTTGAATGGTTTCTATTCAGGAATACATGAAGTGTATCCGGGAAGTGGATATTTAGATTTTCACAAAGATAATTTATTTGTTGTTTCAGCTAGAGGTATTATTGCCTACAAAAATCTCAAAGACGACAAGCCATATTTTAAACAAATCGAAAACAATATTGATGATTTTATAAATTTAAAACAATTTAAAAAGATGAGATGGTTTTCTATAAAAGATTTGAAAATTCACAATAATAAACTTTTTGTTTCATTTACCGAGGAAATTAAAGAGAATTGTTGGAATACAAGTATTATTTTTGCTGAATTGAGTTATCAAAAAATTAATTTTCAAAAGCTTTTTTCATCAAGTGAGTGTGTCCATTCATTATTAAATAAAGATAAGGAATTTAATGCGCACCAATCTGGTGGCAGGATATTTGTTTATAATAATGACGAAATTTTTTTCTCTGTGGGAGATTACCGTTCAAGAAATCTTGGCCAAGATAAAAAGAGCGTTAATGGAAAAATAATCAAATTAAATATAGATACAAAATTATATGAAATTATATCAATGGGGCACAGAAATCCTCAAGGTTTATTTTATGACAAAAAAAATGATTTTATTTTAGAAAGTGAACATGGTCCTCAGGGTGGAGATGAGATAAATCTTATTCGATTGAACAAAAATGAGATGCCAAATTATGGATGGCCAGTTGCTTCGTATGGAGAGCACTATGGTGGAAATTCGGTATCAAACAAATTAAAATATAAAAAATATCCATTGTTAAAATCCCATAAAAGCAATGGATTTATTGAGCCATTAAAATATTTTGTACCATCAATAGGAACATCGGAAATTGTAGGATTAGGCAATAAATCGTATGTTCTCTCTTCAACTAAGGATAAAGCAATTTATTTTTTTAATCTTAATGATAATGATGAGATAGAAAAAATTTCTAGAGTAAGTGTAACAGAGAGAGTAAGGGATTTAATATTTAACGAAAATAAACTTTTTCTTTTTTTAGAAAATACTGCCTCAATAGGAATAATTGAGTTGAAATAATTTAAAAAAAAACCCCCAAAATTTTGATTTTGGGGGTCATAATTCTTTTTAGTATTTTTTAGAGCGTTGAGAAATGAACAAATTACATGCCCATACCACCCATACCACCCATACCGCCCATACCGCCACCCATTGGAGGCATTGCGGGACCAGCATCTTTTTCTTCTGGCTTATCTGCAATCATTGCTTCAGTTGTAATTAATAATCCTGCAATTGATGCAGCGTCTTGTAACGCTGATCTTACTACTTTAGTTGGATCAATAATTCCTTTGGCAAACATATCGACATAGTCCTCGTTTTGAGCATCATAGCCTTGAGAGGATTTTTTACCCTCTAAAAGTTTACCAACTACAACGGATCCATCTACCCCAGCATTAGCAGTTATTTGTCTTATTGGCGCTTGAAGAGCTTTTTTTACAATTTCAACACCTGCTTTTTGATCATCACCTTTAACTTTAACACCATCTAAATCTTGGGCGGCATACAGTAAGGCACATCCGCCACCAATTACTACTCCTTCCTCAACAGCAGCTCTAGTAGCATTAAGTGCGTCTTCAACTCTATCTTTTCTTTCCTTAACTTCAACTTCAGTTGCACCACCAACTTTAATTACTGCAACTCCACCAGCGAGTTTAGCTAATCTCTCTTGAAGTTTTTCTTTATCATAATCAGAAGTTGTTTCATTGATTTCAGCTCTTATTTGGTTGCATCGAGCTTCAATATCAGATTTTTTACCTTCACCAGCAACAATTGTGCTATTTTCTTTATCAATTTTAACTTTTTTGCAAGAACCGAGATCTCCAATTTTCACATTTTCTAATTTTATACCCAGATCCTCAGAGATCACTTGTCCACCAGTTAGAATAGCAATATCTTCTAACATCGCCTTTCTTCTATCACCAAACCCAGGTGCTTTAACCGCAACAACTTTAAGACCACCTCTTAATTTATTAACAACTAACGTCGCCAAAGCTTCTCCCTCAACATCTTCAGAAATAATCATTAGTGGCCTATTAGCTTGAACAACTGACTCTAAAAGCGGGACCATTGGTTGTAAATTAGTTAACTTTTTTTCAACTAATAAAACTAATGGGTTTTCTAGTTCTGTTGTCATTTTTTCAGTATTGGTTACGAAATAAGGAGATAAATACCCCCTGTCAAATTGCATACCCTCAACAACATCTAGTTCAGTTTCTACTCCCTTTGCCTCTTCCACAGTAATAACACCTTCATTACCAACTTTTTGCATTGCTTTAGAAATCATATCACCTATTGATTTTTCTCCATTCGCTGAGATAGTTCCAACCTGAGCAACCTCTTCATTAGCTTTTACTTTTTTTGAAGACGTTTTTAATTTATCTATTACTTGTTCTACGGCTTTATCTATACCACGCTTAATATCCATTGGGTTCATTCCAGCAGTAACATATTTTAATCCCTCATTAACAATTGCTTGAGTAAGAATTGTTGCTGTAGTTGTTCCATCACCAGCATTATCGTTAGTCTTGCTTGCAACTTCTTTGACCATTTGTGCTCCCATATTCTCAAATTTGTCTTCGAGCTCTATTTCTTTTGCTACAGATACACCATCTTTTGTTGTTCTTGGCGCTCCGTAAGATTTATCCATCACGACATTACGCCCTTTAGGACCCAGTGTAACTTTTACAGCATTAGCTAAAGTGTTAACACCCGTTAGCATTTTTGTTCTAGCCTCAGTATCGAATTTAATTATTTTTGCCATTTTATTCTCCTCTAAATGTTATTTTTTGCTTTTTGAGATTCCCATTATGTCTGACTCTTTCATAATGCTATAATCTTTACCGTCTATTTTTACCTCTGTTCCAGACCATTTTCCAAACAAAACTATATCCCCAATTTTTACGTCCATTGGAGCCACTTTGCCGTCTTCGTTCTTAGAACCAGGTCCAACTGCAACAACTTCACCTTCCTGAGGCTTTTCTTTAGCTGTATCTGGTATGATAATTCCGCCAGCAGTTTTTTCCTCACTGTCTAGCACTTTAATAAGTACACGATCGTGTAAAGGTCTAAATTTCATATATATTTTCTCCTATAATTTTTTATGTAGTGCTGATATGGTATGTTTTGACTAAATTTCAAGAGGCAAAAATCATTAAAAAAAGCCAATAAATACTGTATTAAATGAATTTTAAAGGGGGAGATGTAATACTTTGAGAGAACTAAACCACTTATCAGAAATATTCAAGAATTATGATACCTTCGTAATTGATCTTTGGGGGGTGATTCATAACGGTATAAAACTTAATTCAAATGCAATAGAGGCTGTAGAAAATTTGCAAAACTATTCAAAAAAAATTGTATTTTTATCTAATGCTCCAAGACCAAGTATTAAAGTTATCGATTTTTTACTTAAAATGAAAATGAATAGAAAATATCTTTCAAATGTAGTCACGTCTGGCGAAGCAGCGATGTACGCAATAAATAAAAATCAATTTGGTAAAAAATTTTTTCACCTAGGTCCTGATAGAGACACTTTTATATATGATAAAATAAAAATGAATAAATCCAATATAGAAAATTGCGATTATATATTATGCACTGGTTTATTTGACGAAAGAGAAACGAAACTAGATTGGTATAAAGATTTTTTAAAAAATCATTTATCAAAAAAATTAATTTGTACAAATCCGGATTTAACAGTTCATAGAGGCAAAAAAGAGGAATACTGCGCTGGCTTCATAGCTAAAATTTTTGAGGAATTAGGAGGAAAGGTTGTTTATTTTGGGAAACCACATAAGGAAATCTACTCGATGTGTTTTGATAAAAAAGAAAAAGTATTGGCTATAGGAGATAATTTAAGAACAGATATAAAAGGAGCAAATAACCTCAAATTAGATTGTATATTTATTTCAAACGGAGTTCATCGTGAGGAATATAAGGATAGCTCTGAAATATATACTCTTTTAAAAAAATATAATGTTGAAGCTAATTTTTTTCAAAAAGAATTAAGATGGTAAGATGAAAATATATAAGAATGCAAAAATAAATCAATCTCATCGCAAAGGTGTAATAGCAATAGGAAATTTTGACGGAATACACAAAGGTCATCAGAAAGTAATAGTCGAGGCTAAGAAAAAAGCTAAAAATAAAAAATTACCCTTTGGATTAATGACTTTTGAACCAATGCCGGTTATGTTTTTCAATAAAAATATTAAGAGTCACAGAATTAATTCTCTCGATCAAAAAAAACAACAATTAAAAAGATTAAAAGTTGATTTTCTAATTGTGATTAAATTTAATAAGAAATTTTCCTTATTAAGAGCAGATGAATTTATTGAAAAAATAATTTATGGCAAAACAAGATGTAGATACTTATATGTAAGTAAAAATTTTAGATTTGGTTATCAACGCAAAGGAAATATAAAAACATTAAAAAAATACGAAAGAGAATATGATTATAAAAACATCATTACAAATCCCTATAAGATTAATAACAGAACTATATCCTCAACTTTTATAAGAAAAAAAATAAAGGCTGGCGAAATTAAAGTAGTTAATAAACTATTAAATCGTAGATGGAGTATTAGAGGCAAAGTAATACAAGGAAAAAAAATGGGTCGAAGGATTGGCTTTCCAACGTGCAATCTCAAACTTAACAACTATGTAGTTCCAAAATTAGGTGTTTATGCTGTAAAAGTAGAAAATGATAATTTTAGTAAGAATGGTATTGCAAATATTGGATACAGACCAACATTTAATGGACAAAGTTTATTATTAGAAACAAATATCTTTGGAATTAAGAAAAATCTATATAATAAAGTAATTAATGTAAATTTTAAAAGATTTATTAGATCTGAAAAAAAATTTAAAGACTTTGAGAATTTAAAAAAACAAATAAAAATTGATATAAAAAAAGCTAAACAATAATGTCTAAAGATACTTTACAATTACCTAAAACATCTTTTTCAATGAAAGCAGGCTTGCCTGAAAAAGAACCAGAGATTTTAAAGAAATGGGAGAATAATAAAATATTTAACAAACTAAGAAAAAATTCTAAGGGAAAAGAAAAATTTATCCTACACGACGGCCCACCATACGCTAATGGGCATATTCACATGGGAACCGCGCTTAACAAAATTTTAAAAGACATGATAACCCGATTTCATCAAATGAATGGTAAAGACTCAGTTTACGTACCCGGATGGGATTGTCATGGATTACCTATCGAGTGGAAAATTGAAGAACAATATAAAAAAAAGAAAAAAAATAAAGATGAGATACCCATTAAGAATTTTAGACAAGAGTGCAGAGAATTTGCGAAAAGTTGGATAAATGTGCATATAAAAGAATTTAAAAGATTAGGCGTTGTTGGTGATTTTGAAAATTACTATTCAACTATGAGTTTTGAGGCTGAAGCACAGATTGTGAGAGAACTTGGAAAATTTCTATTAGATGGAAGCTTATATCAAGGATTCAAACCGGTTCTCTGGTCTACTGTAGAGAAAACTGCCCTTGCAGACGCAGAAGTTGAATATATGGATCATACGTCAAATACGATCTACGTCGCGTTCAATGTAAAAGAGACAAATAAAGAGTTTCTCAAGGATGCAAGTGTTATTATTTGGACAACGACACCTTGGACAATTCCAGCTAACAAAGCTTTAGCATTTAATAAAAATATTGAATACTCAGTTCTGGAAATCGACGAACTTGAGTATTTTAAAGAGAAAAAAATCGTGGTCGCAAAAAATCTAATCGATGCAATAACAAAAGAGTGTGAAATTAAAAATTTTAAAGAAATCAAAACTTTTAAAGGATCTGAATTTAATGGCACTATTTGCGGTCATCCATTTAAAAAAATGAATTTTGATTATAATGTTCCAATGTTAGATGCTCAATTTGTAAATTTAGATCAAGGAACTGGCATAGTTCATTGTGCTCCAAGTCATGGACCAGATGATTTTAATTTATGTTTGAAAAACAATATACCTTCTCTTTATACAGTTGATAATTCAGGACTTTACACAAATGAAATTCCCTTTTTTTCAAAAATACACATATTTAAAGCGGATCCAATAGTTATTGAAAAGTTAAAAGAACAGAATAAATTATTAATGAACAGCAAGATGAACCACAGTTACCCTCATTCCTGGAGATCTAAGGCACCTTTAATTTATAGGGCAACACCACAGTGGTTTATATCAATGCAAAAAAACAATTTAAGAGATAAAGCAATTAAAGCTATTAATGAAACTGTTTTTTATCCTGATAAAGGAAAAGAGAGATTATTGTCAATGGTCGAGGGCAGGCCCGACTGGTGTGTTTCAAGACAAAGAGTATGGGGAGTTCCTTTGCCAATCTTTATTAATAAAAAAACAAAAGAACCTTTAAGAGATAAAGAGGTGATAGAGCGTATAGCATCAATTTATGAAAAACAAGGATCAGATTGTTGGTTTACTGATAAACCTGAAGTTTTTTTAGGAAAGAAATATGACCCAGAAGATTTTGAAAAACTTAATGATATTGTCGAAGTTTGGTTTGATAGTGGATCAACTCATAGTTTCGTATTGGAAAAAAGAAAAGATTTGAAATGGCCTGCAGACATGTATTTAGAAGGTTCAGATCAACACAGAGGCTGGTTTCACTCATCTTTATTAGAGTCTTGTGGAACAAGAGGTAAAGCTCCTTTTAAAAGTATTCTTTCACATGGTTTTGTTGTAGACGGCAAAGGAATGAAAATGTCAAAATCTATGGGAAATGTTATTTCGCCAGAGGATATTTTAAAAAATTATGGAGCTGATATTTTAAGAGTTTGGGTTGCCTCTTCAGATTATGCTGAAGATTTAAGAATAGATAAAACAATTTTAACGCAACATGCAGAGTCTTATAGAAAAATAAGAAACACTTTTAGATTTTTGCTGGGAAATTTACAAGATAATTTTCAACAACAAGATTTTAAAAAAATCAAAATAAGTGAATTAGATGAATTGGAACAATATATTTTGCATAAACTTTTTATAATTAGTAAAGAAGTTGAAAAGAATTTAAATAACTATAATTTCCATAAGCTGTATAAAGAATTATTAAATTTTTGTACGTTGGATCTTTCATCTTTTTATTTTGATATTAGGAAGGATGTACTTTACTGCGATAGTTTAAATTCTAAAAAAAGAAAAAACTGTGTGATTGTATTAAACATAATATTAGAAAGCCTTTTAAAATGGTTTGCACCAATCTTAGTTTTTACTACTGATGAAATATACAATTTACTTAAAAAGAACGATGAAAGTATTCATGAGAGTCATTTTGTTGAAATTCCTGTAACATGGGAAAATAATAATCTTGAAAGCAAATGGTCAAAATTATTTAAAATAAAACAAGAAGCAAATATAGCAATCGAAGAGAAAAGATCCAAAAAGGAAATTGGATCAAGTTTAGAGGCTGAGATAAAATTAATAGTGAATAGTGATATTTATAATCTTTTGGAAGGTATTGATTTAGCGGAATATTTTATAACTTCAAAAGCAGAAAAGGTTCAAAAGGATGATCAAGAAATTACAATTAAAGTAAAAAAAATTACAGGAACAAAATGTCCTAGGTGTTGGAAAATTTTGAGAGAGAAATGTATTAGATGTGAAGAGGCAATTTCACAAAAAAATAAATGAACTACAGATATGAATTTAAAAATATAAAGTATTTATTTCTAAAAAAAGAAAATTTTGCATTCGGATTAATAGCAATTCTAATTTTTAGCCTCGATAGATTTTCTAAAATTAAGATTTTGAATGAATACAATGATAAAACATATTTTATAAATGATTTTATAAATCTAGATTTGATTTGGAATACAGGTATAGGTTTTGGTTTGCTTAGCAATGACTCTTTTTTAATCTATAATCTGATCTCATTTACTATCGGTATAGTCATAGTCATTTTAATTTATGTAATGCTTTTATCAAAAAATCTAGATAAAATTATTTATTCAATTATAATTGGTGGAGCTTCTGGGAATTTTTATGATAGACTGGTATATAATGCTGTTCCAGATTTTATAGATTTGCACTATTATAATTTTCACTGGTTCGTTTTTAATGTTGCTGACATATTTATCACCATTGGAATAATGATATTATTAATTAGTGGAATATTTAAAAATAATTAAATGAAAAGTTTTTGGTTATTATTTAGTTTTATATTTATTTTGACCTCTTGTGGAGATGTGGGAAAAGTTTTGAGGAATGAAAAAATAAGAACTACTGATGAGTTTTTAGTCAAAAAAAAAGGACCACTTGTATTACCACCAGATTATGAAAAAATCCCTAGCCCAGACACTTTAAAAAAACAAGAGGATGATGAAAAAAATAAAATTAAAAATATTCTCAAAGGGCCAAAAAATAATAATAACTCAAAATCAAACACTCTGTCATTAGAAAAATCAATACTGGAAAAAATACGTAAGTGACAAAAAAAAATCTAGAAACAAGAAATAATATTCAAAAAGAACATTTAGATAATTTCTCATTATCAGAGTTTTCAAAAATTTTTAAAAATTTAGAGAAAGATACGAAAGAAGAAATTAACAATTCAAAAAAAACTTTAAATGTTTTAAGTAAATCATATAAATTCAATTTTAAGGTAAAAGAATTAAGAAAATTTGAAAAATATAAGACTGTTGTTATTATCGGTATGGGTGGTTCAATTTTAGGCGCAGAGTCTTTGTATAATTTTTTTAAATTTAAAATCAAAAAAAAATTTTATTTCTTTAACGACCTAAGCTCTCAAAATAATTTTTTCTTCAAAAAAAAAGAATTATATAAAAAAACTCTTTTTATAATAATTTCAAAATCAGGTGAAACAATTGAAACACTATCGAATTTTTTAAATTTGTGTATTTTAAAAAATCATTCTAATAATATAATAGTTATTACAGAAAAAAAAAATAATCCTCTATATTTAATTTCAAAAAAATTTAATTTATTTTATGTAGAGCATAAAAAAAATATTGGAGGAAGATATTCAGTATTGTCTGAGGTCGGAATCATTCCAGCGTTTTTGATGGGTTTGAACATACTAAAAATTAGATCAAATATTCTCAATTTCTTAAAAGGTAGTAAAAAAAACTTTTTAAAGGACAGTGTCATTAAATTATCAAGCCTAATTAAAAAAAATAGAATTAAAAATATAATCTTTTTAAATTATGCTCCAGAGTTAGAAAAATTTCTTTTCTGGTGCCAACAATTAGTAGCTGAAAGCCTTGGGAAAAAAAATAAGGGCTTTTTGCCTGTAATATCTAATGTGCCAAAAGACCATCATAGTTTGCTGCAATTATATTTAGATGGGCCTAAAGATAAATTATTTTATATCTTTTATATAAATAATAACACTCCTCGAAGAATACAATCAATTAAAGAAATTAGAGAAATTGCTTATTTAAGCAAAAAAAAAATTAGTGAAATAAAATACGCTCAAAAGAATGCTTTAATACAAATTTTGAAAAATAGAAATCTTCCTTTTCGTGAATTCAATATTATGAATATAAACGAATCAATTATGGGCGAACTTTTTTCGTACTTTATACTTGAGACAGTTTTAACTGGTAAATTACTAAAAATTAATCCTTTTAATCAGCCAGCAGTAGAACAAGTAAAAATAATTACAAAAAAATTACTTAATTAAATTCACCAAAAATGATTTTGGATCTGCCATAATTTCTTGAAATTAAGATATTGATATAATTGTCTAGTTTATCTAAAGATTTTTTCTCTCGGTGAATAATAATTATATGTTTATTTTCGTACATTTTATTTTTTTTAATAAAATCCAAATTATCGACAAAAGAGTTATCAGAAAATGGTGGGTCAAAGAAAAAAATACTAAATTTTAATTTTTTTTCTTTTTGTAAAAAAATTTCTATTCTAGTGTTATTAATAGAAATATTTTTATTTACTGAAAAATTAACTAAATTTTTTTCTAAAATTTTAAAAGCATTTTTATCACTCTCTATAAAAGTTACATTATTTGCCCCTCTTGAAAAACACTCAAGTCCAAATGAACCAATGCCTGAATACAAATCTAAAACTTTTGAATTTTTTAATTTAATTTTGATTAAGTTAGAATGACTTAAAATATTAAAAATATTTTCTTTTACAATATCTTTAAGAGGTCTTGTTGTAGAATTTTTCAAGTAATTTAAAGTTTTGCCTTTCAATTTACCACTTATAATTCTCATTTATTAATTATTCTCCAACCTATGTCTTTTCTAAAAAAACCATGCTTCCAATTGATTTTTTTCATAATTAAAATAATTTTCTTTCTAATACTAATATACGTTTTTCCAATTGAGGTAACACTCAAAACTCTTCCACCATTAGACACAATTTGATTTTTATAAAATTTTGTTCCTGCGTGATAAATATAATCATTTTTTGATAAATTAATTTTTTCAAGATTGTAAACTGTTTTATTTTTTTCGTATTTACCCGGATAACCCTTAGAACAAAGAACAATTGTCATACTTTTTTCCTTAATCCAATTTATTTTAATCTGGTTTAAATTATTTGAAATAGCTTTCAAAAATATGTTTACCAAATCATTTTTTAACCTTGGTAATATTACTTGGCATTCAGGATCACCCATTCTTATATTATATTCAATCAAATAAGGTTCATTATTCTTTATCATTAAACCAACATATAAAAATCCTGTGTACGGATATCCTTTTTTTTTTAAAGCAAGTAGTGTTGGTTTTATAATTTTAGAATTGATTTTTTTTTCTAAAGATTTTGTCACTATTGGAGCTGGAGAGTATGCACCCATACCTCCAGTGTTTGGCCCTTTATCCTTTTCGAAAACACGCTTATGATCTTGCGCTGTTCCAAAAAACTTAAAACTGTTACCATCTACTACTACAAAATAACTCGCTTCCTCTCCTTCTAAAAATTCTTCTAAAACTACACTTCTAGAAGAATTAAATTTTCCTCTAAATATTTCAGAAGAAATTTTATTCGCACTTTTTTTTGAATAGCAAATTGTTACTCCTTTTCCTGCAGCTAATCCATCTGCTTTCACCACAATCGGAAGGTTGCATTTTTTTAGAAATTTTTTTACATCTTTTATTTTATTGCAAATTTTAAATTTTGCTGTTGGAATTTTGTTTTGAGCACAAATTTTTTTCATAAATGCTTTAGAACCCTCTAGTTTAGAAGCATATTTACTTGGACCGAAAACTTTGATTTTATTTCTTTTCAGATAATCAACAATTCCCAAAACAAGAGGTTCTTCCGGACCAACCACCACTAAGTCAATTTTATAAAGCCTTATATTTTTAAGAATTTCTTTAAAGTTTAGAATATCTACATCTACATTTATTGCTAATTTAGAGGTTCCAGCGTTTCCTGGAAAACAAACGATTTGATTAACTTTTTTTGACTCGTATATTTTTCTACACAAAGCATGCTCTCTTCCACCGCTACCAATTAATCCAATATTCATGATAAAATATATACTGTATAATTTAAAGATGATTAGAAAAAAAGCTAAACTTATTTTTAAACACAATTATTTTGAAATTCTTGAAGAAGGTGACCACGTTCTATGCGCAATTTCAGGAAAAGAAATACAACTTCAAAATTTAAATTACTGGAATG
>MDTG01147983.1_pt1 | contig 11863 bp, 13 predicted proteins | sample 811421 | NCBI WGS metagenome assembly MDTG01 (sample SAMN05326645, study PRJNA326480) | marine metagenome | isolation source: seawater | place: Pacific Ocean: South East | collected 2011 | reverse complement strand
TGACTCATCAACCTTATGCATAGTTTTTCCAACTAAACCAAATTCTAAACAGGGTGATATTTTCCTTATAAATCTAGCATCAGATGTTCCTCCTGTTGTAGAGAGAATTGGTTTAATCTTTGTTACTTTTTTTATGATGTTTTGTATCATAGATGTTGTTGAGTTTGGTTTAGTTATAAAAGCCTCCCCAGAAATTCTATATTCAATTTTGTATTTTGATTTATACTTTCTAGTTGTTTTTGATATTACTTTATTCAGTTTTTTTTTTAAGGATGTTGATGTATGCTTATCATTAAATCTAATATTAAAAGTTGCAATAGCAGTTTCTGGAATAATATTATCTACATCATTCAAAATATTGATACTAGTAACTTCCAAATTTGATGGTTGAAAATTTTTTGTTCCATTATCAAATTTTATATTTTTTAAATCGTTTAAAATTTTTATAATAGTAGTAGAGGGATTATTTGCTCTATCCGGGTAAGCAACATGACCTTGAATACCTTTAATTGTAAGTTTACCAGTAAGACTACCTCTACGTCCTATTTTTATCATTTCTCCTAATTTATTTGGGTTTGTGGGTTCTCCAACTAAACAAAAATTTATTTTTTCATTTTTTTTTTTAAGAAATTCAACTACTTTTTTTGTTCCATTTATTGCATCACCCTCTTCATCTCCAGTGATTAATAAACTTATGGACCCATTAAAATTTTTTTTATAATTTAAAAACATAGTTATAGAAGCAACAAAGGCAGCAATTGAACTTTTCATATCATTAGCTCCTCTTCCAATTAAAAAACCTTTCTTTATTGCTGGTTTGAATGGGTTCACAGTCCATTTATTGAAATTGCCTGGAGGTACAACATCTAAATGTCCTGCAAAACAAAAATTAGGACCATTCTTACCTAATCTCGCATATAAATTTTTAACTGGTTTATAATTTTTCTCTTTGAACTCTAGTATTTTTGTTTTAAAGCCTAATGTCTTAAGTTTTTTTTCTAAAAATTTCATCACACCCGCATCTTTAGGAGTTATAGTTTTAAATTTTATTAGCTCTTTAGCTAATTTAACTTCATTATAAATTTGCATGGTTTATTCTCTTAAAAGATCATTAACTGAAGTTTTTGATCTAGTTTTTTCATCAACTTGTTTAATAATAACCGCACAATACAATGATGGTGCAGATGAATTATTTTTATCAGGAAGCGAACCAGGTACAACAACAGAGTAGGGTGGAATTTTTCCATAAGTAATTTCACCTGTTTTTCGATTTACAATCTTTGTAGACTGTCCAATATACATTCCCATACTTAATACTGATCCTTCTCCCACAATTACTCCTTCAACAACCTCTGACATAGCACCAAGAAAAACATTATCCTCAATAATTGTAGGTAGAGCCTGGGCTGGCTCTAATACTCCACCAACTCCAGATCCTGCTGATATGTGACAGTTTTTGCCTATTTGAGAACAACTCCCAGCTCTTGCAAATGTGTCAATCATTGTTCCATCATCAATGTATGCACCAATATTAACATAGCATGGCATCAGAACTGCGTTCTTTCCAACGTAAGATCCCTTTCGAACAGGAGAGTTTGGCACCATTCGAAAACCAGCATTTTCATGATCTTGCTTAGTCCATCCAGCTGTCTTACCTTTTAATAGATGTGCTTTATCGTACCAACTACTATACGGTCCATTTAAATTTTCCATAGGATAGACTCTAAAGCTAAGCATTATTGCTTTCTTGAGATATTGATGAGTAATCCACTTACCATCAATTTTTTCTGCAACACGAGACTTGCCGCTATCTAAGTCACTTATAACTTGATCAATAGCTTCTTTAAGTGAACTATCTGATTTGGGACTAACATGTTCCTTATTTTCCCAAGCATGATTTATTATATTTTCTAAAGACATAACTTAATTACTTTTTAATAACCTTATTTCTTTAAGAAATAAAGATAGATTTTCAATTTTGTGAGAAATATAATATTTATCAGAGTCAATTTTGCCAAAATGTTCATCATTAATTAACCAAACAGTTGTGCAGCCACGTTCGTAACCAATACTTAGATTTTTTGCAATATCCTCTATATAGATAGTTTCTTTTGGATTAATACCAAATTTTTTAACCATCAAGTCGAAAGTTTTTGCTTCAGGCTTAGGTATATAACCAGCGTCCTTTATGTCAAAAACTTTTTCTTTACCAAAAAGATCATATATTCCAAGATGAGTTAAAATATTTTCCGCATGTTCAGCGCTTCCATTCGTAAATATAAATTTTTCCATGTCTAAACTTTGAAGTTCTTTACGCATCAATTTATCTTCTTTCATAAAAGATAAATCTATAGTGTGCACGTAAGTTAAAAATTCTTCAGGTGGAATATCATGATGAATCATAAGACCGTTTAAACTTGTATTATATTTATAAAAATAATTAGTTTGTAATTCTTTGGCTTTTTTCATATCTATTTTGAGTCTCTCAGATATAAATTTTGTCATTCTATTTGATACTTGCCCAAATACTTTTTCTAGAGAATAGTTATTATGCTTGCCATAACACACACCATCTAGATCCAAAAGTAGATATTTCATATTTTTTATATTTTTCATTTTCTTATCAATGTTCCTGACCCTTTGTCTGAGAGTAATTCAAATAAAATTGAATGTTTTTTTTTACCATCTATTATTACAACACCTTTTACACCTTTATCAGCTACTTCTAAACAATTTTTTATTTTTGGTATCATGCCACCAGAAATAATTTTATTTTTTATCATATCACTTGCGGTTTGGTTATTAATTTCTGAAATTAGATTTGAATTTTCATCTAAAACACCCTCTACATCACTTACAATAATTAATCTACGCGCCTTGAGTTCTTTGGCAATTGATCCAGCAACTGTATCTGCATTTATATTTAAAACTTGACCATTTTCATCTAGTCCAAGAGGAGAAATTATTGGTACTTTTCCTGATGAAATAATATCTTTTAAAATTTCAATTTCTATTTTTCTTGGTTTTCCAACAAATCCTAATTTTTTACTTTCCTGTGTTACATAAATGATATTTCGTTCTTTAGATGTTATACTTTCTACTTTACAAGATAGTTTTTTTAATGAAATAGAAATATCTAAATTTAATTTAATTAAAACATCCTCAATTATATTTATTATATTGGCACTTGATACTCTAGAGCCATCTATAAAATTGCTCTTAATATTTAAAGATTCTAACTTAGAACTTATTTTTTTTCCTCCGCCGTGGATAACTATTGGATTAAAATTTAATTTTTTTAATACAGCAACATCACTGATAAAATCATCAAATAAATTACCGTCATCTAATACACTTCCGCCGCATTTAATCACAATATTTTCATTAATATATTTCTTTAAGTATTTGCTCACTTCAAATTTAGAAGGACCTCTTTTAGGTAAAATTTCGTCTAAATTCATTTAAAAATTAAACAGTTTTGACTTTAGTTCTTTTCATAATAACAATTTGTTGAGCCATTGTTAAAACGTTATTTATTGTCCAATAAATAACTAAACCTGATGGAAATGGTGCTAAAATTATTGTTAGAAATAAAGGAAAAAACATAAAAATTTTTTGTTGAATTGGATCTGGAGGTGTAGGATTAAGTTTTTGTTGAAAATACATAGTCAAACCCATTAGACATGGCCAAATCCCGATCAATAAAAATGATGGAGGGTCCCAAGGAATCAATCCAAATAAATTAAATATAGATGTAGGGTCTCTCTCTGATAAATCCTTAATCCATCCAAAAAAAGGTTGGTGTCTCATCTCTAAAGTGACGAAAAGAACTTTATAAATTGCGAAAAAAAAAGGTATTTGTATAAATATTGGCAGGCATCCTGAAACAGGGTTTACCTTTTCTTTTTTATATAATGCCATCATAGCTTGTTGTAATTTCATTTTGTCGTCCTTATGAAGCTCTTTAAGCCTTGTCATTTCAGGTTGTAAGACTTTCATTTTAGCCATAGATCTAAATGAGTAATTGGCTAAAGGAAAAAATAATATACGTATACAAATAGTTATAAGAACTATTGCAATTCCAAAATTTCCAGTCATTTTGAAGAAGTAATCTATTGCAAAAAAGAAATTTTTTGTGAAAAAATAAAACCAGCCCCAATCGATTGAAAGATCAAATTTATTTATGTTTAAATTCTCAGCGTAACCATCAATTACGTCAACCTCTTTTGCAGCAATAATTATATTTGTAGCTGAGCTTATTTCACCTTTGGCCTTTACCTCTATGGGATTTGTTTGAATAAAACTTGCTTTAAATTTATCTTTAAAACTAAAATCAGCTCTAAATTGATTATTTTTTTGTGTTATAAGAGTTGAAATCCAATACTTGTCCGTAATACCTAACCAACCTGATTTTGCATTTTGTGAAAATTTTTTCTCTTTTATATCCTCATAGTCCTCCTCAATCAATTGGTCGTCTAAAACACCTATTAATCCTTCATGTAATATATAAAAATTAGTTACCTCTGGTGATTTGTTCCTAATAATCTGCCCGTAAGGATAAAAAGTATAAATTTTATTTGATGAATTAATTATTTTTTGATTAATAGTGAATAGAAATTTTTCATCAATTTTAATTTCTTTTTCGAATTTGATGCCCTGATTATTCTGCCAAAACAAAGTAATTGGATTTTTTGGGCTTAAAATATTATTTCCTTTGACTTTCCATATTGATTTAGTGTCTGGCAAATCAATGTTTTTATCATTAGTAACCCATCCTGTATCAACGTAGTATCCGTCAGAAATTTTTTTTGGATTTAGCAATATTATATTATCTTTACCGTTGAGCGTAGAGGTATAATTTTTAAATACTAAATCATCAATTACTCCACCAACCAATGAAATTGATCCTTTAATATTTGTATTTTCAAATTTAACTCTCTGTGTGAGTAAAATTGCATCTTCTCTTGAAATACTATCAGATTTTTCTTGATCCTCTAATAAAGGAGTTTCTGATGATTGAATTTCACCTAAATTATTATTTTGAGATCTTTTAATTTGGTCTGTAGTTGGTGCAAAAAACAAACTATAGAGTATTATAACTGCAGCACTTAAAGAGATTGCGGCTACTATATTTTTTGTATCCATATTTATTTATTTTTTTTTTTAAAACTGGGTCAAAACCATCACTTCCCCCTAAAAACTTTATCGGATGACAAGACAGAATTCTTTTGGTTCCTTTGAGAAATCCTTTTACTATACCAAATTGTTCAATGCACTCCATAAAGTACTCAGAGCATGTTGGTAGGTACCTACAATTATTACCTAAAAAAGGTGATATTAAAAATTTGTAAAATTTAATAATACTGATAAATAAATACTTCATATTAAAAACCTATTTTTTTAAATTCAAACAAAAAACTTTTTTTTAACTCTCCAAAATTTACATTTAAAATAATTTTTTTAGCTATCACTAAATAAGAAAATTCCTGATTTATTTTTTCTTCGTTTGCAATAAAATTCATTATATTTCTTAGCCTTCTTTTAATTTTATTTCTTTCTACAGCATTACCAATTTTTCTTTTTGTTACAAAACTAATATTTAACTTTTTTTTATCTTTTCCAGCCAATTTTTTAAAAAATATAGTTGAATATTTATTTGAAATTTTTCTTCCATTTAAAATTGATTTAAATTCTATATTTTTGGAGAGACTTGTAATCTTACTTTTCATCAAACGGTAAGTTTTTTTCTTCCCTTGGCTCTTCTTCTGGCAAGCAACTTTCGCCCACCTTTTGACTTCATTTTTGACCTAAATCCATGTCTTCTTTTTCTTACAAGTCTACTGGGTTGGTATGTACGTTTCATTATTAGTTTAAAATATATATATTAAAAATCGTAGTTATAAGAAAATTATATGTATAAGTACAGTAATATTTAATTAAACTTTTTTTATGATTAATAATAAAAATCTAAAAATCTATTTAGGAACTATTTACTCTATAATATTATTCACATTTTTATGGTTTTTCTTTAGTAAATTTTCAATTCAAGAATTAACGGAATATGAATTTTTAAGAAAAAATAGAGATTTCTTTTTAGAAATAAAACAAAATAATTTTTTTCTAGTTTTATTTTCTTTCTTTTTATTTTGTATAATTTGGGTTTTGCTATTAGGCTTCGGGAGTCCTGTTGCTTTAATTGCGGGATTTATATTTGGTAAGTGGCTTGGTACATTGATTGTAGTAATATCTTTGAGTACTGGCGCAACATTATTATATCTTTTTGCAAATTTCTTTTTTAGAGAATTAATAAAAGAAAAATTTGAAAAAAAATTCTCATACCTGAAAGAAAAAATTGAAATAAATGAATTTATATATTTTTTAATTTATAGATTTATTGGAGGAATTCCATTTTTTATTGCAAATATACTTCCAGTTTTATTCAGTATTAAATTAAAGAATTATTTTTTTGGCACACTCTTAGGAATTTTACCTCAGCTTTTTATTATATCGAGTTTAGGTAGTGGGTTTGAAAACATTATAGGAGAAAATTTAACTCCACCGTCATTTCTTGAATTAATTTTTTCAAAAGAAATATATTTTCCAATATTAAGTTTTATTACTTTAATATTGATAATTATTTTTGTAAAAAAAAAATTTTAATTTAATATTAATTTAATAGCTTTATATGGGATTCTATATCCTGGGAAGGAAGCTACGTCACCAGTTATCATAGTTTTTGGATTCCACCCAAAGCAAAATAAAATAAATATAAAAATAAAAGTTCTTTTTTTAAACTTATATAAAATAACATTTTTTAATTTGTCATTTTTTAGCGTAATTAAATTGTTTTTATAAAAGGATAAATAAGCAAGTAAGGAAAAAGTATAAATAATGTTAACCCATCTTCCCCAGTCGCCACCCATTGCAAATAAAATTATTGTTGGTGATAGAATAATAAGAAATGGATAAAGTAAATTTTTAAAATTTTTAAATATAAGTAAGTTTTTATTCTTAAATTCTGAGTAAAATAATAATATAAAAAGTGGGCCAAAACCGATTAAAATAATTAAAAAATATCTTATAAAAACTTCAATTGAATACCTTGGAATATTATGTTGGAAATTCTGTACAATAGTTGCAGTAGTTTTTAGTCTAGCACAAGACATATAACATGTCTCATTAAATTGAGATTTTAAATAGGAAGCCATTTTAAAATGTTGATCAGCATCCAAAGGGTTTGTAGCGATATAAAAAGCTATAATTATACCAGGTGAATAAATAATAATTTTTCTTAAAAATTTTACATCAAAAAATTCAATTTCATCATAAATAATATCTAAAGTGATCCAAAATAAAAAAAGAAATATTATTGGTTCCCAAATTAAAATTGTTAATGGAAAAAAAACAAATTTAAATAAATTTTGCAATTTTTTATTTTTAGGTGGTATCATTAAGTATGAAATAAAAATAATAAAAAGAAATACCTCTTTTCTCGCAAGAACTTCTATTTCAGCTACTGGGTATAAAAGAAAAATAGGTGTAAATATTGATAATATTAAAATTCTATCATATTTAAAATTTTTTAAAAAAAAATAAATAAGTAAATAGTAAATTGCTATTATTAAAATTTGAAAAATTAATATTGAATCTCTTAAAGGTATATCAAATAACTGTGAAAAAAAAATTGATATTTGTCCTATAATTCCCCTCTTTGTGAAACCTCCATAATAGTTAATTAACCATTCAGATATAGTTGAGTCATTGAGAACATCATGCTTTATATTTAGATAAAAAACAGAAAAAATAAAAAGTATTATTAGATAAAATAGTAATGAAGTTTTAATTTTTTTTTCCATAGGATATTTGAGTATATAAGTAATGGTGCCCCCATCAAGAATCGAACTTGAAATTTATCCTTACCATGGACACGTTATACCATTTAACTATAAGGGCTATTTTGTGAAAATATCAATCTTTTAGCATTTTTATCACAAATTATTGACTTAATTTTTATTAAAATATGATTTATAAAATAATTAAACTATCAAATATTTTATGGGAATTCATTACGATTATAAATCTACAAGAGGCATGAAAGCCATGGAAAAGCAGGCTAAAAGAGAAAAAAAACTAGCTGAAAGAAGGGCCAAACGTGCTGCAAAAGAAGGTTTTGAAAAGAATAATGAAAAAGAAAAAATGCATGATATTTCAAAAACTATAACTTTAGATGATTTAACAAATCCTGATAAAAAATAATTAATGCAAAAAAAAAATAAAGCTTTGAGGCTTGAGATTGCGTTAAAAAAAAATTTAAAAAAAAGAAAAATTTTTCAAAAAAAAAATCTTAAAAAATACAAATGATACTTAATGATAAGCAAATAAAAAAACTAGTCGAGGAGGAAGATATGATAAATCCTTTTGTTGATAAATCTATTGCCCAAGGTATCAGCCATGGTTTAAATTCTTTTGGTTTTGATCTTAGATGTGGTGACGAGTTTAAAATATTTACCAATATAAAAGGAGCTACTGCAGACCCTAAAAATTTCACTGAGGATAATTTTATTACAGTAAAAGGGGAAGCGTCTATTTTAGTACCACCAAACTCATTTGCTTTAGCAAGTAGTTTAGAATATTTTAAAATGCCAAGAAATGTCACAGGATTAGTAACGGCTAAATCAACTTATGCACGTTGTGGATTAGGCACTCCTCCCACTGTATTAGAGGCTGGCTGGCACGGTAATTTAGTATTAGAATTCTCTAATCATACAAGTAATTCAATAAGACTTTACGCGAACAGTGGCGCTGCACAAATTTTATTTTTTCAAGGCGAACAACCTGAAATTTCATACTCAGATAGAAAAGGTAAATATCAGGGTCAGACTGGAATCACTTTAGCAAAATCAAAATAAAATATGGATAAATTTTTAATCAAAGGACCCTCGAGAGTTAAGGGTGTAATTGAGATTTCAGGAAGTAAAAATGCTGCTCTTCCAATATTAGCCGCTACTATTCTATTTGATAAAACAGTTACATTAAATAATTTACCAAAGGTCAAAGATATTGATACAATGCTAAATTTATTAAAATCTTTGGGATCAAAAATTGAATTTTCAAAAAATAAAAAAACCGTTAAAATTTCAAAGTCAAAAAAACAAAATTATTTAGCAAGCTATTATTCGGTAAAAACAATGAGGGCCGGTGTTTTAGTTTTAGGACCGATGATTACCAAACATCATAAGTCTATAACTTCTTTTCCTGGTGGGTGTGTTTTAAATGGAAAATCTGGAAGACCAATTAATTATCATCTTAATGCATTAAAAAAACTTGGAATGAAATATGAAATAAAAAAAGGATACATCTTTGCTAAATCAAGAGGTAAATTAAAGGGTAATTATATTAAATTTCCCAAAATAAGTGTCGGTGCTACTGAAAATTTAATTATGGCTGCATGTCTTGCAAAAGGAACAACTATTTTAAAAAATTGTGCTATTGAACCTGAGATTAAAGATCTAACAAATTTTTTAATAAGTGCTGGAGCAAAAATTAAATGGGTAGGAAAAAGAACTTGTGAAATAACAGGTGTTAACTCACTAAAAGAAACTAATTATACTGTTATGGGAGATAGAATAGAATCTGGAACGTACTGTATAGCAGCAACGCTTACACAAGGTGACTTATTAATTAAAAATTTTAATCCAAAGATAATTCAAACTGAGCTTAACATATTGAAAAAAACTGGTGCTAAAATTGAACTATTTAAAAATCAAATACATATTGTTGGACCAAAAAAAATACGTAGCGTTAAAAATATATCTACCAAAGAGTACCCAGGTTTTCCAACTGACTTGCAAGCTCAGTTTATGGTTTTATTATGCAAAGCAGATGGCAGAAGTACAATTACAGAAAAAATTTTTCAAAGCAGATTTATACATGTAATGGAACTTCAAAGATTGGGCGCAAAGATTAATATTAAAAATAATAAAGCTATTATTGAGGGAAACTGTAAATTTATAGGTGCTGAATTGATGTCAAGTGATTTAAGAGCATCAGCTGCGCTGGTTCTAGCTGGCATGGTAGCTAATGACAAAACTTTAATCTCTAGAATTTATCATATCGATAGAGGATATGAGAGAATAGAGCAGAAATTAAAAAGAGTTGGAGTAAATATTAAAAGAATTTCTTCATGAAAAATCCTTACTTAAAAAAAATAATAGCTCAATCAGTAGAGGATCTTCACATTATTTCAGCATGCTGTTCTGAAAGTACTGTTAAAATAAGCGAAATTAAATATTTAAAAAAAAATAAAATTTTTTTAATTTCTTTGAAGAGAATAGAAAAAGAGGTAGGAAACAAAAAAAGAATAAATAGTATTATTAGATTTGAATATGTTGAATCGTCAAAATCGAAAAATATAGATCAAAATTACCCAAATATTGAAATGGAATTAATATCTATTGATTTTTTTAAAAAAAATCAAAATAATGAAATAGCACTATTATTTTCAAATAATAGAATTATAACACTCTCTGTAGAAGCAATTGAAGTTACATTAGAGGATCAAAAAACATTTAATGATTAAAGTTTTTAATTTTAAAAAAAAAGAATATAAAAAAACGCTAATCCAATTCTTGGAAAAAAGACGGAATAAGGACAGTAAAGAAATAAAAATAGTATCAAAAATTCTTAAAGATATAAAAAAAAGTAAATTAAAGGCACTTTTAAAATATGAATTAAAATTTAGTAAAAATAAGCGGGTAAAGATTTCAGTCAAAGAGATGAATAATTGTATAAAAAATTTAAATCCTCAGGTTAAAAAAGCGATAGATTTTTCATTTGGGAGAATAAAAAAATTTCATTCTAAGCAGCTTAAAGATTTAAAAAATCTTAATTATAGTGATAAATATAAAAATAAACTTGAATATAAATATGTGCCAATTGAGTCAGTTGGTTTTTATGTACCAGGGAATCTGCCTTCCACACTGTTAATGAACACAATACCCGCAAAATTAGCAAAGGTTAAGAGATTGGTATTAGCTACACCAAAAATAAATGGCAATTATAATCCAGCAATTTTATATGCTGCTAAAAAAGTAGGTTTAAAAGAAATTTATTCTATGGGCGGAGCCCAGGCAATTGCTAGTCTAGCTTATATACAAAAAGTGAATAAAATTGTCGGACCCGGAAATAAATTTGTAACTGAGGCTAAAAGACAATTGTCTGGAAAATTAGTGGGTACTGAAAGTATGTTTGCTGGTGCATCTGAGATTTGTGTTCTTGCAGATAAATCTACGGATATTGATCAAATCACTACATCATTAGTTTCACAAGCAGAGCATGATCCTGAAAGTCAAAGCATATTAATCACAAAAGATATAGAAATTATTGATAAGGTAAAACTTGGTATTAAAAAAATATTAAAAAATTTGCCTAGAAAGAAAATAGCAAAAAAATCTTTAAATGATAATGGATTAATAATCCTTGCAAAAAATGATAAACAAATAATAGATATAATAAATGAAATTGCGCCTGAACATTTAGAATTAAATATAAAGAATTTTAAGAAATACAATAATAAAATTTATAATGCTGGGAGTATATGTAATGGGTATTTTACACCTATGAGCTTATCCGATTATACTGTTGGTACAAATCATGTACTCCCCACGGCAGGTTCTGCAAAGTTTAGTTCTGGACTAAATGTAACTGAATTTATTAAAAAAATATCTGTTGTAACACTCACTAAATTAGGGGTAGAAAAAATTGGAAATCACGCTATAACTCTTTCCGAGTTTGAGCAGTTAAATGGTCATACTCAAAGTATAAAATCTAGAATAAGGAGATAAAATATTTGTCAAAGCAAGAT
>MDTG01029375.1_pt1 | contig 11863 bp, 11 predicted proteins | sample 811421 | NCBI WGS metagenome assembly MDTG01 (sample SAMN05326645, study PRJNA326480) | marine metagenome | isolation source: seawater | place: Pacific Ocean: South East | collected 2011 | reverse complement strand
TTTAATCATTTGCATGAAACTGAATATTTTGATATGAATCAAACCGACTGGGAACAGGATTCAAAAAATATGGCAAATGCAAACCAAGCGCTATCATATATTATTTTTAAAAGAGATTTAAATATATTTAAAAATGAGAATCCAAAATTAGAACTAGTACATAATGAAAGAATAAACGACACCTTTTCTCATATTATGTCCGGAGGGCTAAATTATAAGCAGCTAATTCCTGATGCGTTAACATTTATACCTTCAATACTAGAGAAAATTGTGAAACCAATTAACTACCATTTTTGCCTACACCATATTTTAGTTTTAAGAAAAAAAATTAATAATAATTTCACTAAAAATTAAATGATAGAGTGAAATCGGAATGCTCCTTTGATATATATCAATTTATCAACAACTTATATTATTCAAAAAATAAAAAAGAATGACGTCATATATTGTTATCCCAGCAATGTAAAAGACTATTCTGATACCGTTGATATCAGAAGTTTAGGTGAGGTAGTAGTGGATGAAAAAAATATTTTTAGTAATATACAGAAACAAATATACAATTGGGCTTCAACTGGAAGAATCCATAACAAAAATGTATTTGAATTTGGCTCTATAAAGTACATAAACTCAATAATCTGGCTTATTACCTCGTGGGATTTAATAAAGAAGTTAAAAAATCAGAAACTCCTTGAATGTAAAATACAAAAAATTATAAGGTTGCACTGTGACAATAAAATAAAGATTATATATAGTGAATCTGAAGTTTATCTTTTGAACAGTTTGAGAGATTCAAAAAATGTAGAATTCATTTTAAAAGGAAAGTCTTACAAGAAATACATTAACCATTTAGAATTCCTATTCATATTACTTTTACCTCTGTATTTTTTTGTCCCCATATTTATTTTTGTTAGAAAATTTTTGTTTAAAATTTTTAAAAAAAGTAGTCTTGAAAGAAAGAAAATAGATTTTGTTTTCTTTTCAAACACTTCTTCTTTTGTTGATGGTAGTATAAAATCTTATGATAAACTTTTTTATACTTTTTTGAAAGAATCTAAAAAGTCCTCCCTTGCTCATTGTTATGTAGACATCTTTTCTCCTTCAAGCTTGAAAATAAAAGAAATGTATCAAAAAATTTTAATGACAAACAGATATATGCCAATGGAGGCGTACTTTAGCTTTAAAAGTATTTTTTGCTATGGATTCATGTTTTTAAAAATATTATATAAGTTCAAAAAAATTTCCACCTCTTTTCATAATGAGATAACACAGAACATTAAAAATCATGACATTGAGTTTGAGTTTTTAAAAATTAAGTGGATTTACTCTAGCTTTATTTCTTTGTATTATTTCATATATAAAGATTTTTTGACAAATGTTGCTCCTCAAAAAATTTTTATGACAGGCGAAGCTGGTTTTTATGGTAATCTTCTTGGTTCAATAGCAAATAATATGGGAATTAATTATTATGGCATACAACATGGTGCGATGGATGAAACTTTAGCTTGGTCATACATTCATATAAAAAATCATTTAAATCCTTATGATTATAGAAATTTGGATTGTAACCCAAACTATTGTGTTTTTCCCAAAACTACTTTCGTTTGGTCGAAAAAAAATATTGATAAATGGGTTAACGCATTTAAATATCCTAAAAAAAGTGTAGAAATTGTTGGTAATCCATTTTTTGAATTATATAGCAATAACATTTTAAATGATAAATTGTCTTTTTTAAATCAATATAGTATCCCTAGAAATAAAATCATCATATTGCTTGCTTTAAAAACTGGAGGAAAAGCCAGTACACCTAAATTTGATGAAAGTATTTTAAATATTGCGTATAGTTTATCTTTAACAAAAGATGTTTTTGTTTTATGTAAGCTACATCCATACGAGAGTGATAAAATTCATAGAAAAATAATTAGAAACTTGGGTTTATCTAGAGATCAAGCATTTGTAAGTAGAAATATAGAAATGGTCCATGCCATTATAAATTCTGATTTTGTAATTTCTGCTGGATCTACAGTAATATGGGAAAGTCTACTTGCAAAAAAACCAACAATAGTAATTAACTTGGGTGATCACCATCCCATAGCTCGTAAATTGAAGAACTCCAAAGCTGTATTTATGTCTGATAATTCAAAAGAAATCTTAAACTACATAAGAAAAATTCACGTTTCAGGAATTTCAATAGAAAAGAAAAATCATATGAAAAATGAAGTTGACAATGAATGGGGTTACGAAGAAAAAGACCATACATCGTATGTGAGGAGTTTATTAATTCGTTGAAAATAAAAATATATATAACTGATGAAGGATATGGACCAATAATTCGACAAAATGCAATTATTAATGAAGTAAAGAATATCAATGAAAAAGTGCAATTTACATTACAATCTCAATCTCATTTCAAGGATATAAAGAGGATAATTCCTGGTCAGACTTACATAAATAAATTTAATAATATAATTTGGCACAGACAGTCAAATGGCTCCCCTGACATAAAGAAAATTAATAGTTTCTTTGATGATTATAAAAAAAGATCTGAAAGCTTTATTAAAGATGAAATCAATAATGTATCTTGCGATTTGATTATAACTGATTTTGTAGCTGAGGCTTTTCAAATATCAAAAGAAACTGGAATTCCAGCAATCGGCGTTTGCCATTTTACATGGGATTGGTTTTTTTTAAAATTATTAAAAAAGAATCATCCTTTTTTTAAATTGATTGAAAGTTATATGGAACATAGCAATGTAATTTATTTTCCTCCATTTACACCAATAGGGGTTGTCAATAAATATGCAGATAAAGCTAAAAATATTCCCTTCATTTTCAACAAAAATAAAAAAAATAAAACACTTTCCAATGATAAAAAATTTAAGATCTTAGTAATGGATAGTGGAGGCAATGTAATTTCAAGTAGAATTGAAAAAATTATTGATTTAATAAGAAAAAATTCAAAATATCATTTTTATATTTCTGATAAATTTAATGTCCATAATGATCATGTATCTTTTATTAGGAAACATGAGCTCTTCTCTAGTTATATTCCAAAAATGGATTTAGTTATTGGTAGAGGTGGGTTTAATACTTTCACGGAATGTTTAGCAAATCGAGTGCCATTTCTAATGTTAAATGAAAAATTAAACCCTGAAATGGAGGAAAATAGTAAGTATTACTTAGAAACAAATTTGTGCAAAGAGATTTCCTTGGATGGTAGCCAAGGTAATTTTATGGAAGTTCTAGATGATTTTATAAAATTTGATTACAAAAAATTAAAGTTTAATATGCAAAATCATAATTTTAAGTTTAATGGCGCCAAAGTCATTGCTGAGGATATTATTTCAAAATATAATGTCTAATACTAAAAATTTAAAAATTTTAGCAATAATTCCAGCTAAAGGAAATAGTAAAAGATTTTATAAAAAGAACATGCACAGAGTATGGGGAAAGCCGATGATCTATTGGTCAATTGATGCTTGTAAAAATTCTACTTATGATATAGACATATGGGTGAACACTGATAGCAATGAAATAAGTGAATATGTTAAAGAGTTAGAAGTAAATGTTCATTACCGAAGTGAACACCTTAAGGATCCTGAAATATATAAAATGCGTATAATAAGAGATACTGTTAGATACGTAGTATCTAATTATTATCAGCCAGATATAGTTATTTCACTCCAGGCAAATTCGCCTGAAATCAAATCTATTCACATTGATTCAGCTATTAAAAAAATTATCGATGAAAACCTTTTTGAAATAATTAGCGTTGATGAAAAATTAGTTCAAAATGGTGCTTTCAGGGTGCTTAAGGGTCCAAATATTTTACAAAAAGATTTAAGTACTTATTGTGCTGCATTTATTTGTGATATAACAGATATTCACTATGAAAGTGATTTAAATTTACTAGGAGAAAAAAATGGAAATAATCGTTGATTTATTTAACCAACATTCAGGAAACATTCGAGAACTTAAAAGATTAGCATTATCTGCGTTTCTTAGTGGCGCGGATGTAGTAAAAACTCAAATAATAGACAGTAATCGCATGTGGGGAGATAGTTCCAGATCGTACCTGGAAATGGACTTTTTTGAAGTTGAAGAAATTGCAGAATATTGTAATAATATTGGAGTCGAATTCATGACTACAGTATTCAACGAGGAGCATATTGAATGGCTAGATAAATTAGAAGTTAAAAGGTACAAAATAGCCAGTATGACCTCTGCGCAGAAATCTCAATCTCCATCAAGTGATAAAATATTATGTGAAGAAATTTTATCTAGAAATAAAGAGACATTCATTTCAACTGGTTTGTGCGATTACAATGACTTCCCATTTGGTTTTGAGAATAATAATATAAAGTATTTATTTTGTGTAGCCAAATACCCAACGCCTCTTTACGATCCAGAATTGAATAAAATGCCAGATAATTTTTCTAGAAATGGCTATTTTGGTTTCAGTGATCATACATTGGGAATATCTGCAGGCATAAAATCATACATGAATGGTGCAAAGGTAATAGAAAAACATTTTACTATGGATAATGACAGGCAAGGAGAAACTGAAAAAGCTCACTTATGCTCATTTAATCCTGAATCTTTAAAAAATTTTAAAAATATTATTGAAGGATTAGAAATATTAAATGATAAATAAACCAAACAATGTACTGATTTTTGTTGCACATCAGGATGATGAAACTATCGGATCAGGAGGCTTAATTAAATATTTATCTGAAAATAATTCTATCGTAAATGTTGTTATTATTTCAAATGGTGACACAGGAATAAATCAGGAAAGTGATGAAAATAAAAACTCTATAATTAAACTAAGAAATAAAGAAGTCAAAGAGGTAAAAAATATATTAGGTTTTAATGAGCTAATTTTTCTTGATGTCCCTTGCCAAAACATTCATCAAGACGATCAAATACTTTTTCATAAAATAATTAAAATAATAAGAAAATATAAACCAGATATCGTTATAACCCATTCCCCTGATGATAAGCATAAAGATCATAGGAATACATCTAATTTAGTTGTGGATGCATGTTGGAAGTCATCAGAAAATATTCACATCGAATTGGGTCAAATTCACAAAGTAAAGGATGTTTGGGGTATGGAAGTTGTTGATATTAATGATAGGGTGGATTTTGTGATAGATATTTCAAGATATTATGATTCAAAAATTGCAGCAATTAAAGTGTATGAATCACAAAACACTATTATTGGGGGTATAGAAAATTTTATAAAAGGAATGGCTCTTGTAAGAGGATATCAAATTGGTGTTAAGTACGGTGAAGGGTACAAGAGGTTGTCATCAATTCCTATTTCTATATGAAAATAGTTCTAATTACAGGAGACAATCTAAGGCATTTTAATTTTATTTTTCATATATCAAAAGTGATAAAAATTGACTTAATAATATCACAAAAAAAAATATATCCGTCAAAAAAATTAAGAATTCTTGAAAAGAAATTGTTTAATAGTGTTAAAAATCAAATAAGCGATTTAAATATTGTTGAAATTGAATCGATAGAATTGAATTCAAGTGTTTGCTACAATATGATTAGAAATCAAAAACCAGATTTTATTTTTACGTTTGGTTGCGGGTTGTTGAAACCTAAGATATTTAATTTAGCAAAAAAAGGTTGTATAAATTTACATACTGGTTTAACGCAGTATTACAGAGGTGTGGACAGTACGTTATGGGCAATTTATGATGACCGTTTTGATCGAATAGGAGTGACCTTGCATTATATAGATAATTCTATTGATGGAGGAGGAGTAATTGATCAAAGAAATTTAGATTTTAATAAAATAAAAAAGGAAGATGATATAAATAGTATCTTTATTAAAGTATGTTTGATTGGATTTGAGCTATTTATTGATAACATTAAAAATATTTTAAATGATGAAATCATTATTCGAGATACTAAAATAGGCAAACTTTTTCAAAATAAAGATAAAACAAAAAAAATAGTTGATTTAGTAAATAAGAAAATAACCGATTTCTATATGACACTTTAAACTTTATTATATCGATATTTAAAAAAATACTCACAAAAATATTTATTAAAAATTTTCATGATTAAAAAAATTTTGGTAAAAATATTTTTACTTGTCGCTATCAGCTTTGCAACAATTTTTTACATAAAAGGCTTAGATCTTAGTCAATTTACAAATTTAATTTTTCTAAAAAGTAATGCGTATTTTTATCTTATATTGTTTTTTATCTTTCATACTATTTTAATAGTTCATTCAAATACTACTGCTTTAATTGATTTTAATCAAAAAGCCAATCCATTAATATTGGGAATGATATTTTTTATTTCAAGTTTTTCAAGCATGGTTGCAATGTTTAAGATCAATCTCCCTGTGAGGTTCATCCTTTTAAAAAAATATTTAAATATCCCTTATCATGTTAGCGTAAATGTTAAAATTTGGATAATGGTTTTAAATATTTATATCCATACAATTGTTGCAATGGTGAGTATAAATTTCATTTATGATTTCCCCAAAAATATTAAAATTGGAATCTTATTATTTGGCACGTCAATAATCATTAGTTCTTTAGTTTTTTATTTTATAATTAAAAAATCAAAATTTAATTTTTCAAGAATTAAATATTTCAAATCATTCCTTACTAAACTCGATTATTATGTATCGTCATTTACAGAATTGTCGATTAGAAGTATTTTTATATTACTAATTCAGGCGACCTTTCGCTTATTGATCATTACGTTTTCAACTTATTTTATTTTTAATGAACTCATTGTCTATAATAATGATATGAGCTTCACATCATTTCTATCTATTCAAGCTATTAGTTCAATAATATCATTAATCTCATTCTTACCTCATGGTATAGGGACGAAAGATATTTCATTCTTATATTTATTTTCTATCATTGGAATTGACAAAGAGATAGCAATAATTTTATTATTATATGATAGGCTACTTTGGACTTTTCTTCCTTTTGTATTTGGCGCAATTTCTATTTTATTTATTAAAAAGGATGAATAGGCAGTGGTGACTTTATGACTTCTTTTCATGCTAATTAAGTTGGCAGAGCTAAATATAAAAATATAAATTAAATATTTATTTTAACTATTAAGGATATTATGGAAAATTTAAAAAAAAGTTATTTTATTGTGATTGTTGGATTAGGGTCAATTGGAAGAAGGCATGCTGAATATTTTTCATCTATTAAAGGAGAAATGATTTTTATAGATCCGTCAAAAACAGTCTTTACCTGGGCTAAAGAGACTAAAGAGGATAAGTATAAAATATTTAAAAATATAGAAGATGCAAAACCATATATAGTAAAAAATAATTTGCCTAAGATTGCAGTTATATCAAACTTGGGTCATCAACATTATAGTTCTGTTTTAGAATTATATGATATGGGCTTTAAAAATTTTTTTATTGAAAAACCTGTTGTAAATGCACTTTATCAAATTGATAAACTGACAAGTATGATTATAGATGGAAAAATTAATATCGTAACTGGATTTGGGTGGCGTTACTCAGGCTTGCCTGAAAAAATTACTAACATTTCTAAATTGCATTTAGGAGGTGTTCCTTTACTCATTAATATGGTGGGCGGTGCTTTTGGGATGGTCACAAATGGAATTCATTATTTAGATTTAGCTGTATCTATTTTTAATTCAAACCCATTATCTGTCATTAGCGATTTAGATAGTCAAAATATAAATCCTAGATCTAATAAGTTGGATTTTTGGGAAGGTAGCTCTGTTTGGAACTTTCCTGATGGCAAAAAACTAATTATAAATGCATCAAATCAGTCCAGTGTGAGTTCAATAATTCAAGTGATATGCCCAAAAGGGAAAATCGTTATAAATGAGGATATGTCAGTTTCTACCTATAAGCGAGATGATATTGAAATAGCTAAGGATCCCAGGGTAACCCGTTTAGGAAAACCAGTAAAATTAAATGAGCTTAATTTTAAACCAGATAAATCTAAAGTATATGATATATTATTTTTACCTTTATTTGAAATGGATAAAAAAATGCTCACAAGCGTCGAAAGAGAAATGATTGCAACAAAGAGTATAATTTATTCTTTAATATCATCATCTTTAGAACAAAAACTTAACATCAATGATGATGTAGATGAGAAATATTATAATATGGAATGGATGATATCTTGAATAAATATAAATTAGCAATGTTGGGGACAGGTAAGATTGCAAATTTTCACTATGCTGCATTCAAATCATGTGGTTTTGATATTACTCATTGTGCTTCAAAATTAGATTCTAAAAGAGCAAAAGTGTTTTGTGAAGAGAAGTCTATAAAAAATTATTATTCCAACCCATTTGACATGCTAGATGATTATAATAATTGGGATATGGTTCTTTTAGCTATCGATACTTATTATAATTGTGAATATTTAGATAAAATCATAGAATCTGATAAACTATGTTTAGTTGAAAAGCCTGTTTCGACTGATTTAAATTTTTTAAAAAAATACAGTAATTTACATTTAGAGAAGGTTCGAGTTGCATATAATAGAAGGTTTTACAAAACTGTAGAAAAAGCGAAAACATTTATAAGAGATAACTCACCAGTTCTGTGTAAAATGGAACTACCTGAAGCAATTAACCTCGAACACGAAAATAAATACGATCGAGTGCTAATTAACAGTGTACATGGTATCGATATGTTAAGATATCTTTTTGGCGATATAAAATTAAAAAATAATACAAATCATTTATCTCCTGATGGCAGAATAAGTATTCTTGAAGGGGATAATAATAGTAAAATTTGTTTGATAATGAATTGGAATTCACCTTCAAATTTTTCGTTAAATATCGAAGGAAACAATAAAAGATTAGAATTGAAACCATTTGAGGGATGTAAAATATATGAAGGTATGAAAATAATTGAACCTACAAAAGATTGGCCGGTAAGGAGGTACATTCCTAAAGAATTAGATAGCTCATCATCGTTCCATGATACCATACTAGATATGAAGCCTGGTTTTTTTGAACAAGCAATGGAAATGAAGAATATTTTAGAGGGGGAAAAGCCACTAAAATCCGCAAATTTATATGACGCTTATAAAACGCAGAAGATCACTCAAGATATACTTTTTAGAGACAAATGAACCCTTGCAGCAATATTCAAAAAAAGGTAACTGAAAAGTAGTCTTAATTTTTATTTCATTTACGTGTTTTTTTTTAGATACATTTTTTAAATACTTGTTTAAGCTTTAATTATTAATATTCATTTTATTGACTTCCAATAATGAAAAATAAAATTAAAAAAAATATTTTAATTATGATTCCCACTTTAGGTAGAGGTGGCGCGGAGAGACAAGTATCAGTCCTTACCAAAAATATAAGAGGTGATTATGAAATTGATATTTTAGTTAAAAACTTAGATTCGGGAATTAAATATGAATATTTTGGAAATATCATGAATATTAACCATAAAGCTGGATCAAACTTTTTACTAAAAGTTTTTAAGTACATTAAAAACCTTTATTTTGTTTTCAATATTAGAAATATGAAGAAGTACTTTAAAGTAATTAGCTTTATGGAGGAAATGAATACTTTAAATGTTTTAACTAATTTAAGATCTCAGAATTCTATTCTTTGTATTAGATCCTATCCTTCAAAAAATATTAGAGGCAATTCATTATCAAAAGTTTTATATAAATTAATGATGAAAGTTTTTTATAATAGTTCTGATTTAATTATTGCTCAAACAGAATCAATGAAAAGTGATTTGATAAATAGATTCAAAATAAAGGAAAAAAAGATAAGAGTGATTCCTAATCTTTTTGAATTATCAAGCATTGTAAATGCATCAAACGAGCAAAAAATAAGCAATCAATTTGTTCAATCGCTGAAAAAATTTACCATTCTTTCAAATCTAGGCCAATTGATACAATTAAAAGGTCAATCTCATCTCATAAGAATTCTAGAGAAAATTAAAAAAAACTATAGAAATGTAAAATTATTTATAATAGGAAGTGGAGACATGGAATTTGATTTGATTAACTTATCAAATAGATTAGGTCTCAAAGTATTTATTGAACATAAGGATTTGTTATCAGATTCCTATGATGTATACTTTTGGAAAGACACTGATAATCCGTTTCGCTTATTAAAAATTTCAGATATATATATTCATGCAGCGTACTATGAGGGATTTCCAAATGTCATCATTGAAGCTATGGCTTGTTCTTTACCAATCATTTCTTCTGATTGTTTAAGCGGTCCAAGGGAAATTCTTGCACCATATTCTAAAAGACCAGAAAATCAAACCAGAGCGGAGTATCATGAATTTGGATTATTATTACCAAGTTTTAAAGCAGAAAATGAAAATAATAAATTTGACAATTATGAACTTGAAAAAATCTGGGCTGAAGCCATTGTTAAATTCATAAAAAACAAACAAAATATAATTAATTATGCTCAAAAATCTTTAGCACGTTGTGAAGACTTTAGCTCAACTGAGATAATCAAAAAGTGGGAAAAACTAATCACAGAATGAGAAATATTTAAAGTTTACATTGTTATTATAATATTCTATTATGCAAATAAAAAACTATTGTCAAGCCAATATCTAACAAAATAAAGGTATTTTCTATAATGTTTTAATTTTTTGATTATAATCAAATATGATTATATGAGTAATTGTAAAAAATTTAGAAGATAAATAAATATACATAAAGATATTTGGTGATTAACTGGTTTCCATTGTTACGGATTATATTAGCATTTTAAGTTTTATTTTTATTTAAATAGTAAATAAAAATCACTCATATTCCATGACTCATTTTTTAAAAAAATATCATTATCAGATATTATTAAAATTTCTCGCTCTCTTTTGGCTACTAAAAATCCAAGTAGTCTTAATTTTTTAATTAAATGTTTCGAAATAGGACTGTTAACATAAACTGATATTCTAAATCCCAAAGAGTTTTGCTCCTTAGAGATTTTAAGGCAATCTTTAAAGAAAACCGCCGGATTATCTTCCATTTTGTTAATTTGACAAACTCTTAAAAAATCTTTCTTTGATCCGTTTTTTAAAAAGACATCTGTCTTGTCATTTTTAATACGTGTAAATTTTTTATTTGGATATCTCCACTTAATAAAAACTTCATCATTATTAAAACCAATCAAATTTTCATCTGTATCTACGTAAGATTTTTCCATTCGATTGTTTATTGAAAATAGAAAAAATGCAATTGGGCAAAATATTTTTTGAAAGATACCTACAAAAAATAAGATTATTTTTTTATGGATGGTAATATTAGGAGTATATAACGCAGCATCTAATGGATTATTTATCATTAAACATTCATGTAATGAAAAATTTAAACTTTTTGCACCACACATTATGTGCAAATTGTTTACACCGCTAGGTGCAGAAATTAATACAAAATGATATTTGCTCATTTTCAATGCATATTTGTAAAGTTCTTTAAGTAAGATATAAGCAGGAATATTTATGGAATAATTTTCTGTTTGCATTGATCTGTATTCAGGCAATAAAAATAAATACTCTGCTTTCCCTGCTTTTAACAAAGATGAATTATATTTAACAAAAAATGGGAATACGCAACAATGGCCAACTATTTCGTTATCCTTATTGCGTAAAATTGAGTGTAAACATGCACCATTATGATTTTTAGAAACCCAATGTAAAAAACTATCAATATTAATTTGATTATTGGTCTGCTTGTTATAATTATTTAAAATAGAGGTATATTCGCTATGTTCTAATGGACCATCTTTTATTTCATGTTTTAACATTTAAAATAATATAAGTTATAAACTATAACAGATTTGCTTTTGAGTAATTACTTTTAACCAAGTCATAATACTCTTCTCC
>MDTG01313090.1_pt1 | contig 11864 bp, 7 predicted proteins | sample 811421 | NCBI WGS metagenome assembly MDTG01 (sample SAMN05326645, study PRJNA326480) | marine metagenome | isolation source: seawater | place: Pacific Ocean: South East | collected 2011 | reverse complement strand
GGTGTACCCGCGGTCGCCCACCACCACCAGCGGATGCTCGAAGAGGGCGTCCAGCAGGGCCCTTCGGCGATCACGGGTGAGCCCCCGCACCCGATCCGTCGGCTCGACGCCCGCGGCGTGGAGCAGCATGCGGAGCAGTCGATCCGGCAGGCGTCCCTTGAGGATCGACTGGCACGTCGCACCGCCCGAGGCCCCGAGCATCGACCGTTCGAATTCACCGCGATCCTCGTCCGGCAGCCAGCGCACGACCGCGTCGGCCTCGTCGCCGCCGGCGCGGGCCGCGAGGAGATACCGGCTCGCGTCCAGGACCACCGGCCCCGAGACGCCGAAATGCGTGCAGAGGAGCGGCGCCGAGTACTCGGCGATCGCCCGGCCGTTGCCGCCCCGGATCGTCAGGGTCACCGGCGCGGCGATGCCACCGAGTTCGCGAATCGGGTCGACGTCGGCGAGCACCAGCGGCACCAGTGCCGGATGGACCGCGTCGGTGATCGAATGACCGAGCTGCCGAGCGATCTCCAGCCCGGCGCCGTCGGAACCGGACTTCGGAAGCGCCTTGCCCCCGGTGCAGAGGACGACGCGCCGCGCGGTCGCCTGGAAATCGGGTCCGGACACGAGGAAACCGTCCTCCCGTCGTTCGATCGATTCGACTCGGACCGGATGGCGGAGTTCGACGCCGGCCTTCGACACCGCGTCGAGCAGGGCGTCGAGCACGGTCCGGGCCTTGTCGGTGGTGGGAAAGAGCTTGCCGGTCTCCTCCCGCTTCAACGCCACGCCTTCGGCGGCGAAGAACTCCACGACCGCGTCCACGGGATAGGCGCGAAGCACCTTGCGAATCGCGTTCCGACTCGAACCGCCGTAGTCCTCCGGACGGACCTCGTGGTGCGTCACGTTGCAGCGACCGCCACCCGCGACGAGGATCTTCGCCCCGATCTTCCGCGCGCCGTCGACGACGAGGATCCGGACGTCCGGCCCCGATGCCCGACCGGCGTGGATCGCGGCCATGAGGCCCGCGGCCCCCGCGCCCACGATGAGGACGTCGACCGATTCCACACTCACGTTCGCACCGTCCGGAAGGGTGCGCTCATTCGGCGGCGACCTCGAGGGGGATCGAGATGTCCGACGCCTTCTCGGCCGAGTAGCGGAACATGCCCGAAGGCGGGCCGTCGCTCTCCAGCACGTACCGGAAGGTCGCGATGCCCCGACTCGGAACACCGCCTTCGACCAGCAGACGCTCGGGCCGGTGCTTCGCGGGTGCGAAGGTCGGGGCGAAGCGATTCGCCACCGGACCCGCGAGCCGGAGCTCCGTGCCGTCCGACGGCTCGAAGACCAGGAGGTCGGGACGCCCGATCCCCTTCGATCGCATGTGCGCGGTCCGCGAGGGGATCAGTGCGTCGTTGGCGATCTCGAGGTCGACCTGCCAGAGATCGTTCCCGAGGTCCTTCACCACCACGTCGTGGCCGCGAAGCCGGGGCATCTCCCCGGCATGGAACATGGTGAACGCGAAGTTCCGGTGCGCCTCCTCCTCCAGCATGAAGGGGGGCGGCGTGCGGCTCGACCACTTGTTGCCACCGCCCACGAGCACCGTGCCGTACTCCGGATGCTCGACCTCGGTCCAGTCGCTGAAGGTCTGGCCGAAGAGAACCCGGTCCTCCCAGCGCATCCGTCCATCCTCGCCCGCGGGACCACCGCCGCCGTCCTGCAGGATCCGGCGGTCCGTCCAGAGTTCGTTGGTGAACGAGATCACGCCGAGGCCTTCGGCGAGCCAGTTCACGAATCCACCGTGGACCGGGTAGAGCTCGGAGTGGATGATCATGTAGTCGTAGTGCGGAAGCATCTCCTCGCCCGCGTTCCCGAGCGCGTCGTAGACCGCCAGATCCGCACGCGGATAGCTTCCGGACTCGTACGGCGCGCCGGGGCCCCGGAGGATCATGCCGCCGGTGTTGTGGTAGCTCTGGCCCGCCGCGATGTTGGGATGCGCCCGGATGAAGTCACCGACGCATCTGGTCTCGGGATAGCTGAACGGGTGGGTCCCCGCGCCACGCTGGACGTGGTTCGGCTGCCAGTCGCTCGGCCAGTTGCGGTTCATGTCGTACCCGCCCTGGCCGTCCTCGTTGATCCGGCCGTCGCCGTCGTTGTCGATGCCTTCGCTGCCCGCCATCGACCACTGCCCCCGCATGATCCGACCGTCCGGACCGGGGACCGCGGGCACCCGCTCGAACATCCGCGGATCGCGTTCGCTTCGCTTGTGGGTTCCGTTCGGATCCTTCCGCCACATGCGACCGATGAAGCCGTCGCCGTTCAGGTCGTCGGGACCGTCCTCGTCGAGCAGTCCGTCGAAGTCGTTGTCCGTCGGCCGGAGACCGGTCCGGTTGGAGTGCGGCGTTCCCGGATCACGGAACCAGCCCGCCCGTCCGTCGGGGTTCACCATCGGAAGAAGGTAGAAGGCGTTCTCGTCGACCAGCTTGCGAATCGCCTCGACCTCGTCGTACCCCTCGAGCAGGTACCACGCGGTGTAGAGGACGGTCTCCGCGGCCTGGATCTCGTTGCCGTGGACGTTGCCGTCGATCCACATGCCCGGCTTCGATCGGTCGCCGCCGGTCTCGGGGTTGTTGATCGTCAACAGCCACATGTCCCGGCCCTGTTCGCTCTTCCCGATCGACGCGAGCGTGCACAGTTCCGGATGGGCGGCGGCGAGTTCGGCGAGGCGTTCGCCCATCGCTTCGTAGTCGTAGAAGCGATTGAAGGCGATCGGAACCTCCGCGTCGATCTGCTGCTGGGCCTGCACGGCGGTCGTCGGCACCGCCGCGACGCCCAGCGCGATCGCGAGGGTTCCCAGTCGCTTCAGGCCGTGCATCGTCCGGCGGATTGGATTCATGGACTTCATCGGTCGTCTCCGTTCATGGCCGTGCCCTGGTCGGTGATGTCGATCGAACGCGTCCCGGAGACCGGGTCGTCGATCACGATGCGGGTCGGACCGTCGTCCACGCGGTAGACCCATTCGAACAATGCTCGTCCGCCGCGGCCGTCGAGTCCGTCGACCCGGCCGACCCGCTGGCCTTCGAGGAGCCGCGACCGATCGACGTCGAAGCGGACCACGATCGGTCGGATCGCGCGATTGGCCCGGGCCATGGCGGTCCGGGTCGGCATCATCCCGTCGTTCACCATCGCGAGTCGGACCCGCCGGAGCCCGCCACCGAGATCCTCGACATCGGGGCCCTCGACGATCACCCTCGGCCGCATGCCGGCGAGGGCCGTCACGAAGGCCGTCTGCCCGGCGCCGAGTCCGTCGAGGTCTCCGGCAGGCGGGTTCAAGGTGAAGCCGGGCACCATGCCACCGATCTCGACCGGGCCGAGCGTGGGGTGGTCGAACGCGGTCCATTCGATGAATCCGGTGCCGTCGCGGAAGTCGTCGGAGTATCGAAGCCAGGCGGCCGCCTCCGCATCCGCGGGTTCGGGGGGCGCCTCTTCCGTCGCCTGCTCGTCGCCGGACTCCTCGGTCGTGGCGGCGTCATCCGCCGGGGCGGCCTCCGGCTCGGGCGGATCGGGACGACCCCAGCCGGTCACCGCCACCGTCGGAATGCCGCGGTGGGCGTACAGCCAGGAATGCAGGCTTCCCGCATCGTCCTCGTCGGTGCTCCGCGTCTGACCCGCGTGCGTCCCGTAGGCCTCCGCGAGCGTCTCGTAGAGCGCCTTGTCCTTCCCGTCGATCCCGATCGGCGTGCGCTTGGTGATGTCCATCTTCTTCGAGTCGGGAAGCGTCACCATGGTGTCGTGGGGTCCGTAGACCACCGACGCGAAGATCCGCGGGTGCCCGAGCACGAACTCGGCGAGGGCGAGCGTCTCGGGCTCGCTCAACTGATAGGGACCCGCTTCCACCGAATGGGGTGACCACCGGTGGGGGAAGTTCCGGTCGAAGATCACGTCGCCGCCGCCGTCTTCGGCGACCCGTCCGTCGCCATCGAGATCCTCGCCTTCCCGCAGCATCACGAAGCCGGCTCGTTCGCCGAGCGAACGATCCGGCGACTTCATCAGCCGCGGGGCGCCGGGGTCCGGGAGATGCGTCGCCGGTGGCGCGAGATCGGGATTCGCCCACCGCATCGTTGCGACGACGCCGTCGCCATCGAGGTCCCGCGCCGGATCCTCGTCGATCATGCCGTCCCGGTCCGCATCGACGCGGCGGGATCCACCGCGGCGGCCGGTGTTCACCCCGTCGAAGTTGGCCGCCATCGCATCGGGGTTGGCGCGCGGCAGGATGTGGATCGTCACCTGCTCGAGCAGGTCCGCCTGATCGGCGAGCATCGACTCCGCGATGCGGACCGCGTATTCCGTTCCCGCCGGATGAAGTCCGTCGAGTCCCGCGACCACGAGCAGGGCGGGTCGCTCGTCGGCGGTCTCGAGATCGTTCGAAAGCGTCGCCACGACGAGCGGCCGACCTTCGCGGCTGGTTCCGTAGGTTCCGAGCCGGACCCGGTCGGGATGCGCCGTCGACCATGCCGCCACGCGGCGGGCGAACGCGGATTCGTCGAGATAGGCATCCCAGGGAGGCGTGACGTCGGCGGAACCGACGGCGGCGGCGAGCAGAAGAGAGATCATGCAGGGGACTCCGCGGACGTGACGAGGGGATGCCGGATCAGAGTTCGATCCGAAGCTCCGCATCGTCCATGAGATAGAGACCGACGAGCCAGTTCTCGACCAGGTAGGGCGAGACCTGCAGTCGACCGGTGAGCGATCCGAAGGTGACGGCGTGTCGTTGGGAACGGGGTACCGGCGCCGCCAGCGCGACCTCGATCGCGTCGTAGGGCGTCGGGGGGATTCCGATGCAGCAGCCGTCCCACTGATTCAGCATCGCGAGGATCTCGGTGCTCTCGACCCCGCCGAGCGGGAACGCGACGTAGCCGTCGATCCGGATCCACGCGCCGTCGAGCGCCGCGATCCGCTGCGGGATGGCCCGCTCGCCGAGACTCGGCCGGTAGCCGTCGGCCGCGCTCGCGAGCAGTTCCCAGCTGACGCGATAAGGCGACTCGCGGGTGCCTTCGCCTCGGATCGTGAATTCACCGTCGGCGACGATGCGGTCGTCCGCGAGCCGGACGAGTTCCCCGGGAACGACCTTCGCGTCGAGGATCTCCTTGTCCAGGCCCAGATCGAGCCGCGGTGCGTCTTCGGAGACCTCGATTCGATCCTCCGTCGCGACCTCGGTCGGGCGTTCGGCACGACCTGCATCGAGGTCGGCGATCAGGGATTCCGTCGCGGTGGCATCGGGGATCGATTCGAGCGGGGGAAGATCGAGCGCGTCGCCGAGCCGGAGCTCGCCCGCGGCGAGCGCGGGATTCGCATCGACGATCCGTCGCCAGAGCCGGGCATCCCCGTATCGACGCAACGCGATCGACTGAAGGGTGTCGCCTTCGATCATCACGTGGGTCGTGCCGGTGATCGGCGCGAGGGCCGGAGACTCGTCGGCGGTCTCCGATGCCGGGTTCGAGTCGTCATCGAGGCCGTCCGCCGGAGCGGTGGGGTCCGACGCCGGCTCGGATTCCTCGGCGGCCGCGGCGGCGATGCTTCGGATGGTGTCGGTCGCGGGTGGGGCCGCGGGCGCGGGTCGTGCGGCCCGGGGTGCCGGCGACGAGCTCGCCGGCGCGGTCGGGGGCGTGGTCACATCGCGATCACGGACGAGCACCACGACCGCCGCGATGAGAATGCCCGCGATGATCGCCCAGATGAATCTCATGCGTTGCCCTTGGCTCCTGGTCGTGCGGTCAGGCGGCGTCGCCGTGCCGTGTCGGACATCCTACTTGCGACCGGGCCGACGGTTTCACCGGAACCTCAATCGAGTGGCCGGAGATGTTCGGCGACCGGCGTTCGATACGCCCGGACCGCCGGCGCGACGCCCGCGAACGCCGCCAGCACGACCGTGCCCGCGACGATGAGGATCGACGAATCGGCATCGATGGTCGGCAGGATCACGACGCCCGTTCTCGACGCGAGCACCTCCGCCGCGACCCGGGCGCCCGCGAACGCGAAGCCGACCCCGAGCACCGCACCGACCACCCCGATCATCGCACTTTCGGTCAGCACCAGTCCCAGGACCCGGCCGCGGGTGCAGCCGAGCACGCGGAGGACGGCGATCTGGCGACGGCGGAGTTCCATCGAGTTCCAGAGCACGAGCGTCACCGAGATCGCCCCGGAGACCAGGATGCCGATGCCGAGGGCGATGAAGACCGCGTCGAGGCTCGCGACGATGCCGAAGAGCCGATCGACCTGCGTGGCGGGCGAGGCGACGGTGATCGAGGGATCCCGACGGAGTCGATCGAATGCCGACTGCAGGATCGCGGCGCTGTTGCGGCCGGCCCGGACCGGGGTTCGCAGCAGCATTCCGGTGACCAGACGGTCCTCCGCATCGAGGTCGTCGACGGTTTCGGGAAGTCCCCGCCCGGCGGCCTCCCAGCGATCGATCGCGTGCAGGAACCAGGATCCCTCGATCGAGGTCACCAGCAGTCGATCATGATGGGTGCCACTCGGCTCGAGGACGCCGACCACCTCGAAGGTCGCCTCCTCGTGAACGTGCGGGCTGCCGTCGGCGTGCACGTGCCCGTGATCGTGGTCGTGGTCGTGTCCATCATGATCGCCGTGATCATCATGATCGTGGCCGTCGTGCGGATCACCTTCGGCCTCGACGGTCGCCGATGGATCGTCGACGATCCCGACCTCGCCGCCGGCCGCATCGACGCCCATGCCGTGGGTGAGGAAGAGGCGATCGCCCACGCCGAGCCCCGTCGCGGCGGCGACCCGACTGCCGAGCACCACGTCGAAGGGGCCTTCGATGTTCCGGCCCGGCCTTCGAATCCGCCACGGTTCGCCGATGGCGGGCTCGAAGTCGTCGAGAAAGGCGGGGGTGGTGCCGAGGACGGGGAAACCGCGGAACGAGTCGCCCAGCTGGGTGGGAATCGTCCAGGCCCACGGCATCGACGAGGCGATCTCGGTCACCTTCGATTCCGGGAGCGGCGCCCGCGGCGGGGTCGCGTAGAAGATTCCGTTCAGAACCGCGACGAGCGGACTCGAGTCGCCGCTCACCACGAGGTGGGCGTTTCCGACGCCGCGGGTGAAGCTGCGTCGCCCCGCCTCCCGGAGGGATCGCATCGAGATGAGCAGCGCCACCGCGATCGCGATGAGCAGGCACGTGACCACGGTCGACGTCGACCGGGCGGACAGCGACTTCAGGACGAGGCGAAGATCAGTCATGACGCGTGCGTCTCCACGCCGGCGAGTTCGGAGAAACGAATCACGTGTTCGAACGCGGATTCGAGCGAGGGATCGTGGCTGGTGAGCAGGAGGGCGGCGCCGCGCTCCTTGCAGATCTCCTGGAGCAGGGCGACGGCGTTCGCGGCGTTCTCGGGATCGAGGGCCGCGGTGGGCTCGTCGGCGAGGACGATCGAGGGTTCGCCGGCCACCGCCCGAGCGATCGCGACGCGCTGCTGCTGCCCCACGCTCAGGCGATCGATCCTGGTTCCGGGCTCGACCTGCAGGCGGTCGAGGAGATCGTCCGCGATCTCCGCGTGTCGTCCCTTCGGAACGCCTCCGAACAGCAGGGCGGCGGCGACGTTCTCCCGGGCGGTCAGTCCGGGCAGCAGGTGATGGGTCTGGAAGACCATGCCGACCCGGTCGGCCCGAAGGGCGTCTCGAGCGGCGCCCCGAACCGCGGAAATCGGTCGACCGGCGATCGAGATGGACCCCGCGTCGAGGTCGAGCAGACCGGCGGCGAGCATCAGCAGGGTGCTCTTTCCACACCCCGAAGGCCCGGTCAGCAGCACCTGCTCGGCGGCGGCGATCTCGAAGGACGGAACGTCGATCTCGAACCCGCCCGGTCGGCGGAAACGGAGATCACGGATGTCGAGGGCGGGGTCCATGGCGGCATGATATCCCCCGACGGCCGATGCGATCTTTCCAGAATGGTGGAAAGCTCGGCCGATGTAGGCGGCATGCGAATTCCACACGTCCGGTCCGACGCGTCCCGCGTGAAGTCGCTGAAGCCGATGGGCTTCCTCCGGCTCTACATCGGCGGCCGATACATCTGGATCATGTCCGGCCTCTTTCTGATGCTGATCATCGGCCCCCTGGTCGGTCGGTTCGAGATCGTCTCGTCGCACATCTACATCGGCGACCTCGTCATCGGCCTGCTGCTCATCGCGGCGGTCCGGGCGTTCATCGCGAATCGGACCCACTTCATCATCTGCCTGGTGCTCGGCGCCGTCGCGATCATCGTCGGCGTCGGAGGGCGGTACCTGCCCGGGGATGCGCATGCGACGATCGTGACGATCGCCCTGGTGCTGGACGCCCTCTTCCTCACGTATCTGATCCTGTTGATCTGCGCGGACATCTTCTCGACGCTCGAAGTCGACGCCGACACGATCTGCGGCTCGATCTCGGTGTACCTGCTGATCGGTGGCGTGTTCGCATCGGTCTACACGATCCTCGTCACGCTCGACCCCTCGTCCTTCGCGATCCCCGACCCGCCCACGGATCCCGACTTCTCCCTCGGGCCGGATCGACTGATGGCCTACTTCTCGCTCATCACGATCACCACCGTCGGATACGGCGACATCACGCCGCAGTCCGAACTGGCCCGATCGCTGTCGAACCTCGAGGCGCTCATCGGCCAGGTCTTCCTGACCGTGCTCGTCGCCCGGCTCGTGGGCCGACACCTTTCCGGCGTCGACGAGAAGCGACAGCATGCGGTCGAGGAATCGGGCCTCTGATCGGGATGACCGACCGTCCCGCCCCGGACCGACGCCCGGCTCAGGCGAGCAGGCCTTCGACCACGCTTCCGTGCACGTCGGTGAGTCGGAAGTCGCGGCCCTGGTGACGACGAACGAGTCGCTCGTGATCGAAGCCGAGCAGCCGCAGCACGGTCGCCTGCAGATCGTGCACGTGGACGGGGTCCCGCACGATCGACGCCCCGAAATCGCAGGTCTCCCCGTGGACGATTCCGGGACGGACGCCGCCTCCGGCCATCCAGATCGAGAAGCAGTGGGGATGATGATCGCGGCCGAAGTAGGACGAGCCGTTGCGACGCTCGTTCATCGCGGTGCGACCGAACTCGCCGGACCAGATCACCAGCGTGTCCTCCAGCAGCCCGCGTTCGAGGAGATCGTCGAGCAGGGCGGCGACGGGCGCGTCGGTCTCGCGGCACTTCTTCGGAAGCTGGTTGACGATGTCGTCGCTGGGATTCGTTCCGTGCGTGTCCCAACCCCAGTCGAAGAGCTGGATGAAGCGGACGTCGTGTTCGAGCATCCGACGGGCCAGCAGACAGTTGTTCGCGAAACTCGCCCGGCCGGGCACGGCGCCGTAGCGGTCGAGCGTCTCCGGCGACTCGTGGGCGATGTCCATCACCTCGGGCACCGCGGCCTGCATCCGGAACGCCAGTTCGTACTGGGCGATCCGGGCCAGCGTCTCGGGGTCGCCCTGCCGCTCGCACTGGAGCCCGTTCAATTCCGCGAGGGCCTCGATGGTCGCGGCCCGGGTGTCGCGATCGATGCCGGGCGGGTCCGCCGCGAAGAGCACGGGGTCGCCTTCGGATCGACACTGGACCCCCTGGTGCACGCTCGGGAGGAAACCACTGCCCCAGACGCTCTTTCCCGCGCTGGGGGTCTTGCCGCCGGAGACCAGCACCATGTAGGCGGGCAGGTCGCGATTCTCCGAACCGATCCCGTAACTGATCCAGGATCCGAGGGACGGACGCCCGAGCCGGGGCGACCCGGTGTAGAGGAGCAACTGAGCGGGTGCGTGGTTGAATTGATCGGTGTGCATCGACCGCACCACGGCGATCCGGTCCGCGTGCCGCGCCAGCCCGGGCAGGAGCTCGCTGATCTCGGTGCCCGACCGCCCGTGCGGTGCGAAGGCGTACGGCGACGCGAGCACCTCGGGATGCCCCTTGATGAAGGCGAAGTTCTCGGGATCGAGCAGATGGTCCGGACACGGCTTGCCGTTCCATCGCTCGAGGGTCGGTTTCGGATCGAGCAGGTCGTGATGCGGCGGACTGCCGGCCATGTGCAGGTAGACGATGCGTTTCGCCTTCGGCGCGAAGTGGGGCCGGGTGAGATCCAGACCGACCGTCGTCTCGCCGTCGCCCATCCCGAACGCGGGCCGGGTCGCTTCCGCGGTCGCCCAGGCGAGGGCCATGCCGCCGATGCCGGTACCGATCCGACCGAGGAACGCCCGTCGGGTGGTCGCTTCCAGTCGATCCCGCACCAGTCGGTGGTGCAGGTCGCGAGCGGCATGTTCGGTTCTTCTGCCCATGGGTCGGTCTCCCCGGTCAGCCGCGGTTGAGGAACTCGTCGAGATTGAGAATCACGTTCGCCACCACGATCCGCGCCGCGAACGACGCTGCGTCGAGGCCGTCCGGCACGGTGGCCCGCGCCGCCTCGATCAACGCCGCCGCCCGCTCGGGTGCGTCGCGGAACCGCTGCGTCTCGGCCTCGAGGAGCCGCTGAAGCACATCGATCTCACGAGGGTCGGGGCGACGGGCGATGGCGAGCCGCACCGCACGGACGAGCTCGCCGTCGCTCCCGGCCTCCGACCAGGCACGACGGGCCAGTCCGCCCGCGGCTTCGACGAACGCCTCGTCGTTGAGCGTCACCAGCGCCTGCAACGGCGTGTTGGTCCGGATCCGCCGGGCGACGCACGTCTCGCGACTTCCCGCGTCGAAGGCCACCATCGACGGATATGGCGCCGTGCGACGCCAGAAGGTGTAGAGACCGCGCCGGTGACGGGCGTCGTCCTCGGCGGTCATCCAGCGTTCACCGCTGTAGACGACCTGCCAGACGCCGTCCGGCTGCGGCGGGTACACCGGAGGACCGAACATCTTCGGCGAGCGAAGCCCCGACGCCTCGAGGGCGGCGTCGCGAATCGCCTCCGCCTCGAGCCGGAAGCGGGGGCCGCGGGCGAGCAGCTCGTTGTCCGGGTCCCGGGCGAGGGAATCCCGATCCATGACGGACGACTGTCGATAGGTCGCGCTGGTCACGATCTCCCGGCAGAGTCGCTTGTGACTCCAGCCCTGTTCCATGAATCCGACCGCGAGGTGATCGAGGAGGTCCTGATGCGCCGGCGGGATGCCCTGGGTCCCGAAGTCCTCGAGCGTCTCGACCAGCCCGCGACCGAAGAATCGTTCCCATACGCGGTTCACGTGGACGCGGGCGGTGAGGGGGTTTCGATCATCCGCCACCCAGCGTGCGAAGGCGAGCCGATCCGGCTCGGAGGCCGCGTCGCTCGGAAGTTCGTGGAGGAAGTCCGGCACGCCGGCGTCGACCACGCCGCCCGGACTCCGCCAGTCGCCGCGTTCGAGAATGTTCGTGGTACGACGTTCCGACGCCACCTGCTCCCGAAGCACCGGGACCCGCGGCGCCGCGGCTTCGAGCGCGTCGATCTCCGCATCGAGTCGGGCGAGCTCCACCCGGTCCGCACGGGTCGCGGCGAGCCCCGGCGGGCTGATCTCCGCCCGCCAGTGGACTTCGAGCCGCGCACGTTGCGTCGCGTCCCGGTCTTCTCCCGCCATCAGCGCGGATCGGACATCGCCCGGGAGGTGCCGACCGCCACGTTCCATCTCCGCGTCGATCCAGGCGTCGACGTCCTCGAGCCAGCGCGGCGGATCGGCGCCTTCGCGGATCAGTCCGACCGGACCCCAGTGCGCCACCGCCGCCTGTTCGCCCGCCTGCATCGATGCCGCGACGCCGGTGATCACCGATCCGGCGGGAAGGCCGAGCACCTCGGCGGGTCACTCGAGCCGGACCCAGCCCTCCGCCGAAGGGAGGTCGCCGATTCGTCGACGCGAGCCGGTGTCCTCGGCCCCGAGGGCATGCTCGAGCGTTCCCCAG
>MDTG01135176.1_pt1 | contig 11864 bp, 13 predicted proteins | sample 811421 | NCBI WGS metagenome assembly MDTG01 (sample SAMN05326645, study PRJNA326480) | marine metagenome | isolation source: seawater | place: Pacific Ocean: South East | collected 2011 | reverse complement strand
AGAATGTACTAAGTTTGATTTATTACCATACCCATCAATACCCACCATATAAATAGATTTTGGTTTTAAAGCAGCAGCTAATATAGCTAATCTAGGGGCTGCTCCACTTTTATTTTGAAATGATGTATCAAAAAATAAACATTTATCTTTATATCTATTTATAAAATTTTTATATATTTTATCATTAAATACCATTGAGCTATGGTAGGGTTCAATTGCTATATAAGAATTATCTTTATCAATTCTTTTATATAACTTATCATTTGGTGTTTTTAATATTCTATTTATTAAAGATACTAACTCTATTTTTGTATCTATTAATTTATCAGACTCACTATATTGATTACAAGTAAATATATAATCATACTCTATATTTTTCCATTTTACCATATTTGTAGTAGGGCCCGCTCCCATTACTAATATGCGTTTATCTTTATATTTTTGGTGATCAAAACTATCTGGATACTTTATATTTATAAAGTCATTCTTCATTAAAGATCAATTTTAATTTTTCTTTCATCAACAGTTAATTTACTTATAGCAGGATTTTCATATATTGAATCCCCTTTAATATGTGTTGTAGATACTTCTTCAATTACACACCCATTTTTTGTTCTGAATGAGTGGTTAACTTTTCTATTAATTAAAATAGGTTTACCTTTTTCTAATTGTATATCTCTACCATTTAAAGTTAAAACACAATCTCCCTTTAATAATTCAAAACACTCTTCTTTTTGTAAATGTCTATGGGTAGGATGAGACTGATTAGGTAACATAGCTATTATTTTTTTACAATAAGTTCTATTTATTTTACTTACAATTAATGCTCCTGTTTCGTGAAATTTATTTAATCCAAAATGACAAGATAATTCTACATCATCTTTATCTGTAACTGTTACCCCCGCATCTAACAATATTTTATTAAACGTTGCTCTAATTCTTTGTAATTTACCTTCTCTTTCAGAATTAATAAGATATTCTTTTTTTAATGGATCATTTCTATCAATATCTAATAATAATTTTTGTCCTATAATTTCATTAATATCAGATACATTTAAACATCCTTCTTGTAAAGGCATTGCATAATATAAATCCCCTTCTTGAATAGTATATCCTGAATTTAATTCAATTTTAGCATATACTCCTCTTTTTAACTGTTTTAGGGCTTCACTTTCAGAAAAATCTCCCGCAAACGCAGTTTCAAAAAGTTGAATTTCGTTAATTACAACCTCCATTTGTTCTGCAGTACATGAGTATGCGTTTAGATCATGTTCACTTGTTTTTTTACCTATGTGTTTTTCAACTATAGTAGCACCCATAGCTACAGCATAAGGTGATACAGATTTTTGTTCTGGGCCTTCATGTGTTGAATAACCAATTTCTATATCAGGAAATTCTTCTTTTAATTTTTTAATTCTTCCTAAGAATGCATTTTCAATAGGAGTAGGATACTCAGCTATACAATGTAAAAAAGCAAAATCTCTACCATTTTTCTTAAATAGATTATATACCTTTTTAAGATGTTTTATTGTAGCACCCCCTGTAGATATAATTATTTTTCTATTAATTTTACAAACCTCATTTAATAAAGGCCAATCATCAACTGAACAAGAAGCTATTTTTAATACCTCAACACCTAAATCGTCAAATAAAGGAAGAGACTCATTGTCAAAAGGAGTAGAAACACTTAATAAATTTTTGGATTTAATGTAATTAATAATTTCACTAAATTGTTCTTTACTTAATCTTGTTTCATTAAATCTTTTAATATATTTTAAGTCATTACGATCCTGATAATCAGGGTGTATAAACGTATCTAAATTTCTAAACTGTAATTTTATACCAGCATTTATATTTTTGCGTTTTGTTAAATCTGCAAAATCATCAATTATTTTTTTAGCGTGATCTACGCTACCCATATGGTTATTAGCCATTTCAAAAATGTAAAACATATTTTTATTTTTTAATTATTAATTCTTTATATAATATTTCTCCTATTTTAAATTGCCACTCATAATCTATATCAAAAGTTTCTAATTCATCCATAATAAATAATTCTGGTTGGGGAGGAGAATTTGTATCCATCCAATGACCCTTACCGATAATATCCATTCTACTAGCATATAAACAATGTGCTGCTTCATAAATGGGTTCTGTAAATTTTGTATTCATTATAGTTGATCCCTTCCAATCGGTGATTGGTTTTCCTTCTTTATCCCAGTAGTATGTCTTTTTTTCAAATACGGCAAAGCCTCCTTCTTTTTCTGAATTTATAAAACTTTCTATAAAACCATCTATAGTTTCTATTTTAAGAAGAGGATTACAAGCACTAATTAAAATAACATACTTAAAAGGTAATTTATTATACCACTCATAAATTTCGGATAATGGTTCCCCCTCAGAAAAAGCAGACTGTTTACTTCTATTAAATATGTTAATAGAATGTTTAGTAGCCACTTCTTTTAATTCTTGTTCATATGCAGAAAAATATATATTTTCTTGAGGTATTATTGTTGAATTTTTTAATTTTTTAAATAAAATATCAACTAAAGTAGTTCCCGCAAATGATCTTAACATTTTACCAGGAACCCGTTGTGAACCTAATCTAGCTTGAACTAATATACAAACATCTTTTATATTTTTCATTTTTTTTGTTTTTCAAAATTAATAATTTGTTTTATTCCCTCTTTTAAAGGAGTAGAAGGACACCAATTTAAATCTTTTTTAAACCTACCCATATTAGCATAACTACCCTCTAATTGTATTGAATTGTTTGTTTTTTGGTATTTTAGATTAGGAAATTCATTTTGTAAAATATTAAATACATCCTTAATACTATTATTTTTACCTGAACCCAAATTATATATTAAATGAGGAGTTTTATTAGCTCCTAATCTTAATAACCCTTCAGCAACATCCTCTGCTAGTATATAATCAAATGAATTAGTTTCATCAAATACATTTATTTCTTTATTATTTAAAATATCTTGGATCCATCGTGTTATTATAGCTCTATCTCCTTTACCATAAACTCTATAAATACGAGCACTTACTACTTCAATATTATAAAAATTAGATAAAAAGTGAAGGTCTGTTTCTGTTTGAAGTTTAGCTAACCCACATAAGTTTCTGGGATCTGTTATATCATTTTCTGATAAACATTTAGGTTTCAATGGATTATTATATAATTCTTTATTGTATATTAGATAACTTGAAGTAAATATTACTTTCTTTAAACTATCAAATTTAATTATTTTTTCTAGTAAATATCTAGAAGCTAAAATATTATTTCGCCAATTAGAATCCCAAAAGATTTTTGATTCAGTACTTCGTTCAAAATCAGCAGCTAAATGAAAAACATAATCTGGTTCAAACCTAAATAAAAATTGACTATTTGGGTTTGATAAATCGACTTGTATATGTTCAACACCTAATTCTGTTAATGATATTGGTTGATCGTTAAAGTCGACATTTCTAACATTAGCTCCTTGAATAACTAGCTGTTTAATTAACTCTTTTCCTATAACCCCACTACCACCAGTGACTAATATATTTTTATTATTATAAATACTCATTTTTTAATACTGAATGAATTATACAATTATGTTTTTTACCTTTAATATAAACATGTTCTCGTAATACTCCTTCTTGTATAAACCCAAAATTTTCTAATATGTTTATATGTTTTTTTCTAAATTCATAAGTTTCTACCCAAATCCTATTTAAATTTAATGTATTAAAAGCATATTCAGATAAACTATCTAATGTAAAAGTAAATAAATCTTTATATTTTAAAGTACGCTCACTCTCCCATCCTGTTTTAGCTATAAAAGATACTTCCGCAGTTGAATATATGTAATTTATGTTTACTAATCCACAATACCCTACAAATACATCATTAGCTGTTAAAGCAAATAATATTTGCTTTGGGTCCTTATGTATATTAGAAAAATAGTCTTTCTGTTCATTGTAGGATATAGGTTTTACTTGGCGTAGTATATCTGTTTGTTCATTACGCCATTTACGGATTAATTCTAAATCCTCATTTTCTATGGTTCTTAAATTATATTTTGTAGTTAAATCCATTCTAATATATTAATTGCTTTGTTATCTATATAATAATCTGCATAAGGTTTACCTTGCATTAGTTTATGATATTTTACGCCCCACTCTTTAAGATGAGTTTCTAGTAAATCTAACCAACTTACACCACTATAATATCCCCTTGATGTAAATAAAATTATTTCATTATTATCATATAATTTATTTATTTTATTAATACCCTTATATATAGGTTTTACATCTTCATATTTAACATTTTGAGTACAGATAGTACCGTCAATGTCAATACAAAATATTTTATCCTTTATTAATTTTGGATTAGATGGGATAAATATATCACTAGTATATCGTAACATCTGTAATCCGTCCTCAAATTCATTTATTTTTGGTTTTAAGATATCTCCTTTTAAAAGCAATACTAAATATTCTGGTGTCATATGCCCACTTTCAAAACCTAAATTAGCACCACCCCCAAATCTAGGATTTACTTCTATCCATTCAACTATATCTCCATCTGAAAAACATTGTAATGTATTATGTCCTATTAAATTTAATTTTTTACTTAATCTAATACTTTCATCAATGATTAATTTATTTTTAAATGTCTGGCCTATATATGATTCTCCACCTACCGTTAATATTCTTTCTCTTGGTACAACCGAAATAACATTTCCATTAAAATCAGAAAATAAATCTATAGTATATTCTTTTTTATCTATATATTTTTGTATGATAAAATCCTCTTCAAAATTTTCTAAAATAAAATTTAATATCTTTTTATTTTTTACTTTAAAAGTATTTAATGATCCTTTACCTATTTTAGGTTTTAAGAAAACTGGAAATTTTATATCTATATGTGATTCATAAACTTTAGGTATATTAAAATTATTTTCTATACAAAATTTATTAAATAAATATTTATCATTACATATTTTTATTACATCAGAATTAGCTACCATAGCTATAGTTCCTATAGATTTTAATTTATGTTTAATTTTAGATAGTTCAATTAAATCTTCATCTCTACAAGAAAAAATTAATTTAATTTTATTGTCAATACAAAATTTAATAATAAAGGATTCATATTCTTCTGAATTAGTATATGGACATATTATTGATTTATCTGAAAATAACATTGCCGGTCTATTAGCTTCTACATCTAATGAAAAAACATTTCCACCACCATGGCTACTTAATATTTTCCTAAAATGTTTTATAAGAGTTACTTCCCTCGAGGCTGATAATATTGCAATATTAATCATATTTTATTTATAATATCTTTAAATGTTATATCCCAATTTTTTATGTCTAATTTTTCCATAATATCATTTGTTTGTTTAACAGTATGGAAACTTCCTTCTTTTAAATTTTGTTTTTTTGGTTTTATACTTCCTTCTTTTATTTTATGCCAATTTTTTATAAACATGTCTTCAATTTGTGTTTTTAAAATTATATAACTTTCTTTTAAAGACATATTATCATTAAAATTAATTTCTTTTTGAACAATTATATCCCCAGTATCTATTTTTCCATCAATATAATGAATAGTTACACCCTTTATTGTTTTATCAATAGCACTCCATAAATTTGGACTAGCACCTCTATTAAAAGGTAGATATGATATATGTAGGTTTATTAACTTATTTTTAAATAAATTAATAATCTCTTGATTAATTATATACCTATATCCATAACTTATAATAAACTCTATATTATTTTTAGTTAAAAAATTTAAATTTATTTTATCCTGGTAGTGTAAAACTTCACATGAATCATGAGATAAAAAATTCATCAATTTACTATTATTTCCCAAAAATAAAATTTTCATTATTTTATTTCCCTTATTAATTCAAATTTTTCTGCATATTCTAATCCTACTTCGCTGCCCCAAACTTTCATTAAGTTTTTTATATTTTCATAACTTCTAGTATGAGGATATTCTCTCATTTCTTCATCATAATTTTCTTTGAGACATTCTAGTTTTATTTTATAAGTAGATGAAACATCAAAATAAACATTTCCTCTAAAATCATTTCGAGAATTATAATCAGTTGAAGAGGGAACATAATATGATAATATTTTTTGTTTATGTCCTTGTTGAGGTCTAAAAGCAGTTAAGGTAGCTTCATATACATGTTTATGATCTATATTTAAACAATTAGGATGATGAGTAAATATAATATCAGGTATAAAATCTGTGTTATTTTCTATATATCTTGTTTTATCTAATAATGAAATAATATCTAATCTATTATCAGGATAATTAGCATACATGTAGTCTGATATTCCTAATTTTTCACATACATCAAATAGTTTTTGATTTCTATTTGTAAAAGGAACTTTTTTAGGAGGTCTAGCTGATACACCATCAGTAAAAGTAAGTAATTTAATATGAGCTCCTTCCTTAGCTAAACGAGCTATAGTTGCCCCACACCCTAAGGTTTCATCATCTGGATGAGCAGCTAATACTAATATTTTTTTATTTTTTAGTAATTTTGACATCTGCTATTATATTATTATCATTTATTTTAGCTCTGCTAAATTCTAGTCTAAATCCACTAATATCTATATAAGGGTTTGGATATGAACTATTATCTACCATTCTTATTTGATCATATATGTACGAAAGGTTTTTAAGGGGATCAAATTTAAGTTGGTTATTTTTTATTCTTTTATAAGTTTGAGGGGTTCCTTTTTGGGGTATAGGAATAGGATTATTATTAATACAATAATTAATTAATTTATATGAAGTTTCTGCTAGAGAAAACCATATATCTGTGATATTACCTTGTAAACTAATAGGTATTGAGTGATATACATCACCCCCATCTACTGATTCTTCCATTTTAATAGCATTAACTTTAGTGTTAGTAATTCCATCTAATATTTGGTTTTGGATAGGACTTCCTCCTCTACCTTTAGGTAAATTACCTACATGAAGAACAACACATTTATATTTTTTATGAATTTCTTTAGGAACAATATTTGACCAATGAAAGAAAAATACCCAATCTGGATTAATACCATCAATTAATTCTTTAGAACATATTGAAGTATAAGTACAGTCATATTCTTCTTTATAAAGAAGATGTACTAATTTTCTAGTCCAAACATTATCTTTTGATACAACTAAAATTTTCATATAAAATCGTCTGGTTTATAATTTTTAGCTGCTTTTTTACCTAATATATTAAACCATTCTGAAGCAGCTACATTACCTTTTAAATATGGTCTTTTAGTTGTTATATTATCTACTGTTAATGTATCTCCTATTTTTATATTTGATTTTGCTACTATAGATCTTCTAGCTTTAGCAAAATCTAATTCAGAATTACTAAATTCTCCTTTTATACCTCCTAACATTATTTCTGTTGATCTTATATTGTTTATCATTTCTTTTAATTCATAAGGTTCAACAGCAAAAGGATGATCAGGTCCCGGAAGATGCTTACTTAATGTGTAATGTTTTTCAATTACAGTAGCACCCATAGCTACAGCTAGTGAAGGAGTGAGTGTTGATTCAGTATGGTCAGATAATCCTATTTTACAGTTTGTTTTTTTAAGTAAATAGGGTATAGTATTTAAGTTTATATCTTCTATAGGTGTTGGATAAGCATTATTACAATGTAATAAAGTAATATCATTATTATAATCTCCAGTTATTGCATTTATCATATCTAAATATTCTTCTTTAAACCCAATACCCAAAGAAATAATTAATGGCAAACCTGTTGATGCTACTATATCTACAAATCTCCAATCTGTAGATTCAAAACCAGCTATTTTTAATTTTTTAACTCCTAAACCTACTAATTCATCAACTGCTTGTTCATCAAAAGGTGTAGACATAAATTCAATATTTATTTCATCACAATATTGTTTTAAATCTCTTTGCCAATCTCTAGGGATTTGTATGCTCTTTATCAATTCTGGTATATTTATATGGCCAGCAAAGTCAGGTGTATTTTTACTATATAAGGTTTCAGATGAGTATGTTTGAAATTTTACAGCATTTGCTCCTGATTCTTTAGCTACATCTATTAATTTTAATGCTTGGTTAAAATCTCTATTATGGTTAGCTCCTGCTTCTGCTATTATAAAAGTTTTCATGTTAAAAGATATTGTTGTTTTGTGTTTAATGAACTAAATTCACTACTATTATAATCTAATATATTTACCCCCGTAGAAGTATAGGTTTCTAAAGTTTTATTTTGAATTAAGGGAGCGTTAGGTTTTAAAAAACAAGCTTGCGCTAATAACCTTAAACCTTTATTTACTTTCCCTCCTCGGTGTAAACCATTAGTATTTATAAAACTTACAGTTCCTATATCTCCTGCTGCGTTTACTATTTCTTGGTTTTTACTAGGAGTAAATATTTTATATGGTTTTTTATCTAAAAAAATCTGAGGATGAATATGTCCTAAAGAACCATTATGTTGAGTTTTTACACAAAATTCAGTGGCTCCATTTTCAAGAGAAATATTAGAAAAATTAATAAATACCTTAAGAATTTTATAATCTTCTTGATCTCTATGCCACTTTTGTGCACCTATTCTATTATTTCCTGGGGTATAAGGATGTGTCCACATTGCAATATTACGAATTTTTGGTAATTCATTATAATATTTTTCTGCAATTTCTATAAAGGGGTTTTGTAAGAATAATTTTACTAATCCCCCATCGGTAATATCTAATCCTCTATTAAAATAATCCTTTGCTCCTAATTTGGGTTTTTTTGATCCTGGATATTTTCCTGTTAGGTTAAAGGTTTTTATTTTCTTTTCTACTAAAGGATATTTTAAAACCTCATTATAAAGATTTTTAGCTCTAATAAAATATTGAAGTTGTTCTTGATTTAATAAATCCCTAATATGGCATTTAGAAAAGCCATTTTCATTGATTTCATTTAATATTTTTAATTGTAAGTTGTCCATAGTGGTAAATTTATTATTTTATTATGTAATAATTCTGTATTAAGGAGCCTAACTTTACTATTAAAATATTTTGTTTTATGTAGTAAAGGATAATGTCTTGCTAATTGATGAGTTTTATTAAATTGATTAGCATTATTAGTTAATTTAGTTGCAAAATAATAAGATGAATTAATATCGTGGGATAAAACATTATCTAATTTAGAATAATTATCTTTTCTAATTTTTAAATCTTTTTTGTATTTTTTTAAACTTATTAAAGCAATAGTAGCGTTTAAATTATTCATGTAAAATTTAAAACCTTCTTGTGTTATATCATAAGAATCATTAATATTTTGTCTACCAAAATTTCTATAATTTCTAAAATAATCTATTGCTTCTAAATCATCTGTTGATATCATACCCCCATCACTTGAGCATATAGGTTTATATGGGTGGAACGAAAAAAATAAAAAATCACATTTTATTGTAGGTGTTACACAATGTGCTGAATCAACTACTACTATTTCGTCTCCTTTTAAACTCCAACCATCTATATTACTTACACCCCCATATAGAATAGGCATAACTACAGGTTGATTTTTTTCTCTTCTTTTATTTAAATAATCTTTACAGTCAAATAGTAAATTATCATTAATATCTACCCATATAATATTATGACCAAAATGTTGAGCTGCCCATGCGGGGGATGTAAAACCTAATGAAGGTGTATAAACATCACATACCCCATATTTTTCTTTTAAATATGCAAATATTATAAATGCAGCTGCGCTTGCTGAATTAGTAGCTACATTGTGTTTTTTATTTGAAAAAGGTTGAAATTGTTTTTCAAATTCTAATACGTTAGGCCCAAAACCTAATTGACCTATTTTAATTACTTCATTTATGGGATTAAGTTCTTCTTTTGTAAATTTTGATTCGAATACTTTCATATTAACATTTTAATCCTTCTTCTATTAAAACTTTTAATTCTTCTATATCTTCTTTAACCCATAAAGAAGAATTAAATTCGGGGCCGTTATATTTTTCCCAGTTTTGATAAGTTTTATTAGTATATTGGGGTCTAATTTGTAGTAAATTTATATTTGGCACTTCATAAGTAAAATCTAATTCTGTTTTAGCCAGCATATCCTCATGTAATTTTTCTCCTGGTCTTAAACCCATAATTTCTGTTGTTGCTTTTTTACCCATTAAAATCTCCATAGCTTTAATACATGTAGGTAAAGTATAAGAATTAATTTGTGGGACAAAAACTTCTCCACCTATAGCGTTACTTAAAGCTCCTAATACAGCATCAACAGCATCATCTAATGTAAATAAAAATCTAGTCATTGATTCAGATGTTACTCTAATAGTTTTATTATTTTTAATCCAATCCATAAATAAAGGAACAAATGAACCCCTAGACGCTATTACATTACCATATCTAACAGAAGCAAAAATTGTTAAATCTGAATTATAATCATAATTTGTAAATATTCTTTCAGCTATAAATTTACTTGAACCGTATACATTAACAGGTTGACAGGCTTTATCTGTTGATACTAATATACATTTTTTTACATTGTTTTCTAATGCTGCTCTAGCTACATTTTCAGAACCATTGATATTTGTTTTAACACATTCATCTGGGTGGATTTCCATATCATCTATTCTTTTAAGTGCTGCTGTGTGTATGATATAATCTACTTTATGACGTTGTAATGTTACATTTAACTTATCATAATCACGTATATCACCTATAACGCGAATTATTTCGGGATTATCACCAAATATAAGTGCTTGTTTACCCTCATCACGACTGTATACTATAATTTTATTGGTTTGTTTAAGTCGTTTAATTAAGGCTTTACCTAAGGATCCAGTCCCCCCTGTAATTAAAATTGTTTTATTTTTTATATTCATGTTATTAATTCTTTAAAATATGATTCTGTGCCATCAAATGACATTTTTATGTTGTGTTTTTTTAGTATTTTTTTTATTGGTTTTTTAATTTGGTTATAACTAGTTTTAAACTCTTCATATCCTTTATTATTTGTATTATTATAATAATATCTTCCTATAGAGTAATGACCAAATCCTATAGATTTAATTTCTTTAAGTTCTTGAAAATGATTTAATATTAAAGGTAATAATATATAAGAAAATTTACAAAAATTGTAACCGGGGTTTTGAAAAAGATAATAATCTTTTTTATAGTCCTTATTAATAAAATTATTATAATCTATTTTTATATATTTTTTTATAATATGTTTTTTAAATATATGATTAAAATTTAAATTTAAAACCTTATTGTATAAAAGTGTGTTACTTTTTAAACTATTGCAAGTATAACCTAAATCAAAAAATCCCCTTAAAGAATTATTATAAATATCAGCAGTTAATAATATTGTATTTTTAAAATTAAAAGTATTAAAATCATCTAAATAATGACTTAAAGTATAAGGATCTAAAAACGAAAAATAATCTGGGGCTATTTTGTTTTTAATAAAAAAATCTAATGAATCACTATAACTAAATATAGTATATCCTTTGTTTTTATAATTAATTAAATTTTCTTTACTAAAATTATATAAATCATTAGAAGGACCTACTATTAATATCTTTTTCATAATCTTATAGTATTGTTACTTTTCCTTGTTGTTGTAATATTTTCATAAATTGATACTCAGCATCTAAATAGTGTTTCCCTTTTCCAAAACGATTTTCTACAGTAGTCATATAGTCAGATTTTGGATGATAATTTAAATCTATATTTTTACTAGTATACCAATGGCCTGTTGACCCCCCATTAAACCCCATTATGTGTATATGTTCATATTGTTTTAATAAATAAATTAGCATTCGCATTCCAGAAGAAGGTTTTTGTTT
>MDTG01184767.1_pt1 | contig 11865 bp, 9 predicted proteins | sample 811421 | NCBI WGS metagenome assembly MDTG01 (sample SAMN05326645, study PRJNA326480) | marine metagenome | isolation source: seawater | place: Pacific Ocean: South East | collected 2011 | reverse complement strand
CGAGATCGCGCAGGGAGAACGGCATGACTCGTGCGTCGCCCTCCTCCTCACGGCTGCTGACAACTTGCCGCGGACTTCGAAAGCGCGCGTCGAGTGAGGTGAAGAGAGAAAAAATCGCGGGAAACACTCAACCCTCCTCATCGGACATCTCGTCGTCGTCGTCACTGCCGTCGGCCGTCTTCGCCGGAGCCGCGTGTCCGAATTTGGCGACGTATTCTGCGGGCGCGCCGGCTGAGAGCGATGCCGAGTGGCGTCGCGCCGCGGGGTTTTCGGCCGTTCGCGGGCGGCGCACCTCTGATCCGCTCGGTGTAGCGCTCGGGTTCCCGCATCATGAGCGCGGCGGCCTCGCCGTTCAGTGGGTCGGCAGGGTTGGGGTAGAGGAGCAGCTGCGGCAAGAAAATGTCGAAGACATTTAGCAGGTCTGCGCGTGGCGCGTTGCGCGCGCTCGACGAGCAGGCCGTCTCCGGGCGCAGTCGCGCGGCGCACCGAACATCGGGCTCCACGTCTGGTTGATGACGTCGAGGCACACGGAGCCCGACCTGCGCGAGGCAAAATGATCATGGGGGCTTCCGGAGACGCTCACCTAGCAGCCCGCGGGAGGGGCGGCGCGGCGCGGCGCGGCGCGCACATCTCGTCCACGTTGGGGTGGAAGATGCGGTTGCAAAAGCCGATCGACGGCGACTTGTACGGGTACCCCTCGGGGAGCTCGACATGCACGCGCCACGTCCCGCCCTCGTAGGCACTCTCATTCGGGCCGTGGAACATCACGTACAGGTCGTGCGGGTTGTCCTCGTCAGTGAGGGTCACATCGTAGTCACTCATCATCCTGCGCCGCACGTCGGAGGGAGGGTCTTCTGAGGTGGACGCCCTCACGATTGCGTTGGAGGATTCGGCCGCGCACAGTTTCATCACGTCCATCTCGCGTCGTCGGCCAGGCGATCCCGGAGAGGAGGCCATGGACGGAAGGGACTGGCCTACTGTAAGCCGAGGATGATCCCATTTAGGAATTCCTATGTACCTTCGAAGGCAGAGCAGTGTGTGATCCTCGGCTTTGGATACCGACACATGGCCGAGAATGACGCGTCGCTCTACTCGGCTGCGTATCACGGCAACGCGGCGTCCGTGCGGAGGCTACTCGCGCGTGGCGCAGATTACAATTGGCGGCACCCACATGGCGGCGCGACAGCACTGTACGTGGCCTGTGAATTTGGGCACAAGGAGGCAGCGCGTGTCTTACTTGATGCCGGTGCCCCGGTCGACTTGGCGCGCGACGACGGTGCGACCCCGCTATCGAAGGCGTGCCAGGAGGGTCAGCGGGTCGACATCGTCGAGATGCTGCTGAATAAGAACGCGCAGGTTGATCGGCTCGACAGTAATGGGATGACGGTGCTGTGGGTTGCGACCCACCAGGGCAAGCTCAAGTTGGCGGAGATCCTGCTCAAGGCGGGCGCTGACCCCACGATCAAGGTACAGGGATGGAGCGCGTACGACCTCGCACGCAAGGACGGGGCGCCCGCGCTGCGCAAGCTTCTGCGCGAGCACCTTCCGCCCGGGTACGAAGAGCGCGAGCAACGCGCGCAGCAACAAGCGGCAGGTGGCGGAACGGGTACCGGCGGCGGCGGCGGCGGCGGCGGCGGCGGCGGCGGCGGCGGCGGCGAAGCGGTCACGGCGCAGTCGGCGGCGAGAGAATTGTACTCGGCGGCCTACCACGGCGACGAAAAGGAAGTGCGGCGGCTGCTCGCGGTCGGCGCGGAGGCCCTGGATAAACTGCTCGGGCTTCAGTCCGAGTGGAGCGCGACCCCGCTCCACGCATCGGCGCGGATGAACCACCAGGCTGTCGCGCGACTCCTCCTCGATGCGCGTGCTGACGTCGACCGCGGCCACGCCTTCGGCCAAACGCCGCTCGCCGCCGCCAGCTCTCGGTGCGCGCCTCAACCTCCCATGCCACATCGTCTCGTCCGCCCATCTCGCGCTTCTGACGCCCATCACCCGGTCTGTCGGCAGCGGGCATGTGGACATGAGTCGGCTGCTCCTCGCAGCAGGCGCCGATGTTGACGCCATCACCAACGACGGCAGCACACCGCTTGCCGCTGCGTGCGAGAAGGGCCTCTACAGCCTGGCGCAGCTCCTGCTCGAGCACGGCGCCGAGGTGGACAGGGCTGTGGCCGATGGCGCGAGTGCGATCGTCCTCGCTGCGGCGGCTGGTCGGCTCAGCTGCGTCCGCGCGCTTCTCGACGCGGGCGCCGACGCCGACCGGCTGTTCGAGGGACGACCCGCCCTCGAGTGGGCGCGACTGCACTCCCATCGCCTGTGTGTCGCGCTCCTCGAGGGCCCCGTGGTCGGCAAGGCGGTCGCCGCGTCGGCGACCTTCCCGCCCGCCGCGCCGAGGGCCGCGGGAGCCGGCGCGAGAGTCTCGGAGGTGCTCGCTGACGCGGGCACGGAGGCCGTGCCGCCCGCGGTCCCACCTGCTCCGGTGACGGAACCTGAGGACGCGAGCGCAAAGAAAGCGCGGGGAAGGCACGGGTCGGCTGCTGCGGCGGTTGCTGGCTCCGCTGCCGCAGCCGCGGACGCAGCGCGTGAAGCAAAGCAGCCGCGAGAGGACAAGATGGCGGATGAACCCCAAATCGAGACGGGCGAGGCGATGATCGCGGTGGAGCACGATACGGCGGGTGGTGACGAATCCAGCGCTGGCAGCCACGGCTCGGCGTCGGCAGTGAGTGGCGATGGCGTCACCGGTGCGTCGCCAGGGGCGCTGCGCGACTTCAGCGTGGTCGCGGAGAAGCGTGGGGTGCAACGCGAGCACCTGCAACTACTCGGGCTCTCGGCGGGCGCGCTCGTGTTCTCGTTCCTCGTGATGCTATTCGTGAGGTACGGGGCTACCGGAGAGTGACCTAGTAAATTACGCCGTCGCGAGCTTGGCAACCTCGCCCGCGAGGACCTTCTGCACGCGCTGCAGTGCGGTGCTCCCCGCGTTCCCCTGACACGCCTCGGGCGTGTATGGAGGTGGTATGCGTACCTCGCCGAGCACGACGATCGCCTCGCCGTCCCATGCACACGGCATCGTCTTGCGCAGCGCGTCGTAGATGGTCTGCGTGAGCGTGCTCACATTCGAGTTCAGGTGGCCCATGTCCTCGAACGCCTTCTGCACGGCGCGCTGCTCGCGCTGCTGGAGTTGGGTGTAATTTACCGGGGCGAACTGCCCGCCGAGCGTTGCGCTGCCTTCCTCGGGGGCGGCCAGCACCTGCTGGTCCTTGATGAAGGTGGTCTTCAGCATGCGATACGTCGCCTTCGCCTCGCCTGCTGGTTTCTGCTCGATCACTACCACTCCAAACGTGGCCTCATGCGTGAAGATTGTGCCAACGATCTCCTCGCCCTGCGTGCTGCGGACGAGGGACCACGAGGGGTGTACGCGCGTGGCATTGAGCTGGGCGGGACGGAATGGCTTACGTGACGATCCGAACGCTTGCTCCGACGATATGCTCCATGGTGACTGCCGAGAGCAAGGCGAGGCCGAATTCCTAGGAAGTACTCAGCTTGGGTCAAGCTACTGTACCCGTACTGTACTACCGGTAGTACGTAGGAGGTCCTAGCTTGGAGCTAGCGCGAGTGGGGAAATTAACACACACCAGCACGGGGGATCAGAGACGCGGCCGCCCGAGGAATCAGAGACGCACGAGGCGCAGTGAGAAGAGTTCGCGGAGCCGCGCCTCGACGTCCGCGATGTCGATGCCGCCCTCCTCCGCGAGCTGCTCCGCAATTTGCGCGCCGTTCAGCACGCCGTCGCACCGCTCGAGAACTGCAAGCGCGATGCCGCCCGAGAGCTCGAGCCACACGCCGTCCGCCTGAACCTCGACCGAGAGCTCCTCGCCGTAAGCGTTGGCAACGACGCGAGAAACGACGGCGGCCTCGTGCGCTGGCGTGAGCGTGCGCCACGCGGATGGAAACGGCCGGCGGCGCAGCTCGTGGCCATCCAAGAAGAGCGTCGTGAGCGCGGCGTCAGCACAGAGGAATGAACGGATCGCGTCTGCGGGCGAGTCCACAATCGGCTCGCCGGCGAGATTGAACGAAGTGTTGAGAACGAGCGGCACACCGCACGCCGCGAAGAAGGCGAGGATCAGTGCGTGGAACGTCGGCGCGTCGGCCGCGGCGACAGTCTGCAGCCGCGCGCTGCCGTCGACGTGGGTGATCGCGGGCACTTCGGCTCGCCTCTCGGGCCGCACCGATGCAGTGAGCTGCATGTACACCGAGCCGCCCTCCGCCGCCTCGGGCAAACCGCTGAACCACTCGTCGGCGTGCTCTGCGAGCACCGACGGCGCAAGCGGCCGGAACTGCTCGCGCCGCTTCACGACGTTCACCTCGAAGTGCGCTTCCGCTCGCCGCGGGTCGGCGAGGATCGAGCGATGGCCGAGCGCGCGCGCGCCAATTTCCGAGCGGCCGTCGAACCACGCGACAATCTCGCCACGCAGCAGCGCCGATGCCGCGCGGTCCACCGCTGCTGCGGCACCGCCCGGCGCAGCCGGCGGTGTGTGCAGCAGCCACGGCTCGTTGTCAGCGATGGCCTCCGCCACCTCCTGCGCGGCGGGCGCGCGCCCGAGGTAGGCCGACAGCGGCGCGCCGCGGACCGGCGGGGGGCGCTCGATGAGCTCGTGCAGCGCGAAAGCAGCGCAGCCGACGGCAATGCCGTCATCGCCAGGGTATGGCGGCACCCACACGCGCTCAAAGCCCGCTTCTCGCGCGATGCGCCCATTGAGAACCGAATTGAGCGCGACGCCACCGACGAGGCAGAGGTTGCGCGCGCCTGTCCGCCTGCGCAGGCGTCTCAAGAAGGGGAGGGTGGCCTCCTCGAGGCCGCCCTGCGCCGCCGCAGCGAGAGACGCGAAGAAGCGGTGGCCATCAGTCGCGTCGGTCGTGCTCTGCAACGCCGGCAAGGTGGCCCATGAGTTTGTGCACGGCAGCGCGTCCAGCGCCGCCCAGTCAACCCGCAGGCCGTCGTCGGGTGCGCCGCGGATCAGCGGCGGCGCCGGCGGCGCACCGAGCGCATCCGCCCACGGCGCGAGGCCCATCACTTTGCCGCACAGATTCCAGTCGCCAAAGGTGTGCGACGATACGCGCGAGTACACCGCGCCGAGCGACTCGAGGTTCTCGAACCCAAAGTTGTAGAGCTCGGGCGGCGAACGATGCGCTGCCCAGCGCTTGAAGACGCGCGTGAGCTGTCGCCCCTCGAAGGCGTACGCCGACTCGGCCTCGCGGTACTGCACGTGCGCCGCCGGCGCCGCAGGCACTTGCGCGAAGCCCGACGCGTGCGCTGGCAGCTGCAAGTCGTGCGTGTACGCGTCGTCGGCGCCGGCCGTCGCCATCGCCGCCAATGTCTCGCCCATGCCGTCCATCACGACGATGAGGCCGTCATCGAACGGGCACTGCGCGAGCACGGACCACGCGTGCGCGAGGTGGTGCGACAGCTCGTGCTGTCGCGGCAGCAGGTTGAACGGCGAGAGCGCCGACGGTGGGTACACGCCCGGCTGCGCCGCCTGCGCCCAGCGCAGCCGTGCCTCGAACGGCGCGATGCGGTGGTGGTGGTGGTTGCCGCACACGGCGACGACGTCGTCGAGCGACGCGCCGGCCGTCTCGAGCACCGCCTCCACGGCCGCCGTCACGTCTCCGCCGTCGTGCTTGGCGCGCGTCACGCGCTCCTTGAGCGAGACAAAGTGCTCAGCGCCATCAGTCGAGATCAAACAGGCGCTTGCGTCGTGGCTGTACTTGTTGACGCCGAGCACATACTGCCGCGGAGCGGCGGCAGGGCCGACGGCCTTGCGGTCGGCCGACGCGCGCACGAGCGGACTCCGAGTGAGTCCCAGGGCTTGGAGAGGCGCTAACATTAACCGCGTGATGACTTGACCGCTGACCGTTACGTGTATTGTCCCTACTAGGAGGGACCCTCCTATAGTTCCTCCGCTGGAGATTTTCCTTGACACGCCACGATCTCCATGGCGAGCGCCCTGCTGGTTTGCGTGGCCCTTTTAGTGGGCGCGGCGCTCGGCAGAGATTTACCCGCTGGGACCCGTTCACGTCGCGTGGTGGACCCGCGCAACAACGTTGTGGCCACAAAACTGAGATGCCGCGGATTGACACGGCTCCGTGGAGGCGAGGGAAATGGGAACGAAGAGGAGAAAGTGGACGGCCACTGCGTCGGCATCGACCTCGGCACCACGTACAGCTGCGTCGGCGTGTGGAAGAACGGACGCGTCGAGATCATTGCGAACGACCAAGGCAACCGGATCACGCCGTCATACGTCGCATGGACAGCGGACAACCAGCGGCTGATCGGCGACGCCGCGAAGAACCAAGGCCCCTCCAACCCACAGAACACGGTTTTTGATGCGAAGCGGCTGATCGGCCGCACATTCTCCGACGCGGCGGTGCAGGAGGACATCAAGCACTGGCCGTTCGAGGTGGCCGACCGCGGCGGCAAACCGATGATCGTCGTGCAGGCCGAAGCACGCAAGGAATTCTCTGCAGAGGAGATCTCTGCGATGGTGCTGTCAAAGATGAAGAACGTGGCAGAAGAATTCCTCGGCGAGCCCGTGAAGCACGCGGTGGTAACCGTGCCAGCGTACTTCAACGACGCGCAGCGGCAGGCGACGAAGGACGCGGGGCGGATCTCCGGCCTCAACGTGCTTCGCGTAATCAACGAGCCGACGGCGGCGGCGATCGCATACGGCCTGGACAAACAGGCAACGGGGGAGAAGAACATCCTCGTGTACGACCTCGGTGGCGGCACCTTCGACGTGACGCTACTCACCATCGAGGACGGCGTCTTTGAGGTGAAGGCGACGGCAGGTGACACCCACCTTGGCGGCGAGGACTTTGACCAGCGACTGATGGCGCACTTCGTCAAGGCATTCGAGCGCAAGAGCAAGGTCGACATCTCTGGCGACAAGCGCGCGCTGCAGGCCGGCTGGCCCGAGACCCGCGCCCCTTTACCCGCTCGCCCTCTGCGCTGCCGCCCGCGATCTCTCCCCATCCCTCCGTGACAGAGACTGCGCCGCTCGTGCGAGAACCTGAAGCGCACGTTGTCCACTCAGACTTCGGGGACGATCGAAATCGAGGCGCTCAAGGACGGCGTCGATTTGCGAGAGACGATGTCGCGCGCACGCTTCGAGGAGCTCAACGTGGATCTCTTCCGCAAGACGATGGAGCCCGTTGCGCAGGTGCGCTCGCCCGGCACCACGCCCGTCCAATCACGGCGCGCGCGGGGTCGACACGGCGTCTCGTCGCTTTCGATTCTCAGGTGCTTAAAGACGCAAAGGTGGGGAAGGGAGATGTCGACGAGGTGGTCCTCGTCGGCGGCTCGACGCGAATTCCCAAGGTACAGCAGCTGTTGACCGAGTACTTCAACGGGAAGGAGCCGAACAAGGGAATCAACCCCGACGAGGCGGTGGCGTACGGCGCGGCGGTACAGGGCGGTGTGCTCTCAGACGCCGAGGAGATGCGCGACCTCCTCCTCCTCGACGTGACGCCACTGTCCCTCGGGATTGAAACGGCTGGCGGCGTGATGACGTCGCTGATCCCGCGTGGCACGACGATCCCTGTGCGTAAGTCGCAGACGTTCTCGACGTTCGCCGACAACCAGCCGGCAGTCTCCATTCAGGTTTACGAGGGCGAGCGCAAATTTACGAAGGACAACAACGTGCTGGGCAAGTTCGATTTGGACGGCATCCCGCCGCTTCCGCGCGGCGTGCCGCAGATCGAGGTGACTTTCAATGTAGACGCCAACGGCATCCTCCAGGTGGGTGCGGCGGAAAAGTCAAGTGGCACGTCAGAGATGATCACGATCAAGGCAGAGAAGGGGCGGCTGAGCGACGATGAGATCGCTCGGATGGTGAGCGAGGCCGAGCAGTTCAAAGAGCAGGATAAGGCATACGCGGACAAGGTCGAGTCTCGTAACGCGTACGAAGCGTACGTTTACTCGCTGCGCAACACGCTCGACGAGTCGGCAACGCAGCAAGCCCTGAGCGACGAGGACCGCACCGCTCTGAAGGAGATGGTGGACTCAGCGCTCGCGTGGCTCGACGATAACCAGAGTGCTGAGAAGGAAGAGTACGATGCGCGGCGAAGGGAACTCGAGGAGGCTGCGATCCCAATCCTGCAGAAGTCGAAAGCCGCGGCGGGCGCGGGCCCATCCGGCGACGGTGATGCTGCGGGCGCAGACGGTGCCCCCGACATTGAAGAGGTGGGGTCGTAGATGCGGCGCGGAAGCCGAAAAGGAACGGGAACTACCCAAAGTACCTGCTACACGGGGTACCGGGACAGTACTCATGTAGGAAGCGCCTACTACTCGTAAAGTACTTACCCGGTCAGAGCTCTGCAACGCAGCGTCACAGGCGAGAGGAAGGCCGATCACAATGCTCGTCGCGGCGTGCGCTGCGGTGCCGGTACAAAAGCGCCTGCTGCCACTCCTCGCGCGTCCTGCGAGCGCGTCCGCCTGCCCTCCGGGCGCCACGTTCGTGTCCCTCGTTTCCAATGAGTCGTATGTGCCCGGAGCGCTGTGCCTTGTGCGTGCAATGAGGAAGCTCGGTGGCACGTGCCCCTTCCTGCTCTTGCTCGACGACCTGCCCGCGCCGCCGGGCGCGCACGTCGCGCTGTCGGCCGCGTCCACCTCCTCGCTCGCCCAGGCGTATGGTGGCCGCACGCAGCTGCTGCCGCTATCGGCGTTGCAGGCGCGGCTGGTCGCACACACCCACAACGCATCGGGGGCCGGCCATCGCCGGCGGCTTCGCACGCTCCACCCGACGGGCTGGGTGCAGAACACGCACCGCAAGTTGCTGCTGTGGGCGCTACCCGGTTTTTCGAAGGTCGTGTTCCTCGACATCGACATCTTGATCGTTGCCAACGTCGACGCCCTCCTGCGCGAGGCGCCGTTCGCTGCGGCCGCTGCGCTGCCGTACGCGACGTCGCTGTTCAATTCGGGCGTGATGGTCCTGTCGCCCAGCCTGGCGACCGCAGCCGCGCTGCAGTCGCTGTCCGCGTCGACGGGTGCGGGCGCGCACGGCGCGAAGAGCGCCAGCACTTCAGTCGCGCCGCGCATTCGCGGTGCACTCGAGAGCCGCGGAACCGGTCACCTGAGCGACCAGTCGATCCTCAACCACCACTTCAAGGGGCGCTGGCGACAACTCCCGTACGGTTACAATGTCGGCCACAAGGTGCATGCGGTTAACCGGAAGCTGTGGGGGCAGATCGAGCTCGCGTCCATCCACTTCGTCGGCCGGCCGAAGCCTTGGGAGGTCGAGCCCGGAAGCTACCGCCCGGGTCGCGGTGCTCCCGACGCGACCCTCACGCGGCGCTGGCACGATTCCTGCGGCGGCGAAGCCGCTGCGCGTAGTCCTACTAGCTAGCCCAGAAAGGTAAACGCGTGAGGTAGACGCCCAACCAGCTCTGCTTTGCGCGCCTGGTGGCGTCGACGCACAGGCTTTGAGAGAGCAATACTCTATACTGTATGCTCTCGCTCTCTCGCGCAGCTCAAACCAGCGCGAGGCGATTTCAAAGTATCAAAGTACGCAACAAATCTTCGCAAAAATCCCGGTAATCCCCCAGGCTTTATTCTAACAGTCGTTGAGCACGCAGTGCAATGTGAAAAGCAGAAAAACACGAGAAGCCGTTACTGAAGTCTGCGGCATGGCGTACTACACCGCCCTCCAGCTGCCCCGCAACGCGACGGCGGAGGAGATCAAGCGGGCTTACCGCAAGCTCGCGCTTGCGGCACACCCCGAGCGCGCAACATCGACGGACTCGGCGGACGTGGAGGACAACTTCAACCTCATCGCAGAGGCATATGACGTTCTCAGCCACCCGGCACGGCGCGGGATATACGACCAGTTCGGCGAGAAAGGACTGAAAGAGGGCGTGCCCGACGGCAGAGGTAATGTCAATGGCGGCAGGTACACGTTCGCGAACAACGCCCACGAGATCTTCGCGGCATTTTTCGGCACCACGAGTCCATTTGCCGACCTTTTCTCGATGGGCTCCGAACCGCCCGCCTTCTACGGCGAGCTCACTGGAATGCAGCTGCCGCTCAGGCGGACGAAGCCGCCGCCCGTACGCATGGAGCTCAGTGTGACGCTCGCCGACCTGTACAACGGCGCGGTGAAGGCGTCGACGTACACGCGTCGCGTTCTGGGTGAGGACGGGACGACGACCGACCAGCTGACGACCCAGCAAGTGAAGGTGGCGGCAGGCGCCGCCAACAATTCTGTGGTTGTCTTCGAGTCTGCCGCTGATGAGGGTGTCGACATCGAGCCCGCCGATGTCGAGTTTGTGCTCGCGACTGTCGCCGACACCGCATGGGAGCGCGATGGCACCACGCTCTACTACACCGCGCAGGTCTCTCTCGTTGACGCTCTGTGCGCAGCGCTCCTGCCGCCCCTTGCCCACCACCACCACCGCCACCACCACCGGCGACGTGGTCGTGGCCGTGGCCGTGGCCGCTGCCCGCTGCCTCCCTCCCCTGCCTCCGCGTGTGTCCGCCCAACCACTCCGCTCCCACGACCCTTAACCCGTCCTGTCCCTTGTCCTCATCGCTCAGGTGCGGCGGGAACGTGCAGGTGCCGACTTTCGACGGCCGGCTCATATCCGTGCCCATGACGCAGGTCGTCGCGCCAGGCACCACCATTCGCGTTCCAGGCGAAGGGATGCCGGTCGAGGGCGGGTCGGGAAAAGGCGATCTCGTCATCCGCTTCGCGACTCGGTTCCCGCAGACGCTCACGCCGAAGCAGAAGGCGGAGCTCAAGAAGGCTCTTGCCGAGCCGAAGCGGCAGCCGATGCCCGAGGTCGTGAAGCGCTTCTTCGACGGCACGCCGATGACTCCCGAGAAGCAGTCGAAGATCTTCTCGCTCTACGCCGAGGATTCTGCTCTCGCATTCACGGGCCACGGCCCGCCCATCACGCTGCGGAAGGCCGGCATCATGGACGCTGTCGCCGCACTGCACGATGCCTTCCCCGACTTTACATTCAACCCGGGTTGCGTCGTGCCGGAGATCACGGCGGAGGGCTGCTGGGCAGCGAAAATCGTGGTGACAGGCACGCACACGGGAGCGCCGTACGCGCCCGCGCCGCACTTGCCAAAGGTGGCAAAGACGGGCAGGAGCGTGGTGATCGGCCCCGAGACGTTCAAGCTCTTTGTGAACGCGGAGGGACTGGTGGTGCGGCACGAGATCGAGGTGCACGAGCCGGGGAAGCCGGCCGGTCCGCCGGGATTCTACGAGGGCATCGGCGGGGTGATGCTGCCACCGCCCGCGTGAGCTCGCAAAAGCGGTCGCGCCGGGAGGCACAGAATACCCTAAGATTACCGCGTAGCTGCTCACGTCTCACGTCAAATCTGCGATCGCCTCCAGCTCGAATTCCGGAAGCAGCGAGTCCTCGCCCGCAGGTCGCGATGTGAGAAGGCCGACACCGGTAGCAGGGACGCAGTCGTGTGCGTGCGCGGCGCGCAGCCAGCGCTCAACCGCTCGTAGATCGACTGTGCCGTCCGAAAGCTCACGCGCGAAAGCCGGCGGCATCGCGACGTTGACGGCGCCCTTAATCTCCGCACGCGCTTGCGAACACTGTTCGTTGAGGCGCAGCTTCGTCCTGTGTGCGCGTTCACGGTCCGAGCACAATTCAGCCAATCTGGTCTCGCGTGCCTGCTGCTGGAGCCGTAGCTCTGCAATGGTGTCGAGCAGCCCGAGCCGCGCGTAAATGGTTGAGCGGATGGATTTTTCAGGCGAAATTTGAGCGCTCAGTTATCCTTTTAATCTTAGAATTCCTACAGTACTGTGGTGGGTGACAGGACGCTGTCTGCGCTACCGACTGTACTGTAGGAATTCTAAGATT
>MDTG01332772.1_pt1 | contig 11866 bp, 16 predicted proteins | sample 811421 | NCBI WGS metagenome assembly MDTG01 (sample SAMN05326645, study PRJNA326480) | marine metagenome | isolation source: seawater | place: Pacific Ocean: South East | collected 2011 | reverse complement strand
TTTTGCCTTGCCGCCCCTCAGTCAACCTGTTAGTCCCCTCGGTCAACCTGTTAGAATAGGTGATCTCGTTTTCTTATAAGTGACTTATAAGATTCTCGATCCATGCCCAGCGATACCCTACTATGCCCAGCAATACCCTACGGTTAACACCCATATATAAACGTGTTTGACGTAGGCACGTAATGGTGTATACTTGTTAACAAGTCGGGGCAACAAGGCCTCGCAACTGGGCACTAATGCCCACCATTAAAAAGAGAAACTAAACATGAGCACAACAACACTTGATATACCTACAGTCTTTAAAGCGGTCAAAGCCTTTTTCACATTCGAGGCAGGTATTGAAACAAAGCGCAATGCAAAGGGTATCGCTGTTTACAAGACGAACCTTCGATACACTGATTGCGCGGCATCAACTACGCGGCTCGATAAGGAACAGTTCGCCGCTGTTAAATTCCTCGCACTTCAGGCTATCGCTGATCCTGCCACGCGGAAAATGGCGACAATGTCGAAGGCAGATTTTTTCGCTGAGAAAAAGTTGCTAGAGGGCAAGGAATTAAAAGCCTTTCAGGAATTTCGCGCTAAAGCCACTGCGATGGCTGGTCCCTACATGAAATCATTAGGCGACCAACTGCTAAAATGCGAACCGGAATCGGTCCAGAAAAAAGTAGCTACGGCGAAGGAAAAAGCCGCCACAGCGAAACGGGCAGGTAAAGCGAAAAAGGAAACCGCAAAGGACGGGCGCGAGAAAATCATTGAGCAGTTAGCGAATATCGCTAGCATCATGAAAGCCGATGAAAATCCCAGCTATAAGGTACCGGAATTACAAAAAGCACTTGAAACGGTTCGGGGAATTCTCGACTAGTAAACGCGTTAACATCTAAGCCCCGTAACTGGGGCTTTTTTGTGCCTGTAATTTGTGCCCCCAATAATCTTATAAGTCACTTATAAGATTTCCCAAGCCCTCCCCAAACCCCTCCCCGAAAATCTAATACCAGTTCCTAATGAAGCGTGGCGTGCCGTGGTTCCACATTTTTAATACCAGTTCCTCATGAAGCGCGGCGTATCGCCACCAAACGACACCAAACGCGCCAGTTAAACTGTAGTTTTAAGTCATGACGCGCAGAGGCAGTAGGCACGGGGGGCACAGCGGTAGTGTAGCTAGAATGAATGAACTGTAGTGTAATGTAGTAGAATGGTTTACTACAGTATGAAGGTGGAACAATGCGGAACAATGTGGAACACGTTAGCCGTTTATAGGCAGGTAAGTGTGCAGAAATAGCGGTATATATATAGTGTAGTTAAAAAACAATATATTATAGTGGTTTCTAAAGATTGTTTTTATTCTGTAGTTTTTCGGGGGTCTTTCCCCCCCTCCCAGCACCTAATATAGTAATATAAAAAACTACACTACAATACATCCCACACCCCGCATGTGTAGGTCGTAACATATTGATATCGTTAAGGAAAATTCTAGCGACAAAACAATTATTTCCCCTATTTTCCAGCCACAAAACAACAAATAGATTCAATATAACGTCCACAATAAGTCATCATACATAATGTGTTTCCAAGCATTTCCTGTTAGGTCCACGCATTTCCACAACTTGACATTACCTTCAAAGTATGAGATAATGTGTTTTCAGGTGGGAGATCGCGCCCACAGAGCAAAAATCTTATAAGTGACTTATAAGAAATTGGAGACTAAGCATGAGAATGGAACAACGACAGTTGTACGATCTACATATAGGAGACACCTTTCGCTTTTGTGGTGAGCCGGGGGTGAATACGTTGATCACTGATATAGATGACGTTGGCTGTGTAGGCTATGAAGACAGGAGCGGCTATTACCACGAAGTACCTGCATCCGCACTTGTGATTAATTTTTCTAAATAACGGAGACTAAGCATGAGTAACTGGAGTGAGAACGCTATCCAACTGGGTAGAGTGCAAGTTGAGTTTGAATGCCTTTACGGCACTAAAGAGATGCAAGCGAGGCTTTCCAATAAGGAATTGACGAGCGAGTTGTTACGAATGTGCGAGAGAGAAGAGTTCAGTTTTGATTCTTTTACTTACTTAGAGCGCACGCTAATCACAAACAAAAGGGGTAAATAAGAATGGGATATTCACACCGCTGGAAAATAGAAGAAGACATGACGGTGCAGGAGTTCAAGCATCTGCAAGGTATCGCTGCCAAGATAGTCGAAGCATCCGATGTACCCGTGGAGTTCAGCACCAAAACGCATCCGCTACACCTGTTTATCATGATCGAAGGTATTAACGAGGGAGCACATGAGACGTTTTACTTAACGCCTAAAGCAGTGGAGTTTGATTTCTGCAAGACCGCACGTAAGCCATACGATGAGATCGTCGTAGGGATACTGGACTACGCTGACGCGTTAGGACTTCTCAAGTTCACCTCGGATGGTAACCCTGATGACTTAGCCGCAGGGAGAAAACTAGCGAGTGCCCACTACGAAGCGCAGGATGATGAAGAGCAGGATAAGGACGAGTGGTGCCTGACAGTTACAGTTACTGAAGAATGCCTGACATGTGAAACCGAAGTCATCAATGGTGGGACATGGGGGTACTGCGATAAATGCTGGGATGAGCATGGCATCAAGGTAGGGTTTGGATCAGACGAGGAGGATGGTGATGAAAACTAAGTTCATGTTGGAACTGGATTTGCAGGATTGTGAGGCGTTGCTTAAAGGGGTAGATAGGTGTGGTTGGACACAATTTAGAGAAGCTGCAACCCAGATTGAAGATGTTATGGCTAACTTAAAAGCACGGGGCGACTGCCCAGAGTGCGGCGGCAATGGGCGACTGCATGGTGACTACGGACACGATTGGTGGTGCCTAACATGTGAAGCCAATGGTAAAGGGTAAAGGGAGAGTAGCAATGGAACACGGGATAGTGAGTAAGCGATCTCAAGGGCTGATTGATTTTGCCTGTCGATATGCGGCAGAAGCGCACGGGGATCAGAAGCGTAAGTACACGGGTGAGTCGTACATAGTTCATCCGATAGCCGTTGCCCAGACTGTCGCTCAAGTGACTGATGACTGCAACATGATCAGTGCTGCGTTCCTTCATGATGTTATCGAGGACACAGATAGGACATACGAAGACATCAGGGACGCTGGGTTTGGGTATGACATCGCGGAATATGTCCTAGGTATGACCGACGTAAGTGTGTTGTCTGACGGTAACCGTGTAACACGTAAGCGTCTTGATCGGGAGCACCTCGCTACGCAGAGTCATCAGGTGCAAACCATTAAGCTGGCAGACCTGATAGACAATTCCAAAAGCATCATCATGCATGGGGGGAAGTTCGCACCCATCTACATAGCAGAGAAGAAACTACTGCTGGACGTGCTTACCAAGGGCGATGCAAGCCTACGAGAAACAGCTTTAGAGATCGTTAAGGATTATGAGGATAACAAGTAGTACCACTATCTTTCGGCACTACCGAAAGTAACTGTAATAAAACTGGAGAGTAAACATGAGTAATAAATACATAGAAGTTGTTAAGAAATGGCTGGCAGATAACGATAGCGTTAGCCGTGAAGAACTAACAGCAAATGCCGCCGCTGCTGGAGATGCTTGGTATGACGCTCTTAATGCTGCTAAAGCTGCTGATGAGGCTTATGAGGCTGCTACTGATGCTGTTAATTCTGCTGCTTATCATGATGCTTGTGATGATGTTTGTGATGCTGCTTGCACTCAACTACATAACCATGATGCGGCTCATCGGGTTAAACGATACGAGGAACTATTTTACGTAGAGGTAGAAAAACCTGCACTGGATTTTTCTGGTCTTGAGAGGGCACTCGCAGAGCAGATGGGGCAGACAGCTAAACCCACTCACGATTTACCAGACACTGAGTGGGTGGGTGATACACCCACACGGGATTTGGGGGATGAAGAGCAGGATTTAGAGATCGTTAGTGATTATGAGAGTAAGAGGCAGGGTATTCACACCAAAACGTACCCAAATGGGGCCACATACCGAGGCTATTATTTAAATGATAAACGTCATGGAGCGGGTGTAAAAACCCACGCCGATGGTAAGCGCGTCCATTGCGTTTACGAGCATGGGGTAAAGGTAGATAGTAACGAGTCATAGTAGTACACAGTTTGACATAGATAGACGTGGGTGTTAACATATCACCCTGTAACGCATTAAGAAGTAACCGAGCACCACAAATCTTATAAGCAACTTATAAGAAAACCTAAACTACTCTGGAGAGTAAGTATGAACGAGTTAACAGCACCAGCAATACCTAACCGAATCTCGATAGCATCATCATGCAGTAACGTCGAGTTCACCGCGTCGATCTGGACAGGACGTAAGAAAGACAAACGAGCATCCGCTCAAGTAACGAACGACAACAACGCCGAATCTGGATCGGCGGGTGTGTATAAGAAGTTACTGGGTAACTGTCCCGAACTGGAGGCGATCACCAAACACGTGGGGCACGTACGTAACCACATCCACTACCGCATGACCATGCCGTGGTCTGACCTAGGCCAACGCCTACTGGTTACCGCGATACTGCCTGAATATCAGCGCATGATGTCCGAGGCACAGGTGGAGTTTTGGAGACTCGTTGCCGAGTTTATGAAGGTGTACCAGTGGGAGTTATCTCAGGTACAGGCCAAACTAGGCACACTCTATCGCCCCGAGGACTACCCGACCGAGGACGAGATACGCGAGAAGTTTGCGTTCAGGGTAATGTACACACCCGTTGCCGAGGATGATTTCCGCTGCGATGTAGGGAGTGAACAACTGCAAGAGATGCAGGAGGCTTACGACCAACACTACCCCGCGAAGATTAACCAAGCGATGCAACACGTCCACGATGTTACCGCTAAGACCTTGACCAAGCTCCATAATTCGATTGATTGGGAAGAGGGTGAGAAGAAGGGCAAGATATTTGAGTCAGTCTTCGACTCCTGTCTGGAACAGATCGACATGCTAGAGACGTGCAACCTGACCGGCAATACGCAGATGGCAGCGGTACACGCCAAGCTCAAAGCTCAGTTCGCAGGTACGGGTATGCAAGGGTTATCACCCGAGGCACTCAAGGAGGACGCTGTACTACGCCGTCAAACTAGGGACGTGCTGGCTGATGCGATCAAGACCTTACCCTCATTGGAGATGTGACAGATGAGGTATACACAAGCTGAAAACGCGTTATGGCAACGCGAGGGGAAGTTCAAGGATATGGTACATCCGCGTGATGCATTCGCTGATCTACCGTTATCTGAAGAGGAGAAGGGTGACTACATGTATATGTATAGCCGTGGCGACAAGCACTTCTTCAAACATATCGACACCCGTGCATATTTGACGGTGACTCGACCACACCGCAATAAGCGGTAACTAAAACTAAAATACTCTGGAGAGTAATTACTATGAACAGACATGCATTGACACACGAACAAATTTGCAACCCGTTGGTTGCTCAAGCAATGAACCCCATCAAGGATAGGAAGTCACGATCTATTCTCGTTGAGGGGGCGATGGGTTGGGGTAAGACCTCGATACTACACATGCTAGCCGAGCGACTACCTAACCACTTACCGTGTTACTTTGATTGCACGACCAAGGATTTGGGTGACATCACCATACCCGACCTCATGCATATGGATGATGGCAGTGGGTTCGTACGCTATCTAACCAATGAGGAGTTGGGTGCTCACAGTAACAAACCCGTTATCCTCATGCTGGATGAGTGGGGTAAGTGTAACCCCGCAGTACTCAACGCTACGTTACGTATCGTGCAGGAGCATAAGGCTGGTTCATACACGTTCCACCCTGACTCCGTGTTTTTATGCACGACCAACCTAGCCGTTGAAGGTGTTGGCGATAGACTGTTACCACATCAGCATGACAGGGTAACCACTGTTGAACTGGCGAAACCTACACCCGCCGAGTGGGTAGAGTGGGGATACAACAACGGTATCAACACTACCGTGTTGGCATGGGCTAATGACAACGACAAGATTTTCGCTGACTTCCGTGACTTGGAAGACCCAGATGAGAATCGGTACATCCCGCACCCTCGGTCTACCCGTACGCATGGTGTGACAGGACGTTCACTCGAAGCAGCGTCTGGTTGGTTGCACCTAGCCGATCAGTACGACGAGCAGACGTTAATGTCTTTACTCATAGGTACGATAGGTGAGAGTGCAGCGGGTGACCTCATGACATTCGCCAAACTCGCACATCAGTTACCATCCATTGAGTCAATCAAGACTGACCCGCATAACGCGAGTGTGCCTAAAACTGCCGCCGCACTAATGATGGTGATCTATCGGATGATGGATGTGCTCGATGGACAGTCTATCGACCCGTGGTTTACCTACCTGCAACGTATACCCCGTGAATGCCAAGCGGTATTCGCATCGCGTGTCAGGCAACTCAGTAGTGATCTCTCACTCCATCCCAAAGCTGCCAAGCTCAAGAAGCGTATCCTTACGAACAAGGTGTACACCGATTGGGCGCGGGACAACAATTACTTATTCACAGCCGACAAGGTATAAGGAGGTAACATGTTAGCATTTAATACAGACTTAACTGCCGAACAGCGCATAGAGAAAGCGTCGATGGCATTGAACGGACACCGTAAGTGGGTACCCTTTATTGGTATATCCATGATCGGGGAAAGAGAGGTTGTGGAAGATGGCGTGTTGCCAAGCAATACTATGGCGACCAATGGACGTGACGTATGGTATTGCCGCTCGTTCGTTGACCGCATCCCTGACTCTGCCCTACGGTTTGGTGACCTCCATGAGGGGTACCATATATCCCTTGAACACCTTACCACGTACGAGCATCTCGTTAAGATAGATGCCGAGATTGCCAATATGTCGATGGACCAAGTGATCAACAATATGATCATGGACATTGATGACGGTGAAGGGTTCGTAACTTTACCTCTTGATGAGGATGGTAACGTCATGTGCCTGTACGATCCCAAGTATCGGGGTATGGATACCCAGCAGGTATTCACCATCCTATATAAAGAGAAGCAGGGAGAGGGTGATGATCCTGAAGAAGGTGATGGGGTTCCAGAGGAGGGCCAAGGTGGAGGAGGTGCAGGGGGTGAAAGTCCTGATGACCCCACTGGTGATAATGGGGGTGGTCAAGGTGGAAGAGGTCAGGGGCAACCGTTCGATGACCACGATTGGGAGGGTGCTAAAGCCTTATCGGAAGAAGAGAAGAAGGAGTTAGGACGTGAGGTAGGTGAGGCACTCCGGCAAGGTTCAATGACAGCGGGTAAGATGGCTGGGAGTGGGGCCGAGGTAGGCTTCGACAAGATGCTTGAACCCCAAGTTGATTGGCGCGAGGTGCTACGTGAATTCGTTACTGCTACCTGTACGGGTAATGACTTCTCAACCTACGCTCGACCCAATCGACGTTATATGTCTACTGGTGTGTATATGCCGAGTGGTATCAGCCAACGTGTTAGGACATTAGTACTAGCCTGTGATACGTCAGGCTCTATCTCACAAAGAGAGATATCCACGGCGTTAGCCGAGGTCAAGTCTATCTGCGATATCGTCAGACCGGAGAAGGTTACCATCTTGTACTGGGGTAGCAGTGTAGTTGCTCAAGAGGATTACGACGAGCACAACATGGACACGTTAGTAGATAGCACCAAGCCGAAAGACGGCGGGGGTACGCAAGTCGAGTGTGTACCTGCATACATGAGTGAGCACGGTATAGATGCTCAAGCCGTTATCGTGTTTACAGATGGGTGTATATATAGCGGTTGGGGCCAGTGGGATGTGCCAGTACTGTGGACCGTGTTCGACAACAAGGGATGTAAACCACCCGTGGGCAAGACATGCCACATTAGTACTTCAAGGAGATAGACATGAGTAGAAATAAATTACCACCAGTAATGGGCGAGTCTTCACGTTGTAATGACGAGGAGGCTTACAAACATGTGGCAATACGTAAACCGTTTAACGGTAATGTCTTCCGCGCTCAGTGGCGAAGTGATGATCACTCCTGCGACGAGCGGTATGTCGTATCCGCGTGGGATATTAGCCGCCAAGAGAACAGAGCAGGTAAGACGTTTACACCTATCCTCATATGGGAAGGCCATAACGGGTATGGGTTGTGGTATGGAGTTGATGGGGAGAACGCATGGATATGCAATGCCTTGACCGCTGACTTGATGATGGAAGGGGAAATGATCTACCCGCTAACCCCGAAGGACATGCTTGCAATGCGAGACTACGGTATAGGCGGGGTAGCCGCAGCAATGGCGGCGGGAACTGGTATTGAAGAGGGGGAGCAAACGGGCATCTATGCCCTTGACAACGACGAAGGAGAAAAGAAATGACCGTATATGAAAACGGGTCCGTAATGCACGATAACAGACCGATGGTATCAGAGCTTTTAGACAACGACTCTGACTCTAAAGATTTGTTTAACTTGGGTTTGTACCTTAAGGCTTTAACTGGGCATGTAGCTACCTTGGGTGGCCCAGCCGTGCGCTCATACAAAGGGGAGGCTTCTATCGCTGAATATGTAGAGTTCCTGAGACTACTAAGTAAGACGTTCACAGGTTGTTCGTTTGCGATGCCTTATAGGGGTATAGAATCTTATGACCGTATAGCGCGTAACCTATGCAAAGCATATAGTCATAAAAACATAAACCAACTACGCCGCCAGAGAATATTTTTGTATGTACCCTCTAACAGGTATACGTCTGGATGGGTGGGGCTAGCGGATTTTCGGATGCACGCGTATCACTATGATGACTATAAGCCTAAAATCGGGGTGTGGTCAGCCCACATTAGTAACTACAATACTGATAACAGTAATATGCAACACTCATTGAAGACCACCACCACTGCCTCCCGTGCGTTAACCCTAGCCAAAACGTATTTTAGAGAAGAAGCTATGGAGAAAGTAGCTTTACAGTTTGCAAGGGATGTCCGAGGAGCCATCGTAGATGATCGTTCCGCTGTCGAAAAAGTGGTTGCGACTGCTAAAACAAAGTTTATAAACCATGAAGCGTTTCCAGCAGCCATCGAGTGGCTTGTAGATAGTAATTACGAGTTTAATGACAAGGGGCTAGAAGAGGAGATGCGGAAGTATGTCACGGAACTGAAGTACAAAACTGAAGTCCTTCCCTCCCAAAAATACCCCAACCTTATCTATGTGCGTGGGTATCTTAAAAATGGCGAACAAATGTTTGATCAGGTGCGTCTAAAATATCGCGCAGATTACAGTGACTTTTTTGCAGATCATATCTTTGGACCCTGCACAGAAAAAGACCTGTCGGAGGAAACCAAACGGAAGTTGTCTGTTTTGATGATGGGCGAGGATGGTTCATTTGTTGCGGAGGTTGGCTACAAACACGATGGGGCGATTTATTATGTGTTTGAGTAATGTGGATGTAGAAAACTTTTACCGTATAGACGTTAACATGTTATCTGGTAGCGTATTAGTAGCATGTTATGGACTATGGTGTCTTGACAATGCGGATGCGGGGGAGTACAGTGGAGTAGATTCTTTACCTGAGTGGGTTCAGGGGAGAATCGCTGTGCTTATGACGGTAGATACTCACGAAGAAGTGGAGGGTGTTGGGCGGCGGGTTGCCGAGAACGTGTTCCATGTAATTAAGCCGATGGAAGGTCACAATGACGAATAAGCAACAGAGAGAGGAGCTAGTGATAGCGTCACTAGAACGTATTGCTACATCACTGGAGAAGATTGTAGAGCTAATTGAGAAGGGGATGGAGGATGAGCAAGAAGAAGAAACATAATCACGTACCCGTACCTCATGCTTTCGGGCCAGCTTATGGGCAGTGGTTGAATTTTTTGGAGTCGTATGAAGACTGTGTTTGGGGGCGCACATCCAGCCGCAAACTTATAACCCCAGCGTACCCCGCAGGGATAGCTTTTGACAACGTGGATGCGGGGGAGGATTGGCTTACCTCATGGACTCAGGCCAACAGTTCTGAATTTAAGGAGACTTATCTAGGTGAGGAGTATAGCAAGACAGACTTATACCGCACTCCACTGCTACCTTCGGATTGGGGCAAGATAAAAAAATCTGGAGGACTATTTGGGGTATGGGCCACCCTCGCAGCCAGTATGCGGAACGCATTTAAATTTAAGGTAGAGAATACCCAATTTAAATTATGGAGCGAGGAAAACAAGATGAGTGAAATAGTCGCTTACCTACCTTTTGAAAATGTTTACTTGCAATATGACTGGGGAGCTTATTCGCAACTATTATTTTGCGAACGAAGGACGCTGGACGAAGATTACCCTGAACTAGGTTTAGTGGTAGGTGATACATTCATATGTATCACTCCCGCTTTTTACACGCCCCACCAAAATGCAGTTGATAAACTTACTCAGGAGACGTTTAATCGTGGATTAAATACGATGCCCCTAGAAATCCATATTAGAGAGGGGGTCAAATATTATTCGCATTCAGTTGGAACAAAAAAGAGGGTGTTTGGAGTGCCCTCAGATTTGACTTCCCCCCATCTAATTGAAGCTGCCCCAAAGGGTATCAATCTAGACCGATGGAAGAAACGAGGCTACACCGACCGATACCTTAATTGTCTGCTTTCACTGCTCACGATGTTGGGGCACAGCAGCGTTAAACAACAGGCTTATGGCACTGTTAAGGCAGGGGATGTCATTCGACGCAAGCCCCAACACAAAAAACGCCACCCAATGTACGAATATCGTGTCTTAGAAATAGATGTTGGTAATACGTTACCTTCTGTAAACGTGCAAGTACCTAAAGAATGTCCTAAAAAACGGCTTCACGCGGTACGAGGGTTTGTAAGAACTTATAAAAAACCTCTGAAGAGTGGTCCGAACAAAGGGAAGACGCAGGTACTTGTGCGTGATCACTGGCGTGGGGATAAAGAACTTGGCGTAGTTCGCAAGGACTACACGTTCATTAACAGTGCGGAGGGTGTAGGGGATGAGTGAGGAGGGAACTGGTATTAGAGTGGGGGCTGACCAAAACCCCACGCAAGCGCAAGTCCAAGCCTTGTTCGATTATTGTCCAGAACGTGGACTTCTCACAAACAGGTTTACACGTAGCCGGTTGTCCCGACTCGGTGACCAAGCAGGTTGGTTCACGAAGGCAGGGCGGCAGGTTAGTGTGAACGGGAAGAGTTACCCCGTAAAGAAGATCATATGGTTGTACGTCACTGGTGAGTTTCCTACTGGGGGGTACATCATCAACAAGAACAACAACAAACAAGATGATCGGATAGACAATCTGGAATTCTTTGAAGGGGAGAAAACAGCTATCTTCTTTGAGAATCCAGACTTACCTACCCAAGAAGAAGTTAGGGAGTACTTCAACTACCACCCCCGCTCTGGACGAATGACATACCGTAAGACTTATGGCCCAACACGTTTAGAGGGTCAGATCATAGGCCGACCCCATATCAAATTCGATGTTTGCGATGTGGGTGCGTATCACTACCCTGTTGCACGGTTGGTATGGCTAGGTCATCGAGGTGAGTGGGTACGCAATGAGAGCCGTATCCGAACCTACGTTGAAGAGGACGTGTTAGGGCATAAGAACGGTAACCAAAGAGACAACAGAATAGGCAATCTTGAACGTAGGGTGTTGTCAATCGTTGATGACGAGGAGCGACGACTAGCCTTGCTCAAGGTCAATCGCACTGAAATCGCTGGGATCAACTGGGACACAGAGAGGCAGAAATTTATTGCCCGTATCGTGGTGGATGGTAGAAACATGTTAGTGGGTGCTTATTCTAGCGTGCAAGAAGCTGAAGTAGCGAGGGTAGAGGCTATTAAAGAGATTGAGGAGTCAGACAAAATACTAGCGGAGATAACTGGAG
>MDTG01268275.1_pt1 | contig 11866 bp, 9 predicted proteins | sample 811421 | NCBI WGS metagenome assembly MDTG01 (sample SAMN05326645, study PRJNA326480) | marine metagenome | isolation source: seawater | place: Pacific Ocean: South East | collected 2011 | reverse complement strand
TGCATTAACAGTGCAAGATGAAGGTAGTGCTTTAGCTACTGCAGCAACTACATTAAATTTTGTTGGTTCTGGAGTAACAGCAACTGGAACTGGTACAGAAAAAACAATTACTATTAGTGGTGGTGGTGGTGGTACTTCGGTAACAGCCAATCCCCCCGTCAGTGAATCAGACGCCGACCTGACGTCTTTAACTGTGGCCGGCACAAATTACAAAATCGCCAGCGGAACGGGAGGGACGAGCCTGTCATATTCCGACACGTCCAAATTATTGCATTCCTTCCCCTTCACGGAAGCAAGCACCCTCACTGGAGCTTTGACCAACTATGGCTCGCTGGCGTCCTCGTCAACGGTGGAGACGGGCTCGTCACTTGGCTTTTCGTCGAGCAGTGGGCTGACGTTTGCCAACACGGGGTTTTCGGAGGGGGTGGACGGCGATATTGTGAATTGCGATTTCACGACGTCTTTGAAAGACACAGCTTTATCGTATTCAGACGCTTTGATTGCATACCCCTTCTTCGATGCACAAAGTGCCCCTACTTTCGACAACGAAACCCGACTTTTGCTTTCGTACCCCTTCGCTATTTCCAGGGGTGATGTCGTCAGCAACAATGCAGTGGTTCCAACAAGTGTATGGAGTGTGGGGACATACACTACAAAAGGAACCGATGGTTACGAACATCTCTATGATGGAATAAGGAATGCCACAGGGACCTCAGCCACTACTTACTTCGAACGTTCAAGCGCTGCGACATCGTCTAGTCCATTTGAGTTGATTTACACGCCTCCATCATCTCAAGTGCTCACCGAAATACAAGTTTGGTCTTCTTATGGACCACACGCTGATGATTCCTTATACCCCAGGACAATCAGAATCAGTGGGTATGCTAATGGAACGTACACTGAATTGGGTTATGATACACTTGCTGATGCCACCTTTGTCAGCCATTCGGGCGTTGATATTACCGACTCAAATCATTTGCATAAGTTTACGTTCAACTCAAGCCAAACCTCCTACGAGAAATACAAGATCGACTTTTATGACATATACGATTACGGGAGTTATTCAGAGTTTTACTGCAAGATAGGCGAGCTCCACCTGAAAGGCCCCAACAACTTTCTTGAAAACAGGGGCTCAGCAGGAGGCACAATCACAAATTCCGCTACTTTCGTCAGTGGGATGGGTTTAAGATTTGTATCCGACCCATCTAATATTCAAGACAATTTTCAAGCCACGCTGCCAAGTGGTTTAACAGGAAGTTTTACGAGCTATGTGAAATTCAAACAAATTGATGTTGGTACTAGCGAAGATGAATCATACCCGAGAATAATTACTGGAGACACTGTTTCTAACAGTAATCCTCATTTTGTGGCTTATTTCAATAATTTTAGTTACACAAACAGGGATTTTTATACTTATAACAATTCAACTAGTTCCCCATATGGGTCAGAAAAATTAAATAGCGTAACTTATGGACGATGGTATCATCTGTTTCTTGTATATGATTACACAAATAATCTTTTCAGAACTTTCATAGATGTAACTCAAGGCCAGCTAACGGAATTTACCAATACTTTGCACTCAACGCGAAATGGTATCAAAAGATTTACGTTGGGAGCGCATACTAGCATTCAGTCCCGTAATAATGATATGGATTGTGCCTCGTTCCAAGTCTTCAACGGGGCGCTGTCTTTGCAAGAAGCCCAAAGTTGGGCGAATTACGTCGACAACGACTTTTCGTATGCAACGGATGTGACCGACTACACTATAAACAGGGGGTCGGCAACGGTTTCGGTTGATACAGGGCCCTTGACGACCTTAATACCGGGGTATGGCTTGGATTTCGTGCCTAGCGGCCTTGACAATGAGTCGAATGTTCGTCTTGCCGACAGATTTGTCATAGGCGCACCCGCAAACACTTCTTTGAACGACAAGACCTATTACATGAAATGCCGGGCCGACGTTTTTGACAGTTACGACCGTGTTTACTGGGTGACAACACCGCGGACAACTAATTATGGGTCAGGTGGATTAGACGAAGGCATTAACTTGCATATTCATAGCAATACATTTAAATTTGCGTTCAAATTTCGAAATTCAGATAACACTGCTGCGGTCAGTGTCTCGGATATTGTGACACCGATTACCAGCAGCACAGTTTCCGACACAGGTTTTTTCCACTTTTTTCTGACAGTGACTGATGATGAAGCAGTAGCCTACACTGGTGCAAACAGTGGTCTGAGCACTACAACTCGTAGTTTTAGTGGTGTGACTACTAGCACATTAAGTCAATCAATAGACGAGGTGCACATTGGTAACATTCATTGGACAGACTTAAATCGAGATCTCGATGGCCAAGTTTCTGCTTTCATGGTCTTCGACGAGGTCCTCTCCCTTGCCAAGTGCCAGGCGTGGGCCAGGAAAGTCGACACCCAGCGCCAGGACCTGATTTCTTACGACGCAAATCAACAATACACCATTGGGGCATCTGAATTATCGGGTGTCGCAGACAGTCCATATTACACCCAAATATCATCTCCGAACAATTTTTATGATGGAGATAATACATATAGTACATCATATTATGGATGGATCCAGGGGACAAGTGGGTACACAACTTCGACTCGAACTTCATCAAATCCGCTGCGAATCAAATATAGCCCACCAGAGCCAGAAGCTGTTACTCAATTATTATACTGGCATCGCCCGACAAACAATATTAACTCTGTATATTACCCACGAACAATCAGGGTCTTTGGAAAAAATGGTTCCACTGAAACGTTGTTGACCACTAATTACGCCAATTACATTAACGTTTCACAGGACACCGCATATCCAACCCCTGCACTTGTAGCCAATGCAAATCACAACTTTACATTTAATCAAAACAAAGTTGTCTACGAAGAGTACTTTATCGAGTTTTACGACCTTGACGGTGGAAATCTTGCTACTTACTCCCAAGTCAACGTGGGTGAATTGTCTTTGAGGGGTGTGGCGGCCGTCACCGACAGAACCGTGTCCGACGATGGGTTATCTTTCACGTCGACATCAAATGGCTCGACGCAAGACTATTACTTATTCAGAGAACTAAGACTTCACAGTGACTACACCTTGTATATGAGGTTCAAAACCGCTGATAGGACAGGAGTTAATAAGCCAAAATTGTTCACTGCGATCGAGCCAAACGAAGAAAGATTCTCAGCATACTTTAATGATACTTCAGGCGTCATGAATAGCGACTTACGAGTTTACACACGCGTCGATGGGAATTACACTGGCACAGGAGACACGGTTCTTTCAACAGCTGTCGTCGACACATGGTACGATCTTTTTGTCACAGTGACGTCGGGTGGATTTGATGTGCACATCAACGGCTCAACTACCGAGTTCACTTATTCTCATTCAGGGGGGTTTGCCGAATTTTCAAACCTTGTGTTGGGAGCTTTTAGAATCGTTTCCCCTACTGTTTATGAATTTCCAACTAACGATGGGTTCGACGGCCACATCTCTCATTTCAAGATCTTCGACGGGGTGCTAAATTCCACTCAGCGAGACGCCGCCGCATATCAATCCGTTGACGATGTCGCACGCCTGTCCGACAAGGCCACCCTGACAATGAACACCGCGACAACGATGACCGCCATCCCCCTGACGTACCATTTCAAGGCCTATGCAAACTCGACTATAACCGATCAAGCCGTAATTACGAGGATCCTTCACGGCGCGTCGAAACCCGTTCTGGAAATCAATTATAACCAGTCCGGCAGCAAGTGGGTCGTCAAGCTGTCGACGTCCTCGAATATCGAGATCGACACCTCGGCAGGGACAGAACAATGGGTGCACTTCTTCCTCGTCCTGACGAGCGCAGGATATCTCAAGGTGTTCAGCGACGACCAAACTTCCGGCACTGTCCGTTTCGTCGGTGAGGCGTCTTTCACGGCGGCTGACATTGCCAACATCGCGAACGTCCAAGAAGTCTGGCTGGGAAATTACGACGTCTCGGGAACGGCGTACGACCTTTCCGGCAATATTGGCTCTTTCCACGTTTTTAACCACCCGATGACCCTGAACGACGCGCAATCGTGGGTGGATTACGTCGAACGCTCATATACGGACTTTGGGGGCTCGGGGTCCACGGGCACGAAACTTGACGATCTTTCCGACGTATCAGCCTCCAGTGCATCCAACGGACAGGCCCTCGTCTACAATTCGAGCAATCAATGGGTTCCAAGCAACCCTGTGGCCTTTCGGGTGTACAAGAGCGGTTCGACTACTGTGTCTTACACCACTAACGACCCCGGGACTCTAATCGACTTTGACAATGTCTTGTTTGACACAAACAACGGCTGGAGCAACACAAACCACGACTATACCGTGCCCATTGCAGGCATTTATCAAGTCGGCTTTCACGGGGGTACGCCTGATAGTGCAACCTCAGGAGCCAAAGTCCGTATCATGCACTACGACGGCTCCACATGGAACCTAACGGCCGAATTCGGCAGCGACGCTGGTATGGCAAATGCAGGAATCACCTTGATTCAAGCATCCGTGAACGACAAGTTTAAAGTAATAGTGCGTGAATCTATCATATTTGACGTTTACAACACAACCACAGTTTCAATGTTTGGACATCGAATCATGTAATATTCTCTCGATGCCACGATAGGTGACGAGAGCGGTGAATTAACTGATGTAAAATGGCTTGTTCCTTCTTCCTAATTTTAACACTAAATATTTTTTATTAAATTTATAAATTATTATAAATAATAAAAAAATTAATTATAAATACAATAAAAATTAATTATAAATATTATTTAATTGTTGATTTACTTTAATAAAATTTACATTATTATATAAATCTTGTAAATATTTAACACCTACATAAGTGCATGTCGATCTAATACCTCCTAATATATCATTTATTGTATTAATTACAGACCCTTTATACTTTATTAATACTTCTTTCCCTTCACTTGTTCTATAATTAGCAACACCACCTGAATGTGTTTCCATAGCTTTTTTACTTGACATTCCATAAAATAATTTATATTTTTCTCCATCTCTTTCAATTAATTCTCCTCCACTTTCTTCATGACCCGAAAACATTCCTCCACTCATTATAAAATCCGCTCCTGCACCAAATCCCTTACTAAAATCTCCTGGACATGTACATCCACCATCTGATATTATTTTACCTCCTAATTCTTTACTTATCTCTTGACATTCTAATATACAACTTAATTGTGGATAACCTATACCCGTCTTCTTTCTTGTAGTACATACACTTCCAGGACCTATACCTATTTTAACAATATCTGCACCATTTACTATTAATTCTTCGACCATATCTGGTGTTACCACATTTCCAGCTATAATTATCTTATCTCTATATTCATTTCTTACTCTTTTTATAAAATTAACAAAATGCTCACTATAACCATTCGCAATATCTATCATTATAAATTTTATCTTATCAAATCTATTTAATACCTCTTTCATATTATTATAATCATTTTCACCTGTCCCTATACTTATCGTTACATACTCATATATATCATCTTCTTTATCATCTAAAAATTTCTCCCAATCATCCACATTATAATATTTATGTAAACACGTTATTATTTTATGCTTACTTAATTCATTTGCCATTTCAAAAGTCCCTGTAGTATCCATATTCGCAACCATTACTGGAACTCCTCTCCAAATTAAAGGAGAATGTCTAAATGTATATTCAACTTCTAAATTTACTTCACTTCTACTTTTTAAAGATGATTTTTTAGGTATAATAAGAACATTATTAAAATCAAGTTTAGTATCAATTGATACTTTTAAAGACATTTTTAATTAAAATTTTTAATTATTATTTAAATACATTTTATTTAGAGCAAATTGTATTACCTAATAAAAATTTAATTATATTAAAATCTCTTTTATATTCTTTCTTTCTTTCAAAATAATTTATAAAAAATCCTATAATTGCTAATACTATTATAAATATTGATAATATTTCTATATTTTTATCTAAATTATTTATATTTAAATTTTTTTTCTTATTATATTTATGATGTTCATACATTAAGTGTAATATAAATATTAATATAAATATTACTATAGTAAATACTCTATTTTGTCGCATAAATACTAAAAATACTATATATAATACTAAAGAATTATAAATTTTATTCATAGGATGAATATCATTTTTAAACAAATTAGTATTTAATATATACAATATCAAAAATGCTATAAAATGTTTGAAATAAATATTTTTAAATAATAATTTTTGATATTTACAATTTACTATTTCACTTATAAAACCACTACTTAATATTAATCCTAATAAAAAAACTCCATTTAATAAATTTATTAAATTAATTATTTTACTATCATTATTTACATTATTATCTTGAACTGATTCCATTTTAATAAATAAAAATAATTTATTTATTCATTAATTTCAGTAATATCTGTTGCAGAACTCATACTATCACTTTTATCAGAATTTTGTGATAAATCATTATCTTGATATGTTTCAATCATTAAACGTCTCTTTTTACTTCTCTTTTTTTCTAATTTATCATACTCATCAAGTTTATTAATAAATTTTGGACATTGCGTAAAATAATGTCCATATTCTTCACATTTAACACATTTATCGGTTGCATTACATATCATTTTTTTTAATATGTATTTATCTGCTCCACTTAATTCTATAGAACAAAACGATCCTCCTCTAACATTTTTTATGCCGAAAATTGACATATACATTACTGTATATTTATCTTCATCAAATTTTGTACAATCCTCAAAAACTTCATAAAGTTTTATTGGATTATATTTTTTTGTCCATTCACTACCTTTTCCATCATAATGCTCATTCAATCTTCTAGGAACATTATAACTTCTACCAACATAATATTTATTTTCTTCTAATTTTAATGTATATACATACAACTTCCGAGTCATGTTTTTATTAACTAAACTATAAACTGTTTATTTTCACATTTTAAATATACTACTATAAAATAATATATATGTATTATTATAAATGAAACTATGTCATATTATTATATTAATATTTATAGGATTATTGATTCTAAATCTACTAATAAATAATTTTAAAGAATCATTTGTAATGCATAATAATTTAAGTAATACACAAACATATGTATTATATATACCGAGTAGAGAAAAATATATTAAGAATGTAATGAATAAAATAGATTTAAAACCGGAATATATTTTAGGGCCTCCAAAAGCAGAAATAAAGAGAGATAATTTATATAAAGAAGGAATATTATCAAAAAAATATTATGATATGAATAAGAAACAAGAGAAAGGTGAAGTAGCAGTTTTTTTAGGACATATTAATATTTTAAAAACATTTTTAAAGAGTAATAATAAATATGCTTTAATTTTTGAAGATGATATATATCTTCCAAAAAAAACTAAAGAACAAAAAGAGATGGGTAAAAAAATTAAAAATTTAATAAATAATGTTCCAGATGAAGCTGATATGGTATATTTTGGATATTGTTTTGAAGATTGTAAAAAATCTAAACCTTATAAAAATAAACCTGAATTGTTTAATCATGCAGTTGTTCCAGTATGTTTACATTCATATTTAGTTAGTAGAAAAGGAGCAGAAAAATTATTAAAACTATTAATACCTATGACAGAAGGTATTGATGTTGCAATATTATATTTAATAAAAAATAAAAAAATAAATGCATTTACAGTTAATAATAAATATTTACAAGTATTACAAAATAGAAAAGATTTAGGTAGTGATATTAGTGATGTTAAACATGCTGCAGATATTCCAATGTGTAGAATAGGTAATTGGATAGGTAATCCAAGAACATAATAAGAAATTAGTTACCCAATTCCTAGGTGTAGTGTATGTAGTATGGTGTATGTATTTTTGAGTGATTGATAGATGGACTTAATCTTTTTTCTGTCGTATTTTTTCATATTTTGTGATGTTCCAAGAAATATTACTCCGTATGAATCTTGAGATTGTTTTGAACTTTCCAAACTTTTTCTTCTCTTCTGAAAAAATGCAAATCGTGATGTTCATCGTAATATGGTCGTAGTATATACTCCCAAGATCCCAATAGGCAGTCCATTCTTTGAAGTAGTGTCCTTTTTTCCCTATCACAAGAGACATAATCTCTTTTGATTTTTTCTCATCCATCTTTGAGAACATATCATATACCGAAAAAGTATATTTCTTGAAGTTATTGGGATTCTTCAGGTATTCTTGCCACTTCATTTTCTTCTTTTTTGAAGATACATCAGATTCACTTTTTTTTTCTTCCAATGCTTTATCTTCCTTCTTCTCAGTTTCCTTTCCGTAATACTGGTTTTGAGCTGTCACAATCATCTTTGTCAAAATCTCATCAATTTCTTCTTCATTCTTTCCTCTTTTCTTGCACTCATCCCAAGCATCCACAATACTATTCCAACTAGCACCAATCTTCCTTCCAGGAATATTCAATTTGCGCTTGTTATGGAATACTTCATCACCAAGAATCATCTTAGAGTTTTTGAAGAATCAATTAACACGTATTTATATGTAGCAATAAATATATATTATAACTTTCACATTTTATTTTATTGATATAAATAGAAAATGTTCTATATTGAATAGAAAAAATTAAATTTGAAAATTATATAAGTCTTATACATATACCTTCATAAGAGAATATAGTAAAGAAGAGAATAGATATAGAAAGCATATAATACAAGATGGATTTAATTTTAAGAACTAATATTGGAATAGATGATATTGAAAACAAAATTGCTAAATATGTTCATGAAGGATATCAAAAAGATATCAATAAAAGGATTCAAATTTTAGTAAATTTTGATTGGTCATTCAATTATTGGTGTGATTTTCAGACTAACTCTATGATTCCATATAAAGAGATTTATATATGGGATGATAAAAATGATAAAGATATGCGTTTTATATCAAAAGATGAATATAGAAAAATGTGTGAACTTCCTGTTTTTAAAATGAATAATAAAATTCGTTTTAATTTAATGTTTCAAAAATGTAATGCTAAAATTACATATGAAAGATTAATGTTAGAAAAAAAATTAAAATCAAATAATTATGATTTAAAAAATTTAAATACAAAAGAATTACAAGAACAAATTGAAATAATTAGGCAACTATTTTACTTAAAATACAAACAAACTGATATGCATAGTATTTATATAGACTATAATTCAAAGACAAGATAAAAATTAAAACTATAAAAAAAGTTTTAATAAAACTTTTTTTTATTAAATTGAGAAACTATCTATTCACATCAAATTTATATCAATTATGTCATATCTTATTGATACTGATGAAGATTATTATAACATTGAGTTTTTTCCAAATGAAGAACCAAATACTTATGATAATTATGATAAAAAAATAGATATTCATGATATTATATGTAATAAACTAGGTGATTTTAATACTCCTTCATTTAGAACTACATATACTTATAATAATAATTCAAATCTGAATAATACAGATTTAAATAACATTATGGAAAAGCAATATACGTATGATGATATATATTATCAGACATTAGAAGCACTTTATGCAGAGATAAATAAATTTATAGATTATTTAAGAAATGATTAAAATATATATTCTTAAATAAAATGAAATATATATATCTTTGCCTAATTTTTATTGTAATTATCATAATTTCTTGTTTTAAGTCATATGAATATTTTACAGATAATGATTTAATTATATTTTTAGATAGAGAATCAGCATATAATGTATTAATTAATTCAGGTTATTTAAATAAATTGAATAGTTTAAATATGAAACTCAGAAAATGTAATAATTTAAATGATTGTAAAAGACATTATAGAAAAAATATTATAAATTATACGGAAAAAGAGAAAAATATATTAAGAAGGATGATTATTAAATGTGATGAAAAATTAAAAATATTTCCAAAATTACATAAAATTGAATGGAAATTTGCTAAAATTAATAATAATTTAGAAGAAGGATTACCACATACACATTTAGATACAATATTTTTATCTGATAAGTTTTTTAATAATCCTTCTATTGATACATTAATTCATGAAAAAATCCATTTATATCAAAAAAAATATCCTTATAAAACTGATAGCTTTTATAATCTTAATAATTATGAAAAAATTCAAAAAATAGAGATTATTAATAGAAGAGCTAATCCTGACACTAATAATTTTGATTATAAAAAAAATGGCGTTATTACTTATTCCATTTTTAATGAAAATCCAAAATCATTAAGCGATATAAAATTACATAATGATTCTAATAATCCTCATATTAATGAACATCCTGATGAATATTTCGCATACCTTATAACCAATAAAATTATGAACAAATTTAATGAAAATGATTCTGAAATAATTAATTACATATCTTACTAATTAAACAATTATAATCTATACATATACTTGTCATATTAAATACAATATCATTATCTTTAAATTTACTATTACATAATTCACATCGCTTTTTTATTTTTACATCATTATTAAATTTAATCAAATTTAATTTTGTCTTGTAATTTTTCCAATAATTTATCGTCCATGATAAATCCTTTAAATAATATTCATCCATAATCCATCCAAGTTTAATAAGTTTAACAGCATAAGTTATTTTATTAAAATATAGATTCGATAATTTATTTGATAACATTTTATTATCATTTAAAAAATATGTCATATTATAAAAATTATTTATTAAATAACAAAATCTTTTATTTATAATTCTATTATTAATATCATCATATGTTAAATTACTATAATCATCATTATAAATATAAATTAATCTATTATATGATGTATATAATAAATTACAATCGAATAAACCATCAATAGAATTATAATGGTATTTAGACATAGTATAGTAATATAAATATAATTTAATTTTTTCATTATTTTCATAAACAGTAATTATAGCATTATTATTATTAATTTTTACAAAATTTATATCTTTCTCCAAATATAATTTTAATATTTGATAAATTTTCTTTATTTCATAACAAACTATAACCTTATGTTCATTTCTATTTAATAATATATCTTTTATAAAATATGAATTTAATGATAATAATAAATTTTCTATATTCATTATTAATAAAAAATTTGATTTTGTATTTAAATAAATTATTTAAATGAAAATGAAAGATATATTAATTAAAGAAAATTATATTATTAATTATAAAAATATGAGTTTTTCTACTATTATTAATTCTATCAAAAATAATCCAAAAGTTTCTTTAACTTCTATATCTAATAATGAATTAATTAATATAGTTCAAAAACTTAATTATGATTATTACATTGAAGGTAAAAGTCATTTATCAGATGAATTATATGATTTTGTTAAAAGTGAGTTGAAGAATAGGGAACCGAATAATCCATTGATAGATAATATAGGAGTTTCTAAAGTTTATAAAACAAAATTACCACATCATATGGGTAGTATGGATAAAATAAAAAGTGGTGATAAATCTATTATTAATTGGTTAAAAAAATTTAATGGTAATGGATATACTATTTCTGATAAATTAGATGGTATATCTGCTTTATATGTTAAAAATGAAGAAGGTGAAAAACTATATACTCGTGGTGATGGTAAAACTGGTAAAGATATATCTTATCTAATTAAATTTATAAAAGGTCTTAATAAAAATACTATTAATACTTCTATTAGAGGAGAACTAATTATTAGTAAAAAGAATTTTAAAAATATTAAAAGTGCTGATAAAGTTATGAATGTTAGAAATATTGTAAGTGGTGTAATTAATTCAAAAAAACCTAATTTACAATTTCTAAAATATATTAGAT
>MDTG01156097.1_pt1 | contig 11866 bp, 6 predicted proteins | sample 811421 | NCBI WGS metagenome assembly MDTG01 (sample SAMN05326645, study PRJNA326480) | marine metagenome | isolation source: seawater | place: Pacific Ocean: South East | collected 2011 | reverse complement strand
AGTGGTTACAATATTATTTTCATAATTCACTCCAAGTCGAAGCTCGAGATTCTTGATTAGACCAATACGCGCCAAAATTGTATTGTATCCAACCGATTCTTCAAGAACATCTTTACTCTCATATCTGGTGTAGTAGCTACCAGTTTCTATTTGTACATAACCAGGTTCAACCGTATTTGGTGATTCAGTAGCATCAGGGCGATCAGTTATCATGCTTAAAGGATCATTTATGTCTTTGCCTTTATAATTAATGTTTTTTTGGGCTTGCACTTGACAAGGACACAGGCCAATTAAAATTGCAGTTATAATGATTTTAAAGGGTCTGAACATAAATATTATTTGAAATAGTTTTAGAGATAAAGTGTGTTTGATCATCAATTTTAATGGTCATAGATTGGTCAAAGGGTTCTTTATCAATTATCTCAATACAGCTTCCTAGTTTAATGTTTTTTTGACTCAGATAGGTTAAAAAACCTGAGTCTGAATCCTTTATCCCCATTAATACGGATTTGCTATCAACAGGTTGGTCCGCTAGCAAGGATTTTTGAATGGTTACCATATTACCTTTCTTATCTGGAATGGGGTCTCCATGAGGGTCTGTGGTAGGACAACCTAAAAATTCATCAAGGCGTTCGACCAATTCAGTACTTTTGATATGCTCGAGCTGTTCGGCAATCTCGTGTACTTCTTCCCAGCCGAAGGCCAGTTTGTCAACGAGAAATACTTCCCAAAGGCGATGTTTACGCACGATTTGACTGGCTTTTATTCGCCCTTGGGTGCTTAGTTTAGCTCCCTTATACTTTGTGTACACTACCAAGGCTTTTTCGTGAAGCTTCTGTAACATATCGGTGGCTGACGATGGCTTAGTCTTTATACTATCTGCGAGTTCAGTTGTACTGATCAAAGAGTGATCGTGAATTGAGAGGTGATATAAGGCTTTTAAATAATTTTCTTCTGAACGAGTCATTTGAGACAAATATAATTAAATATTTAGACATGTCTAATAATTTAAAATAAAATAAATGTAATTGATAAAATTTCTTCTTTATTATACGTTTTATTCAATAAAATGATCAAAAAAGAATAAAATAGCTATTTATGGGCCTATTATTGTATATTAATGAAAAAGGTATAATTCATACAAATAGTACTAATAAAGCCTTAATTATATAGATTTATTCAATTTAATTGAGTGTGAAGTAGGGGCACTCTTTAAATAAAAAGCGAGAATAATTGGAATTTTAAATTTTTTCTTTAAAATGTGTCATTTTTGATTAAAATTGCCATAATTTGATGTCAAAACATATAATTTTAGCATAGAATCGTCGTAAAAATTGAAAATAGCTTTAAATGAGTTGGACTTGAATTAATTCTTAAAAGTCACGTTCTTTTTGTATCAGTTCGTAGGCTTCTTGTACTGCCCTAAATTTTTGTTCAGCTCCTTTGCGATAAGCTTCATCCATATCCTGTAATTTGTCCGGATGGTATTTTTTAACCATAGTTCGATATGCCTTTTTAACTTCTGAATCTGTGGCTGTTTTGGGTATTTCTAATATTTCATAAGCCCGATTCGGTCTATTAAAAAACATGGCTTTTATACTATTAAAGTCGCTGAAATTGATTGAAAATGCTCCACTGATTTGTTCTATTTGCTTCACTTCGGGTTCCGAAACAACTCCATCAGCATTAGCTACACTGAATAAAAAGTGAATTACCTGAAGACGGGTTTCATAGCGAAGATTTAACTTAAGATTTTGAGCGATATTTGTTCCCGAGACTCCGGATTTTTTAATTTGTTGATTAAATAATCTAAATGTTGTATTAGCCCGTTCTTTACCATAGGCTTGAACGAAGTACTTTCGTACATAATCTAATTCGCTTTGATCAACTTTTCCGTCTGCTTTGATAACAACGGAGGCTAATGCGAGTAATTTAAGCTCAAATTCTGCTGGCATGTTTTGAGTTACCGCTCGGCCAAAGAAGCCCCCCCCTGTTTTGTATGACTTGCCCGATTTCATATTATCGATTATACTTCCAATTAAAAAACCTAGTATAGCCCCTGGCCAACGAAAGTAAATCATGCCCAATATGCCCAAAAACCAACGAATCATTCCTAATTATTTTTTTTAAAAAGAGAATCTCAAAGATAAGGATTTAGCCAAGATCATTGGCCCATAACCTTAATGCATATCACTGATTTATTCATTATATTTGAGGCGAAATTGTTATACTTATTAGACAGTTAGACAGAAAAATTTAACCTTATGTACCCAGCAGAAATTGTAAAACCTATGCGGGAGGACTTGAGTCTTTTCGGCTTTACGGAATTATTTACCACCCAAGAAGTAAATCAAGCTATAAACAGAGAAGGTACCGTACTAGTAGTAGTGAATTCGGTCTGTGGCTGTGCCGCGGCCAATGCTCGTCCAGGAGCTAAAATGGCATTATTAAATGATAAAAAACCAGATCATTTAACTACTGTATTTGCTGGCGTTGATTTCGAAGCGGTAGATGCGGCTCGTGCGGCCATGGTACCATTTCCGCCTTCCTCACCTTCTATGGCATTATTTAAAGATGGAGAATTGGTGCATATGCTAGAGCGCCATCACATTGAAGGTCGAAGCGCAGACATGATTGCTGCCAACCTAAAGATCGCATTCGACGAATTTTGTTAATTGTGATTACTTCTGACGGAAATTAAGGATATAGTTGAAATAACAGCATTTTTCAATTATCGCTTTTAACGTCCTGGAAAATGCGCTTCGCGTTTTTCTAGAAAGGCTTGGGTACCTTCTTTAAAATCCTCAGTATTGAAACAATTACCGAAGGCTTTAATTTCGGTTTGTAGGCCTTTGGTTTGATCCATCCCGGCGTTAACAGCATTGATAGCTTGAGCCACTGCTGTGGGGGCGTTTTTTTTTATAGCACTGGCCAGTCTATGGGCTCCATCCATAAGTTCTTCAGGAGGATAAATGTGATTCACCAATCCGATTTCATAAGCCCGATCGGCACTAATCATACCTGCAGTACAAATGAGTTCTAGCGCTCTACCTTTTCCAATGAGTTGAGCCATTCGCTGTGTCCCACCATAGCCGGGAATAAGCCCAAGTGAGGTTTCGGGCAGCCCCATTTTGGCTGAGGTACTGGCTACACGCATGTGGGCCGATAAAGCTAATTCCAAACCTCCACCAAGGGCGTAACCATTAATGATAGCAATAATGGGTTTGTTCGCTTTGGCGACTAAATCAAATAAAAGTCTTTGCCCCTCAGCGGCTAAGTCTTCTCCCTGTTCTGGCGAAAAGAATGCAAATTCAGCAATATCTGCGCCGGCTACAAAAGCTTTTTCGCCCTGCCCGGTCAACATAATGACCCGAATCTCAGTATCTGCTAGAGCTTCATTAAGAGCTATATGAAGGGCCAAGATAGTATCTCGGTTTAACGCATTGAGTTTATCGGGCCGGTTTATCGTCAAAAGACAGCTTCCTGAAAAATCTTCTCTTAGTATTAAGTTTTGGTCATTCGTCATAAGCATTTAGTTTGAGTGATTTGGTGACGATATTCATTAATCATTAAAGATATTAAATAAATCACCCTTTTGGAAACACCATCTTGAACTGTACTCCACCTTCTTTGGGTTGGTTGATCTCGATGGTACCCCCATAAGATAGTACTATGGTTTTGACCATGGCTAATCCTAATCCCATTCCTTTGGTTTTTGTGGTAAACTTTGGTTCAAAAACGCGATGAAGTAATTGGTCCTCGATTCCAGGACCATTGTCTTCGACGCTAATAAGAATGTTGTCGATATTCTTTTGAAGATTTACTATTATTCGAGGATTTTGTGTTTTAGCCTGAGTCAATGATTGAATACTGTTTTTAACCAAATTGGTCACTACTCGATTGAGTTGATTTTTATCAAAATTTAAATAAACTGCTTCAAAATTTGATTTGAATTCGATAAAAGATATATCGAAAAGCTCCAGGCTTAGCTGCATTGTCTCTACCAAATCAATACTTTCATTATTTTGTTCGGGTAATTGTGCGTAGTTGGCAAAAGCTGAGGCGATATCGCTCATGGTATCAATTTGCTGAATGAGTGAAGCACTGAACTCATTAATTTTTGACCTAATATTTGAATCATTAGGGTCAAATTTACTTTCAAAACTCTGCACGCTTAGTCGCATTGGTGTTAATGGGTTTTTAATTTCATGCGCCACTTGTTTAGCCATTTCACGCCATGCCGCTTCTCGTTCTCCCTTGGCGAGTTGCGCTGCGCTTTGCTCGAGCTGTTCGATCATATCGTTATACGCCTGAACCAAGCGACTGATTTCGGTCGAGACATTGGACTGAAGTTCAATTTTTTCATTTTGGCTCAGCAGTTGGGTTGAAGTTAGGCGTTGACTTATACTCTGAAGACTCCGGGTAATATATTGTGAAAGGGCATAAGCGATAGCGATAGAAATGATCAACATAACTCCATAAAGTAGACTCATGCGCCATAGATTTTCATTAAGCTCTTTAATCATGAATCCATCGTCTGCGATGTATGGCAAATGCAAAATCGCAATGGATTCAAACGTTTCAGAGACTAAATAAGAATATGAGCTTTGATAATCCTCCGCATCACGGCTAAAAGATTCAACTAAATATCCGTCTGGGTCTTTACCCAATGACTTTATTAAATCTGGTTCTAGGGTTTTTTGGTTTGTTGAATCTGTTTGTTGGATTAAGGAGCTTAATATCAAATTGCCCTGGAGATCGTAAAGATGAATGTCCAAGTTGTGGATGTCTTTTATCTCGTGAATCTTATCATGAAAAATATACCGAAGGGCCTGAGTTTCTTGCGGATATGGACTATTTTTAAGAACATAATTCAGATTTTGTTTTATATTCTGTCCTTTGCGAAGCAACCTTTCACGGTGATAGTCTTGAGCTTCCTCTTGATATTGAATCACAGTTAATATGGCTAAACCAATAAAGGAAAGCGCCAAGACGAAAATCATAGCAAAGAATATACGAAAGCGCAAAGATTTAAAAACGGACATATCAAGAGTTTTTACAAATTTGTGGATCTAATACATAGTTCACTATTGCCTTACAAATGGGTATAATTTTATTGCTATCGTCCCAAAGATTCAAGTTCGTTTTAGTCAATATACTGGTGACTGATCTTGCTATTTTGGAATGCAACCAAATTAGGCTAGTCAAATACATCTGGCTAAAAGTCCATATTAGAACAAAAATTAAGCAAACGGTTTTTATGTAATAATTGGCCATTTAAATGTTATTCAATAAAAAGATAATCCAGGTTTAGATCGCGAAAGGCCGCGTTGAAAGAAGCGACTTGCAATGAAACTAAATCGTCAAATCGACTTAACTCCTTTTCAATTGCTGCAGTAAGCTTATTTTTTACTTCCACATCCTGCTGGGTCGGCGGGAAGTCGTCCATACCAACCAAGGCGTTCAAGTGAGCTAATTTATTGGTCAATCGAATTGGGAAATTTAGTGGATCTTGACCGCTTCGATTCTGAGTTTGGTAGAGTGCTTCTTCAATTGACGTCAGTGATTCCATGAGCTGATTTGCTTGCTCAATTAAATCAGCCAATACTTCGGAATCATCGTAGCGTGTTTTGAAGGCTTTGATTTGCCCATTAATCTCTCGTATTTTTTTGATCCGCTTATGGGCTTTATCAACCGTAGTATTGACCGACGTAATGAATTCAAATTGGCGTTGCATACCAGCTAGATCGGTCTCTGAGTTGGGGTCCGCTAAAACTTTAAAAGTTTGAGACATGACTTGATCGTCAACGGTCAAGACCACTTTGTAAGTGCCGGGGACTGCTTTTGGTGCAGCAGTACTGGCCCACCAGAGAATCATGTCATCTAAGCGCTCGGCACCTTCACCTTTCAGGTCCCAAACCAATAGGTTATTGCCTTTTTTAGCCTTGAGTTTATTTTTCTTGTCTGAAGTACTAAAGCGTTTGATGGTATCATTATTCAGGGTTAAAAAACTCAAGCTGACTTCTTTTGGCTTGACATCCATCAGGGAGTAATACACCATTACTCCATTCGGGTGATTAGTTCCGGAAGTGAGGGACCCCATTCGAGCCCGTCCGCCCATGCGATAGGCATCTTTAGGTTGAAACAAGAAATTATTTTTGTTTTTAGCTTGTTCTAATTGATGCAAAACACTGAGGTCATCAATCATCCAAAGACTTCGTCCTTGAGTAGCCACAATGAGGTCGTTATTTTTAAGGGCCAAGTCGGTTATCGGTACTTGGGGAAGATTGAGTTGAAAAGATTGCCATTGAGCACCATCATTAAAGGACACGTACATTCCCGATTCGGTGCCGGCATACAATAATCCAGGCTGGGTCAAATCCTCTCGTAAAACACGTGTAAAATGCTCGCTTTGAATGCCTTTTGTGATACGTTTCCAGCTCGCTCCGTAGTCATCGGTTTTGTACAAATAAGGCGTATAATCCCCGGATTTGTAGCGTGTGCCCGCCACGTAGCAAGTGCCTGCCTTGTGCCGCGAGGGCTCAATGCTGTTGACCATCATCCAATCAGGCCAGCCTTTTGGCGTTATGTTGGCCCAGCTTCCCCCCCCGTCTCTGGAAACGTGAACCAGGCCATCATCGCTCCCGGTATAAAGTAGCCCCTCGACTAATGGAGATTCAGCAGCGGCAAAAATGGTGCAGTAATATTCAACCGAGGTGTTGTCTTGAGTAATGGGGCCTCCGGAAGAGCCTAATTTAGAGGGATCATTACGCGTTAAATCAGGGCTCAGTAACTGCCAAGAAGCACCTTGATCGGTTGAGGCGTGTAAGTGATTCGAAGCCGCATAGATTTTCTTGGGATTGTGTGGCGAAAAGAAAATGGGGAAATTCCATTGAAAGCGGTACTTGAAGTCCTCGGCTCCGTGCCCCATGGGGTTATCCGGCCAAATACTGACACTGCGAATGGTATTTTTATTATGGTTATACCGGGTCAAAAAACCATCGTAGCTGCCCCCATAAACAATGTCATTGTCATTTGGGTCAATCGCGATATGTGCGCTTTCGCCTCCTGCTGTGGCCTCCCAATCGTCTTCTGAGATACTTCCAGATTCAGTTCGGTGTCTAATACGAATTGTTGAATTGTCTTGCTGGGCTGCATAGATGCGATATGGAAAAGCATCGTCGGTGGTCACGCGGTAAAATTGTGCCGTGGGTTGATTACGATAGGTGCTCCAAGTTTCACCGCCATCGTAAGTTACTTGGGCACCTCCATCATCGCCCATAATCATGCGCTGGGGATCCTCTGGCGCGATCCACAAATCGTGATGGTCCCCATGGGGCGCATTACTCGAAGAAAAAGTTTTCCCCCCATCGGTGCTTTTGTGATAGCGTACATTCAACACATAGACGGTTTCCGCATCTTGAGTGTCGGCAAAAATTCGGGTGTAATACCAGGCCCTTTGACGCAGGCTTCGGTCCTCGTTAAGACGCCTCCAGCTTTGGCCTCCATCATCACTGCCATAAACTCCTCCTTTTTCCTTGTGCTCCACCATGGCCCACAGACGCTCACTGTCTACCGGAGATACAGTGATGCCAATGATACCCAAAGTTCCTTCAGGAAAGCCATCATTAGTGGATATTTCTGTCCAAGAGGCCCCGTAATCAGTGCTTTTCCAAAGGGCTGATCCGGGGCCTCCGCTACTTAAACTGTATGGGGTTCGGCGTACATTCCAGGTAGAGGCATAGAGGACACGTGGGTTACTTGGATCGATGATCAGATCTGTAGCGCCAGCATTTTCATTGGCAAACAAGACTTTGACCCATTGTTTCCCGCCATCGGTACTTTTATAGACTCCTCGCTCATCGGTAGGCTTGTACAAATCCCCGAGGACTGCCGCATAGACTACCTGGTGATCATTTGGATCAATCACAATACGAGGGATGTGTCGGCTTTTGGGCAGGCCAGAAAAAGACCAGGTTTTTCCGGCGTTTTCACTTTTCCAAAGGCCAAAACCAGACGATACGTTGCCTCGAACCGTTTGTTCACCACCTCCCGCATATATAACGTTGGGGTCGCTCTTGGCCACCGCAATCGAACCGACTGATCCTCCAAAAAATCCATCTGAAATATTATGCCAGTTACGACCACCGTCTTCAGTTTTCCAAATGCCACCGCCAGTAGCTCCAAAATAAAATAGATTGGGCTTGCCTGTTACGCCAGTTACCGCCGCGCTTCGCCCCCCTCTAAAAGGCCCAATTTCGCGATAAGTTATGGCGTCGTAAAGTTCTGGGTCATAGCTTTGGGCTGAGCTCGATGACAGGGTGCCAATTAGAAGTAAAATAAAAGGCAACAATTTTGAAATGCGATTCATCAGATCGTTTTTTGGAATTAGGTATTAAATATAATCAAAATTGAACCGAGACCAGATGATTAAAATTTACCTCATGATTGCCGAACCTTTTTTTGTTCGAAGTGTGTTTTGATCAGTATTTTTAAATTTTACTTAACTAATTTTTTTAGAGAGTATTGAAACGGGTTACCCACAAAATTGGCGGAATGCCTACAAAGCGGGAATATTTATTCAAAATTTCTTACTTTCGCTACCTTTTAAAGGCCCTTCAACTTAAAGGGTAATAAAATTCGCGTTGATGAGCGTTAATTTCAAGGAATATAAAGGTTTAAACTTGCCAAAACTGGCCAAAAATGTGTTGCATTTTTGGCATGAAGAATCGGTTTTTAAGCAAAGCATTAAGGGCAGGGAGAACGCCCCACCTTTTGTATTTTTTGAGGGTCCACCTTCGGCAAACGGGATGCCTGGTATTCATCATCTCATGGCTCGAACTATAAAAGATATTTTTTGTCGTTATAAAACTCAGAAGGGTTTTCGCGTGGACCGAAAAGCTGGTTGGGACACCCATGGTTTGCCGATTGAACTTGGTGTTGAACAAGAACTCGGTATCAACAAAGAAGACATTGGTAAAACGCTAACGGTAGAAGAATACAACGAGCACTGTCGCAAGGCCGTTATGCGCTATACCGAGGCATGGAATCAGCTAACCGAGCGCTCTGGTTATTGGGTAGATATGACCCAGCCCTATGTGACCTACGAATCCAAATACATGGAATCCGTTTGGTGGCTTTTGCAGCAGATTTACAATAAGGGACTGCTCTACAAGGGTTATACAGTCCAACCTTATTCGCCCAAAGCAGGGACTGGACTCAGCTCTCACGAGTTAAATCAACCCGGGACTTATCAAGACGTTACAGACACTACTGTAATAGCTCAATTTAGAGCCACTCCAAAACATTTACCAGAAAGTTTGAGCTTATTTGGCGATTTACATTTCTTGGCTTGGACTACCACCCCTTGGACCTTGCCGAGCAACACAGCCCTTACAGTTGGGCCCAAAATTAATTATGTAGTGGTTAAGACTTTTAACCAATACACGGGCAATTCCATACATGTAGTTTTGGCAGAGGCTTTGATAAGTAAAGTTTTTTCTGGTAAATACCAAGAGGTAGAAGTGCTAGATAATCAAGGGGCTATTAATCCAAAAGATAAGAAAATCCCTTACTCTGTAGTTCATCATATTAAGGGAATGGAGCTTGCTGGCGCTCGATACGAGCAACTTTTACCCTATGCTTTGCCTTTTGAGCATCCAGAAAATGCTTTTAGAGTGATAACAGGAGATTTCGTAACCACAGAGGACGGTACAGGTATAGTGCACACAGCGCCTACTTTTGGTGTTGACGACGCAAAAGCTGCTAAAGAAGCCGTACCCGAAGTTCCACCAATGTTGGTGAAAGACACCGAGGGACAGCTCGTACCTCTGGTTGACTTGCAAGGGCGTTTTCGCTCCGAGGTAACTGATTTTGCAGGGGCTTATGTTAAGAATGAGTATTACCCCGATGGGGAAGCGCCAGAAAAAAGTGTAGATGTCGAGATAGCAATCAAGCTTAAAATTGAAAACAAAGCCTTCAAAGTTGAAAAATACGTTCACAGTTATCCTAATTGCTGGCGCACAGATAAACCCATTTTGTATTACCCTCTAGATTCGTGGTTTATTAAAATCACTGATGTCAGAGACCGTATGCATACCTTAAATCAAAAAATTAATTGGAAACCCAAGGCTACGGGTGACGGCCGATTCGGCAATTGGCTAGCCAGTGCCAATGATTGGAATCTATCGCGGTCTAGATTTTGGGGTATCCCGCTCCCAATTTGGCGCACCGAGGATGGGTGTGAGACCCTGTGCATTGGGTCTATCAGAGAACTTAAAGAAGCCATGGCTGAATCGATCAATGCCGGCAACATGGATCGAGATATTTTTGCCGAATTTAACCCAGATGATCAAAGCCAGGCGAACTATGCGAAGGTTGACTTGCATAAAAGCCATGTAGATAAAATCGTTTTGACTGCTTCTACGGGGGCACCCATGTATCGAGAGAGAGACCTAATCGATGTTTGGTTTGATAGTGGAAGCATGCCATATGCCCAATGGCACTATCCCTTTGAGAACAAGGAAAAAGTCGAGCAAATTTGGCGTAAAGCTGACTTCATCGCCGAAGGAGTAGATCAAACACGAGGCTGGTTCTACACTCTGCACGCTATAGGAACCATGATTTTTGACGATATCGCATATAAAAATGTAGTCTCCAATGGTTTAGTCCTAGATAAAAATGGACAAAAAATGTCCAAAAGACTAGGCAATGCGGTTGATCCATTCGAAACCCTTGACAAATATGGTCCTGATGCGACTCGTTGGTATATGATTAGTAATGCTAACCCATGGGATAATCTCAAATTTGATTCTGACGGTATTGGCGAATTACGTAACAAGTTTTTTGGCACTCTTTACAATACTTATGGGTTTTTTGCCTTATATGCTAATGTCGATGGATTTGCCTATCAGGAAGCCGATGTACCATTTAATGAGCGCCCTGAAATTGATCGTTGGATTTTATCTACGCTTAATTCTTTGGTCCAAACGGTTGATCAAGCTTATACGGCTTATGAGCCAACCAAAGCGGCACGAGCCATATCTGATTTCGTTCAAGAGCACTTGAGTAATTGGTTTGTACGTTTGAGCCGCAGAAGATTTTGGAAAGGGACCTATGGCCTTGATAAAATTTCAGCTTATCAAACATTATATGATTGTTTGTTGACAGTAGCTCAAATTGGCGCACCGATCGCTCCATTTTTTATGGAGCAATTGTACCGTGATTTGACTGCGGAAGTTAGTACGGATGGCCCTATATCAGTTCACTTAACTGATTTTCCAAAATCCAATGACGACTTGATTGATATGGATTTAGAGCGTAAAATGAACAAAGCGCAAACGATTTCTTCCTTGGTTTTATCTCTGCGACAGAAAGTTAAGATTAAAGTACGTCAGCCTTTGCGAGCCATTATGATACCCGTTTTGAGTGAGGCTCAAAAACAAGATATAGAAGCAGTCGCAGATTTGATCAAACACGAGGTGAACGTCAAGAAGATCGAATTAATCAACGACGATTCTGGAATATTGGTTAAACAGATCAAGCCTGACTTTAAAAAACTCGGGCCGCGTTTTGGTTCATACATGAAAGCAGTGGCTGCAGCCATTGGCAGGTTTGGACCAGATGAAATCAATGCTCTGGAACAAAACGGCTGCGTGGACCTAGATATCGATGACAAATGTATTACTTTAGACCGCTCGGATGTGATCATCACTTCACAGGATATCGAAGGATGGCTTGTAGCGAGTGCTGATGGCATTACTGTTGCTTTGGATGTGACTATCACCGAATCATTAAGAGATGAGGGGATTTGTCGTGAATTAGTGAATCGTATTCAAAACTTAAGAAAAGATAGTGGTTTGGAAGT
>MDTG01034616.1_pt1 | contig 11867 bp, 10 predicted proteins | sample 811421 | NCBI WGS metagenome assembly MDTG01 (sample SAMN05326645, study PRJNA326480) | marine metagenome | isolation source: seawater | place: Pacific Ocean: South East | collected 2011 | reverse complement strand
TGATACCTGCATCATCATTTCTGGAATAACAGGATTTACCTTACCCGGCATAATTGATGAACCTGGTTGAAGGGCTGGTATTTTTAATTCTCCTAGGCCTGAAACTGGTCCGCTCCCCATCCATCTAATATCATTCGCTATCTTGAAAAGAGACACTGCTAAGGATTTTAATGCACCAGAAAGTTGAACTATTTCTTCTCTTGATCCTTGTCTCGTAAAATGATCTTCTATTTCTTGAAATGGGATACCAAGAGAAAGTTCTAATTCCTGAGAGACATCTTTTCCAAAGTCATCAGGCGCATTAATTCCAGTTCCAACAGCCGTACCTCCAATTGCAAGTTTTCTTACATTGTTTAAAGAATTTTCTATGTCCTTTGTTCTTTCATTGATTAAGGATGCATAGCCAGAAAACTCTTGACCTAAAGTCACAGGTGTAGCATCCATTAAATGGGTTCGACCATTTTTATATACTTTACTCCAGGTTTCACCTTTTTCATTAAGGGAATATACTAGTTTTTGAAGTACTGGTATTAATTCAAGAGTTATCTCTAAAACGCATGCAACGTTGGTAGCTGTTGGGATTATGTCATTAGAAGACTGGCTCATGTTAACGTGATCATTTGGATGGATGGACTCACCACTCTTATGCGTAGCTAAGCTAGCAATTACTTCATTGGCATTCATATTTGTAGAAGTTCCAGAACCTGTTTGAAAAATATCAAGAACAAAATCACCATCATGATGACCATCAATAACTTCTTGAGAACTTTCAACAATAGCTTTAGCTATATTTTTTGACAACAGTTCATTCCTTTCATTTACCAATGCACAAGCTTTCTTAACTTCTGCAATTGACTTTATGAAAGTTCTGGAAAATTTTAGATTTGAAATTGGAAAGTTTTCAACAGCTCTTGCAGTTGAGGCTCCATATTTTGCGGACTCGGGGACCTCAAACTCGCCCATAGAGTCTTTTTCTATTCTTATATTTTTTTTATTCAATATTATTCCTGATATTGAGTGTATCCATTCGAATCAACTTCTTCAATCAATTCTTGACCACCAGATTTTATGACATTGCCTTGAACAACAATGTGTACTTTATCCACTGTCAAATATTTTAAGATTCTACTGTAATGTGTAACAAGAATATAAGAGGTATCACCATCTCTATTTTCATTAATTAATGATGAAACAGACTTTATTGCGTCAATATCTAAACCAGAATCAATTTCATCTAGCAGTGCGACTCTGGGCTTTTTTACTGCAAGTTGGAATAGCTCTGATCTCTTTTTTTCTCCACCAGAAAGATCAACATTAACATCTCTATCTAGAAACGCATCAACATTGAATTTGCGAGCTAGCTCTTGTATTTCTTCGTTCGTCAGCTCGGGATTAATCTCATTAATGTACTCTTCTAAAGTTACACCTGGAAGACCAACCGGGTATTGGAATGACTGGAATACACCAGCTGATGATCTTTCATATTGAGTTAAGTTTGAGATATCAGTGTCATCAACTGAAATTTTTCCTGATTGAGTGTAATCAGGGTTACCCATCAGAGCGTGACAAAATGTAGACTTTCCTGACCCGTTAGGACCCATAATTGCGTGAAGCTCTCCAGATGGTACCTCAAGGTCAACCCCTTTTAAAATTTCGACCTCACCAATTGATACTTTTAAATCATTTACTTTAAGCATTATTTTCAACTTCTATATATATCGAATCATCATCTGTAGTTACCTTGTAACAGTCGACTGCTTTTGATGCTGGTGGGGTGAGTGCTTCTCCTGTTTTTAAGTCAAACTCTGCTCTATGAAGAGGGCATTCTACTTTACAATCGTATACTTCACCCTCAGAAAGAGAAGCATCAGCATGGGAACATAGATCATTTATTGCAAAAAATTCACCTTCAACATTAAACACTGCAACAGCTTTTTCATTAATGTTGACTACTTTGGATTGATTAATGCCTAATTCAGACTTGTTAAAAACTTTAATCTTATCCATTAGTGGACCTTTCTAGAACATTCTCGTACTTGGAGATTAGTTGTGCTGAGACGTCTTCGTTGATAATGTCCCAACTTTCCTTGTTAATTACTTCATTAAAAAAACCTTTTATTAATAATTTTTCTGCTTTTTCTTTATTGATACCTCTAGACATGACATAGTGGTATAAATTTTCGTCTATAGGTCCCACTGATGAGCCGTGGCCACATATAACATCGTCGCATAATATCTCCATGTTTGGAACAGATTGAGCACTTGCTTTTTCACTAAGAAGGATATTTCTATTTTCCTGATGAGATTCGGTTTTACTTGCACCCTCAGCTATATGTATGGTCCCTGTAAAGATTGAGGTGCTTTCATCTCCAAGAACTCCCTTTGTCTGCATGTTTGAGGTCGTGTTTGTTCCTAAATGATTAACAAAAACTCTATTATCGTGTGTTTGGTTCTTCTCACCAAAATAAACACCGTCGATGTTGAAATTTGAACCATTTCCATAAAGATCTATATCAATCCTTGATCTAGAAAAGGCTCCGCCAGTGCTGACCATATGAATTGACAAACCGGCATCCTTCTCAAGTTTTGCATATAGAGAATTTATTAAATTAACTTCATGACTTGAGGTAACCTTTATGATTAATTCAAGATTGGAATTTACGTCTAAATTTAATTCTATTAATGGATAGAGGTTGCTCTGAACAAGGTCTCCAAAATTAATGAAGAATTTCGCTGACTTATTTTTATCAACATTTATTCCTAGATAAGGAATTGTTTTTTCTTCGGATTGAAAGTTTATTTTAAAATACTCGCTTACATCTTTGGTAACGTCTACCTTAAAACCTCCTGTTGCTCTAGTAATCTGCTGATATAAAAATTTATCAACTGGTCTTTTGTGAGATTCTTCTATGACAGGGCTTTCAATATCTACAAAATCTGTAAATACTATCCCTTCAATGGGAGAGTTTAAGTTGTACGTTGTTCCATTTGCGTCAAGGTGAAACCCTTCGGTAGTTTCTAATTTAGTATTTTGCCCTAATTCAAGGTTATTGATATCAGACTGCACAGATACATACCTCCAGTCTTCATCTCTTGAAGTTAAGTCTTTTATGTCACTGATGTCTTTAGAGCGTAGTTTTTTTTCAATTATTTTTTTATTCAATATCAACCTATTCTTTTGACTTAACCGACAGCGCCGGCTTCAATCATGTTTATTTCAATGAGCTTATTAAATTCCATTGCATATTCCATAGGAAGTGTTTTTGTAAACTCTTCAACAAAACCAGCAACAATCATAGATGTAGCTTCCTCTTCAGAAAGCCCCCTACTCATTAAGTAAAACAGTTGGTCTTCTCCAACCTTGGAGACTGTTGCTTCGTGACCAATCTCAGCGGTTGATTCTTCAATTTCCATATAAGGATAAGTGTCCGATCTAGAGTTGTCATCCAAAATTAAAGCATCACATCTAACAAAACTTTTAGCCGTTTCAGCACCGTCTTCGACTCTTACAAGTCCCCTGTAAGCTCCACGACCTCCACCCTTTGAAATAGATTTAGATGTAATTAAAGATGTTGTATCTGGAGCTAAATGAACCATTTTTGCTCCCGTATCTTGATGCTGTTCTGAGTTCGCAAAAGCAACAGACAATACTTCTCCATGTGCTCCCGGCTCCATTAAATATACAGATGGATATTTCACTGTTAACGATGAACCAATATTTGCATCAATCCATTCCATTGTGGCATTTCCATAAGCTTGTGCTCTTTTTGTAACTAAATTGAAAACATCATTTGACCAGTTTTGAATAGTTGTGTATCTACAGGTTCCAGAAGCTTTAACTACAATTTCTACTACAGCAGAATGTAGTGCATCTGTAGTGTAGACAGGTGCAGAGCATCCTTCAATATAATGAACTGACGCACCTTCATCTACAAGAATTAATGTTCTCTCAAATTGACCCATATTTTCGGCATTGATCCTGAAATATGCCTGCAAAGGATCTTCAATATGAACTCCCTTTGGCACATATATGAAGGATCCACCTGACCATACTGCTGAATTTAATGCAGCAAATTTGTTATCAGCAGATGGGATTACCGTACCAAAATATTCTTTAACTAACTCTGGATACTCTCTTACAGCTGTGTCCATATCGCAAAATAAAACCCCTAATTCTTCAAGGTCTTCTCTGTTTTTATGATAAACGACTTCACTTTCATATTGTGCTGTTACACCAGCAAGATAACTTCTCTCAGCTTCAGGAATACCTAATTTTTCATAAGTCTCTTTAATTTCGTCTGGAACCATGTCCCAAGAGTCGGCTTGTCCCTCAGTTGGTTTTATATAGTAATAAATATCATCAAAATCTAGAGAATCAAGCTTCTCTTTTGCAACCCATTCAGGCATGGGTTTTTTTAAGAACTTTTTATAAGCATCAAGCCTATATTCAAGCATCCACTCTGGTTCTTCCTTAATTTCAGACATCTTACGAATGATGTCTTCATTTAATCCTTTTTCTGGTTTAAATACACTCTTTTCTGGGTCTGACCAGCCAAGTGAATACTTTCCTAAATCTATATCAATATTTGCCATACTTATATTCTAGTTGAGTCCTGAATAAACATTAATAGCTACGGAAGGTAGATTTAATATTTTTATAAGTATAATTTTTGTATGCCAGCTATATGTATAAATCCAATTGATAACTTAGATGCAGATCTGCTTCACAAGTTAAATGAACAAAACCAGGATGTGAGACTCTTTATTTCTGACAAAGTAGATAAAGAAACTATAAATAATTTTTTGGGAAAGAAGGCAATCGGAGATATTAATGATGATTCTCATATATCTACTGCAAGCAGTGGAGCATATTGTGGGATATTCTTAGAATATGATGACCCCAATCAAAGAAAAATCTTTTTAGAAGCAATTAGCAACAGTTCCCTTCAAAGAATAATCTGGGTATCATCTAAAAAACCCTCCGAGGAGATTGTGTCACTCCCTAACCTTGTGTATATATTCCATAAAGACAAATTATCTACTCATGAAATTATTCTCGACTATGAGGGTAGAGACGAAATTAAAAGTGAAGTAATTAATTTAGTTGATTAATAACTTTTCTGTATTTTTTGGAAAAAGCATAAATTTTTCATAGTTATCCCAAGCCTTTGAAATATATTCATATATATCTTGTTGTAATCCCATGTATTGAAGCTCAAAATGTAAGTGAGGTACTGTTCCTTCTGCATTACCTGAGTTTCCAACAAAACCGATTATTTCTCCCCTTTTGACAAAGTCTCCTTTTTTAAAATCTTTAGCAAAGGCTACACTTTTATCTCCAGCGTTGTCATTTCCTACAATATCATCATCAAGATGAACATAAAGTGACATCCAGCCATTCATATGATCTATAGCAATGTAGTAACCAGATGACTCATTAAATGCCACTGTATTTATTTTCCCATCAGCAACAGAAACTATTTTTGAGCCCTTTGGTGCTCTAACATCTAATCCAAGGTGTAGTCTCGTCCCACCACCCCTTTTTTCTTTCCAATCATCATAAAAGTGTGATTTTATATTATCTACTGGGAATTTCAGAGTATTCAAAAAATCTAAATGTTTAGCTTCTGCTTTTTGAGGTATTGATGAAATAGTTAAGAGTATAACTAAAAACAGAAGATTGTTTATTTTTGATTTTCTCATTCGATAATTTTAGAGGAAAATACACCTAATATTTAACTTATGGATAAGAAATCTGTATTTAAAACGGGAATGGGATCAAGAAAAGGTTATGTGTCCAAATTTCAAAATGACCTTAGTGAAACCGATGTTAATAAAAATAAAAAAACGAACCATGAGAATATTATTTTTAATAAGAGTGCAGAAAAAATGGATGATCTCATTGATAATTGTATTTCTTTAACTGTCACTTCACCTCCATACAATATAGGTAAATTGAGTGATAATGATTTAAGTGATGAAGCATACTGGAAGTTAATGAAACAATGCTTTAAGGAAGTTTATAGAGTCACCGAATCTGGAGGTCGGCTAGTTATAAATGTTGCGAATTTAGGAAGAAAGCCATATATACCCTTTTCAAATATGTTTACAGACTTAATGGTTGAACTAGGTTTTTTAATGAGAGGAGAAATTATATGGCAGAAGTCTAAGGGAGCAAATGCTAACTTTGCATGGGGAAGTTGGCTATCTGCTTCTAACCCTGTAATTAGAGATATACACGAATATTGTTTAGTTTTCTCCAAAGAAGGTATGTCCAAGGGAAGTAAAGGAAAGTCGACAATAGAAAAAGAGGAGTTTATGGAATCAACATTATCCATCTGGAATATTAATCCTGCTAGAGCAAAAAAAATTGGACATCCTGCTCCATTTCCTGTTGAACTTGCTGAACGATTTATTAATTTATATAGCTATGAAAAGGACTTGATACTAGATCCTTTTATTGGAAGTGGCTCAACTGCAATAGCAGCTACTAACCTAAAAAGAAGTTATATCGGTTATGAGATTAGTTCAGAATATTGTGAATTAGCTGAAAAAAGGCTCTCGGAAATCTGATTACTGACTACTCAAGTTCCAGGCAGAAAATAAATCCTTATATATATCGTTTTCCTGTAAAAGATTAATGTGATTATCAAATCCCACTAATTCTCCATCTTTCATAACTAGTATTTTCTCAGCATTAAGAATTGTCTCTAACCTGTGAGCAATTACAACTGAAGTCTGATAGTCAAGCAATCTATCAGTTGCATCAAGAATTGAATTTTCTGATTCAATATCTAGATTTGCTGTCGCTTCATCAAAAACTATAATCTCTCTTTTTGCAAGTACAGCTCTAAGAAGTGCTATAAACTGCCTTTCACCTGCAGAAACGTTTGCTCCTCTTTCTCCGACCTCTTGATCCAATCCATTTTCGTATCTATTAAACCAATCTAAAATCCCTATTTCTCTTAACTCATTTTCTAATTCAATTTTTTCAGGATTTGAATAACTTAAATTATCTCTTATTGTTCCTCGAAATAGAAAGCTTTCTTGAGGAACATAAGCAATATTTTTTCTTGCCCATCTTTGACTTACTTCTTTTGCGGACTCCCCATAAAATTTAACATCACCCTCATCTGATAAATAAAATCTGAGAATCAACTTTGCTATTGTGCTCTTTCCAGCTCCTGTTTCTCCTACAATTGCTATTTTTTCACCTTTCATAATTGAGAAATTAACATCATGAAGAACTGTTTCTCTTCCGTATGAAAAAGAGACATCGTTAAATTCAATTACATTCATTGAATTCATATCTGGTGAGATTGTACCTGTACTACTTAAAACAGGCTCTTCATCTAAGATTGAAAAAACTTTTTTCATAGATGAGCCCGCTGATCTCAACAGATCATAATTAAATGAAAGCTGGATAAGTGGATCAAAGAAATAATTTAAATAAAACAATAATGCTACTAATTCTCCAACTGTCAAAGTTCCATCTTTTATTCGTAATGAGGCAAACCATATAACTACAGCTATCGATGTGACTCTAGTTATTTCAAGAAATGGAAAGTATATAGCTATATTTTTTGCAGATTGCATATTTGCTTTTAAATGCTCATCATTTATGTTTTTAAATCTATCGTATTGAGATTTTTCATCCGAATATGCCTGTATTATACGCACACCAGATATTCCCTCTTGAAGGGAAGAAAGGACTTGCCCTATCCACTCCCTTACGGCCCAGTAAGCTTTATCAGCATGGTTTCGGAAAATTTTTGTAGCAATTCCAAGCAGGGGCAATATTAAAAAAGAAAGAAAAGCTAACTGAACATCAACTAAAAATACAGCGATAGTTGCACCAAGAATTGTTAGTAGTGCTGTAATAACACTGCTGGCTCCCTCTCTTGCAAATTCATTCAAGCTTTGCATATCAGATGTCATTCTTGCTACAAGCACACCTGTTTTGTTTTTTTCAAAATAATTAATATCTAGTGATGCAAGATGCCTGAATAGTTTTTCTCTGATACTTCTGACATAAGACTCCCCGACTAGACCAATAGCTAATAAGGCCTTGCTTGCCACAAAATAAAGCAAAATTAATGTTATGAAATAATAGAAACTTTGTTGAAGAAGATATTCGTAATCTGATTTTAAGACACCATTATCTATCCCTCTAGAAATAAGTTGTGGACCAACCATCCTTAAGCCTGATCCGGCAAGAGCAATGATTGAACTCCATAAAAATGGTCTATTAATTTCAGGAACTAATTTGTAAGATCTAATAAATGTATTCTCACTCATTTTTTGCTCCCGATGTTTGGTTTTCCAGAAAGAGAGCTTTGTAGCTCTCAACAGTTTCCATCAGAGTAGTGTGACTACCTTGGGCTTTAACTCTTCCTTCTTCTATGAAAACCACATCATCGCATAGTTCGATTGTAGGAACACGATTTGTGATTATTAAAGTTGTCATATCAGACATAACACTTTTTAATTCATTTCGTATTTCCTCTTCCGTAGAGGCATCAACTGCTGATAAAGCATCGTCTAATACAAGAATTCTTGGTTTTCTAAGTATCGCACGAGCCAGAGCTATTCTTTGTCTTTGCCCACCAGACAAACCGTAACCTCGTTCTCCAACTTTTGTTTCATATGACTCAGGTAATTGAGAAATGAACTCATGAGCCCTCGCAATATTTGCAGCATTTTTGATTTGATCTTCAGTGGCCTCATCTGTGCCAAGGGAAATATTTTCTCTTGCACTATTAGAGAAAAGGAAACTCTCCTCAAAAGCTAAACTGACTTCCGACCTTAGTTCATCTAGTTTTACATTGTTTATATCAACTCCATCAATTTCTATAGACCCTGATTCAATTTCGTAGAGTCTTGGTAATAAATAGGCAAGCGTTGATTTTCCAGACCCTGTAGATCCAACAATTGCAACTGTTTTCTTACCTTCGATTTCGAATGACAAATCCTTAAATATATTTTCTTTTCCATACTTGAAATTAACATTGGTAAACCTAAGGCTTCCATCTCCGTGTTCTGGAAAGCTAGCATTAGTTTTATCGTCAACTATTGCAGGTTTTTCATTAAGTAATTCTAAAATTCGTATACCTGCAGACACACTTGATGGTATTTCAGACAAAAACCACGCAGTTATTCTTAATGGCCATAGAAGTAGGAATACATATTGAGTAAAAGCTATAAAATCACCAAGTGTTATGAATTCATTTATTGATAAATATCCACCCAGTAGTAATACGAGTAGAGTTATTACCATAGGAATAAGTTCAAATAGCGGAACAAATCTTGTTCTTAGGTTTAAGTACTCCAATGATGTGTCGTATATATTTGAAATTGCTGATTCTACTTTCGATGAAGCAAGCTCTTCATTGCCGAAAGCTTTAACAACTCTAATCCCTCCAAGCTGTTCTTCTACTTCTGTGGTCATTCTCGCTTCAGCTTCTTTCACACGTAATGAAACACCCATTGCTTTAGAAGAAAAATTAGATGCAAGCCATAACACAGCAGGTATAGAAAGTAGAACTAGAGATCCAAGAGGTAAGCTCAAACTAAGAAGTGTGATGCTGAGGATTATCAATAATAGGATATTTGCTGTTGCAAGGGGTGCTATTGCAAATGCTAATCTTACCTGCGATGCATCACTTGATGCTCTTGCCATCAATTCGCCAGTTGGCACTTTGTCATGAAAATTGAAAGCAAGTTTTTGCATGTGGGTAAAAATTCTATTACGTATTCCTGCCTCTACATTATAAGATACATGCATCGAGTAATACCTTCTTACGCCAATTGTAGATGCCCTTATGTATCCAATTATCAACATAAATGAAATCAGAATTACTAACATTTGTTGGTCTTGTTCAACAATCCCCTCATCTATGACTCTTTTTATAATGTAAGGCTGAATTACAATTAAAAAACACCAAATAACAGCAGATAGCATTGAAACTATAAAACTTCTTTTATTTTCTTTTACACCCTCTTTATAAAATTGGAGTGCTTTTTTAAATTCTGGTGTTTTGAAGACGTTGAACATTTAACTAGTTTATATGATTTTAAATTTTATAAATAAATGGTCAAGACTTTGTGCATTATTTCACAAGCGCGCTACTCTCTTACCTATGAATAAAGTATTAGATAACAAAATTGAAAACGTTTTAGATTCTGCAGACAGAATGTTTATAGCTACTAGTGTTGGTGGTAACTCATCTGGTGCATCAGTATTTTTTAGTAGAGATGGGGAAGATCTTGTATTCTTCACCTTTAACCCAACAAGAAAAGCTGAGCAAATTAGGCTAAATCCACGAGTTCACGTAGTTATCTGGCCAAAAGGCCAAGAAGGAATTGAAGGCCTTCAAATTGATGGCGAGTGTTACAAAATAAAAGATGAAGATGAAAAAAAGAAAGCATATGAACTTGTATTAAATACCACTGAAGCATTTCAAGAATATATGGAAGATGATTTCCTAATCAAAAATGATGTTGTTGGATATTACCGTGTTAAACCAACCACAATTAAGTATGTAAATTTTTATGAAGAAGAGCAGTTTCAATGGAAAACTATCCCTGGGAATAAAACTTCAGCTCTTAAAATGGCATTTAAATTAGGTTTAAAAAGAATTGGTTTGTGGTTGAGAACAGTTAGAGCCCCCTTTCTAACGGCTACATTTGCTCCAATATTTATTGGTGCTGCTGTAGCGTGGAGCGATCTCAAAGATAATGGTATTGCCGAGAACTGGTCATGGAAAATGTTCTGGTTAGTTCTCGGTGGTGCATCTTTAGCCCAAGTCGCAACTAATGCATCCAACGACTTTTTTGACCATACCTCTAACGCGGATGAAATCAACAAGGTTGCTAGTCCATTTAATGGTGGAAGTAGAGTAATCCAAGTGGGTTTAATGACTCCTGGACAGGTATTAATAACCGCCCTTGTGAGCATAGTTGGAACTGTAGGAATTGGCTTATATCTTAATCAACAGGTCAGTGGAAATTTCTTTGGGAACACCCCAATACTTTGGACAGGGATTATAGGTACATTTTTAGCATTAGGATATACCGGAGACCCCGTAAGACTTGGATACAAGGGATTTGGTGAAATAGCTATTGCTTTAGGTTTTGGTCCGATTATGGTTATGGGCGCTCATTATGTATTAACTGCTCCTATTCATAATAATGACCTAGGTTTATGGAACTGGATTGAGGCACTAATTGCCTCTGTTCCAATAGCAATTCTTGTAATGCTTATTGTCTGGATTAACCAATTTCAAGATGCCCCTTCAGATGCAGCAGTAGGAAAAAATACCTGGGTTGTAAGAACAGCAGTAAATGATGGTTGGATGAGATTAGAAAAACCACTATCTTTATACAAACAGTTCATGGTTGAGGCGTTCTTAGCTGTTGCTGCAATTGGTGTGTTAGGTTTGTTTACTGATTATGGAACAGTCTATGCTTTTGCTGCTTTATTACCTGTACTTCTCGTATGGAAAGCATTTAAAATGGCAGATGAGTGGATGATTAAGTGGAACAATCCAGATGCAGATAGACAAAAAGTCCCCTATGAACTTTTACTAGTTAATGTATCAACTATTGGAATTCATTTCTTAACAGGAATTTTAATTTCAGTAGCTTATATTCTATAGCTTGTCTCAGTCTGCAAATTTTTCAAAAATATACAAATTTTATGACGGGATAAATTCTCTGCTAACACTTGGTTTTGATAAATCTTGGAGAAACACAGCTGCTTTAAACTTAAAAGGTACCAAGGTTTTAGACTTGGGAAGTGGGACAGGTGCTGCCGCAAAGCAACTTATAAATTATCAAGTAACAGCATTAGATCCTGATGAAAATAT
>MDTG01404385.1_pt1 | contig 11868 bp, 9 predicted proteins | sample 811421 | NCBI WGS metagenome assembly MDTG01 (sample SAMN05326645, study PRJNA326480) | marine metagenome | isolation source: seawater | place: Pacific Ocean: South East | collected 2011 | reverse complement strand
GCTGCTCAGGGGATCGCCGGAAGAGCCCTCCTCGGAGACAATGGGGATCTCAGGATGGATCTTGGACAATGCCTCCTCGATGATCTGGTGGGCCCGTAAATCGGCAACTGTGACGGGGGATCCGTCCCCTTTCAATTCGAATTCTTCCGGTTTGAAGGACTTTCTCACACCCATTATCTCAGAGCCTGCCTTCTGGGCGACTATGCAGAGCTTCATCGAAAGATCGTCCATTGAACATGGGCGCATGTCGAAGGGAAATAGACTTGTGGAAAGGTGATAAATTGCTGCTCATTAGCCGTGTTATGGATGAAGGGGCCCACTTTGCAAGGAAGATCGCCCATAATATGGAGTTTCTTTCTCTTGAGCCGTATGCAACATTTGTGGATGTCGACGCAGAATTCGACTGGACTTGGGGCGATTTACAATCACACTGTAACTGGGTAATGAAAAAATTAGAGCCCATAGAGAGGGGCATCGCACTCATATTCCTGAGGGGTATGCGAGAGATGCATTCTGCATTTTTTGGATGCATTTTGTCGGGCATCGTGCCATCATTCATGCCTTGCACATCCAAGAAACAGGACCCGGACATATATTGGAAATCCCATAGAATTCTTCTGGAGCACATCTGTCCTGTCGCCATACTAACTACTTCAGATGTTCATGAAGAAATGCTTGCTTCGGGTCTGAACTTAGAGGCTTCAGAAATAATCAAATTTGACGATTTTGAACCGATAAAAACCGTAATCAAACCACGATTTCTTGGTGAAGACGATACTGCCCTACTCCAACACAGCAGCGGTACGACTGGCTTGAAGAAAGGTGTCGCACTTTCAAACAGGTCCGTGGCATTACACGCTGAGAGGTATAGTGTAGCAATAGATTGTGATGAAAATGACGTCGTGGCAAGTTGGCTTCCACTTTATCACGACATGGGGCTAATGGCTTGTCTCCTCATGCCCGCTTACATCGGGATGCCAATCATCCAGATGGATCCCTTTGAATGGGTCTCTAGGCCTGCTAAATTCCTAAAAATGATTGAAAATAATAAAGCTACGATTACATGGATGCCAAATTTCTCATTCCACCTGTATGGCAACATCGCAGATATGATTGAGGAAGAAATCGATCTTTCTTTTGTTCGTGCATGGATTAACTGTTCAGAGGTTTGTAAGCCCGTATCAATTGATTCATTCGTCAGTGGCATGGGTAAATTTGGCGTACAAAATTCTTCTGTTCATTGCTGCTATGCAATGGCGGAGACTGTTTTTGCAGCATCCCAGACGGATTTAGAAACAGGAGGGTTGAGAGTCACCTGCCTGCCTGAAAATTTGGAAAGGGGCAAAAGAATGATTGCGAGCGAAGAAGGCATCTCTTTGATATCATCTGGCAAAGCGATAGATGGTCTGGAAATAAAAATCTACGATGAAGATCGTTCAGAAGTAGGAGAAGGCATGGTGGGGGAGATTGGAATTTCCGGAGATTATCTTTTTGAGGGTTATTTCGGACTCGATGAGTTATCGAAAAGTGTGTTACATGATGGAGTATATTTCACCAATGACCTGGGCTTCATCTATTCAGGGCATGTGTTCGTGCTTGGAAGGGGCGATGATGTCATAATCGTACAAGGAAGGAATCTCTATGCTCATCAGATTGAAGCGATACTCTCAGAGATAAATGGTATCAAGCCAGGGAGAAATGTTGCATTCGGAGTCAGCGAAGAGGATCTTGGTTCTGACTTTCTAGTTGTCATATGTGAGAAGAATCATGAGGTTGGACGTGACGAACAGCAAATAAAGCGAGAAATACGATCACGTCTTGAGTCTGAAATTGGAGTATTGCCTAGAACGGTAAAGATTGAAGAGGGCGGATGGCTAGTAAAAACTTCGAGTGGGAAAATAAGCAGAAAGGAAAACAAAAGGAAGTTTCTGAATGTCTGAAACCTATGCTGAATTAGAGGAGGTTATTCTCCAATGCATCCAGTTTGAAACTGGATTCGATGGAATGATTCTACCAGAGTACTCGTCTCACGACATAGGCGGATGGGATTCAATAGCCCATATCAGAATAATTTTCAGAATAAACTCGAAACTGAATCTGAATATGGACGTAAAAGAGAGTTATGGCCATGCATGCGTCTCTGAACTCGTGGATGCCTACTACCAACTAGTACGGACGTGATACATTTGAATATCGTCGATACTGGAAATGGCAGGAAGATTGTCAGCATCGGGACCTGCAGGTGTAGGGATACGGTATTGCCGAAAAATGAGGGTACGGGTGCATTAGTTGCTTACTCCCCTGGATTCGCCCATTCCATACAAGACTCGATACAGTGGCTAGAATTCATTTACGGCGACAAGGCGATAGCACCTGATTTTTACAGGCCATTCTTTGGGAATGATTTTGGCGACCCGGAGCAGAAGTGGGAAGCACGATTCAGGAAATTACGACGCGAGAGTTTGGATTGCGATACTCTAGTGATTGAAATAAGCAGTCTGAAGGATTTCACTGCCATTGATACCAGATTCAATCCAATGTATGTTTCAGCCATGATAGCAACAGGCGGGGGTGAAATACTGGACTGGTGGAGTATGGCATCAAGAGGGTTGGAATTTGAAGGCGAGATTGACTATGTGGGCTCATCCAAATCAATTGGGGTTTCCGAAGAATTCCTACGAGATTTCGTACAAACCATGGAGATTAACCACTGTACTAGCAAGATTTTTGAAAATTGCTTCGCCGAGATATGCGAAAGGTATCCATTTTTCGAAGATGTAGTCATAATTATCCCTCCTTATCGGTCTGAACTATATCGGGAAGTTAGGCCTCTGGCAGATAAATTCGGATTCAGATTATTTGATCCGACTAGTTATGTCAGCGGCATTGAGTTGAAAGAGGTGTTCAAAAAAGAGGGACGTGATATCAATCATTATTCGAACTCATTTTCCGAGACGATAAATCACGAGTTCATGAATTTCTTGAGCAGTTCAGCATCCAATTCCCCGACGGTAAACTTTCATGAATTCATATTTACCAGAATTCCTTCCCTGGTTGAAGAAGGTGAATCTGGAAGCATCTCATTCAGAATGCCAGAAGAATCTAGAGTCACGGATGGAATTGGGATTCCGCACGATGTAATTGATGATTCGAAAGTTCATGAGCTGGAAATTGAAATCCTTGCTGAAGAAGAGATTGGCATACAACTTTTCAACGGCAGAGAATGGATGCAGGCAGGGAAAATAGGGAATGGAGAAGGCACTCTGTCGATTCACGCTAAATTGTTCTCTGGATCAAGGGGGCTTCCAAGGATCGGGTTCGAGAAAGGTGGCGTTAAAATAACTGTAAGCAATATATCGGTGAGGAGTTTGGAGGCGGATAGCTATGATTCAAAAACGATCTTTCATTTACTGAAAAATTGTGTAAGTGAAGCAGAGGTTGAGATGATCTTGAATCTTGGTTCACGGACTGATGATTCACCTAAATGGAGTCTTGGACGCAGATTACAAAATATGTATTCTGAGGATTCCGAATTATTGGGTCATATTGCCGGACTAGGAAGCAATCGAACGATATGGGAGTTGTATTGTCGTTCGTACTGGGACAGAGATGATTTTGAAAGAGCGGCCATTGTTGCGAAGGATGCTCTTGAAAGATTCCCAGAAGATGAGTGGTTCATCAGAATGGCGGGTGCAGCTTAATGGGGATTAGCATTAAGTTGGGGATTGAGATTGGGAATTGTTTAGATGCATATTCGAGATGGACTCGAAATAAGCAGCGAGTGGATGAATGGATTGGTAAGTCAGGCGGCTAGTATTATTGGTGATGGTGTTCTAGATGAGTATGACTAGGATTATCAAGCCAAGCGGTTGTGTAGAGCACCCTCATCAGAAAGGGATTGCAGGGGAATTGGACTGGGCTAGAGCGAAATTCATCAGCAAGAGACGACTTTTCATGGAGACGGGTTCAACCTATCTTGGTTTTGGATGGATAATTCTGGATCCACTAATTCTTTCAGTAGTCTATCTCTTCGTATTCACAGTCATTAGACATGACGAGGACCCTACGGCTCTATTCATAGGGCTTGGCATGATTAGAGGGATGCAACGTAGCCTGAGTTCTATGTCAAATCCTAAAATGGATCTCAAAGGAGGCTTAAACATAGATCGGGTTAGTACGAGAGCGGTTGGAATTTCACTTGTTCTCTACTTGGTGGTTACGACTCTGCTTTCAGGGCTTGGTGTAGCCGCAGTATTGTTGTTTCTTGGCGCTCCAATCGTCGGGGCATTGGTTTTCATTGCTGCTTTGTTGGTGAACAATCTATTCTGGTACGCAGTCGGATTGAATGCCCTCAGCCTCACAACAAAGATGCCGGACCTTCATAAATTTACATCTTACTTCGGAACTGGTATGTTCTTTTTCAGCCCAGTACTCTTCACAATTGAAGCCACTTCAGGATGGCATCGTACAGCGTCAGCATACAATCCGCTCTCATACTTCTTGGAGATTTCAAGAAAGGTGGCGATAGGAGAAGACTACGGGGGCCTTGATATCCTTCCGAGGATGGGTTTCATCGTGCTGCTTACGTTGATGATTACTATGATTTGGAGAGGCAACAAACGTCTCGACGATATAAGGTGGAGAATGAGCAATAGGAGTTGATTATTTGTCGGGGGGTTTTGTCATAGAAGTTAACGAAGCTTCAGTCGAGTATTATGTTCAGCAGAGAAAGGGGCTTATTTCGCGTGCTTTTGTTAAGAGGGTCAGAGCGCTAAATAGAATAAACTTGAATATTGAGAAAGGGGAGGTTGTCGGCCTTTTTGGGAAGAATGGCGCCGGAAAAACCACGTTACTACAATTGATAGGGGGCGTTCTGAGGCCTTGTGAAGGCGAGGTAAAAACAGTTGGTCGCGTCTACAAGTTGAGGGGGGCGAATCCTGGGCTGATAAACTCGATGACGCCGCGAGAGAACGTCAGACTTCTTGCATCAGCATATGGAATAAATGAAGAGGATATTAATGATTTTGAGAATGAAATTGAAGAATTTTGTGATCTTGGAGAAGCATTCGATCGGAAGATGTCGACGCTTTCATCCGGCATGGCCGGAAGGGTCGGTTTTGGATTTACTACTTCTCTGAGGCCTGAAATTTTGCTTATGGATGAAACCTTGGGAGTGGGGGATAAGGATTTCAGGAAAAAGGCGGAAGAGAAAGCGAAATTGTTCATGGAGAGAGGTGAGACGATCCTACTCTCCACCCATTCCCTGAATCTAGCAAAGGATATGTGCTCTAGAGGGCTAGTTCTGAAAGAAGGCAGTTTGGTCTTTGACGGTCCTGTGGACGAAGCTGTTGAAAGATATTTGGAGATATGAAAATGGGTTCTGAGATAAAGAGTGTTGGAATTGTAGGCCTAGGCTACGTGGGCCTACCTACAGCGATTGCATTCTACAACGCTAATTTCCATGTTTCCGGGGTCGATGTTTCACCAGCGGTCATCGATATGCTAAAGCAAGGCTCAAGTCCCTTGGTTGATCATACAGAAGTCCTCTCCATTCCAGAGCATTCGGAAAGATGGGAGGTCGGTCTTGGTTGCAATATTCTCGAAAATTGTGAGGTCATTCTCATAACGGTTCCAACCCCCGTAACTCCAAACAAAGAGCCTGATCTTTCTTTTGTGGAGTCGGCGGGAAGGTCGGTATTAGGCAGTATCCCAAGGGGAAAGAATAGGGTTGTTGTCTTAGAGTCGACAGTGTATCCAGGAGTGACGAGGAATTTGTTGGGAGGGATATGCGAAGAAATCGGACTTGTTGTTGGGACTGACGTTACTCTGGCATACTGCCCCGAGAGGATTGATCCGGGGACTGACATGGGCGTAGGCAATATTGCCAGAGTTATCGGATGCGACAATCCCTTAGTGGGCGAGTTGCTCGCTGAAATGTATGGCAAAACTACGAGTGCTGAGTCGATTTATGTTGGTAAAATGGAGGTGGCAGAGGCGTCGAAAATGGTAGAGAATCTCCAGAGAGATATCGACATAGCGATGGTGAATGAGTTATCTAAAGTACTGCCGAGTCACGGGGTTGACGTTGAAGATGTTCTCCGGGCTGCTTCCACCAAATGGAATTTCAAGAGGTTCAAACCCGGAATAGGTGTTGGTGGCCACTGCATACCTGTTGATCCTTACTACTACATCCGGATAGCCCGTGATGCTGGAATAGAGCCTATGCTTGCACTATCCGCTCGGGACGTGAATGAGTCGATGCCGAGTACCTCTGCAAAGGGGATAAGGGAGTTAATGGGATATGCCGGAAAATCTGTTTTACTTCTCGGTTACGCCTACAAGGCAAATCTTGGAGATACGCGCGAGACTCCCGTTGAGCATCTAGCTGATGAATTGGTTGTGCTAGGAATTGAACCGATAATCTGGGACCCTATTGTGCCTCTGAAAGGAATTCCAGACAGATTCAGAAGGATTGATTCCATCGGGGATTGCCCCAAGGTAGATGCGGTGGTTCTCTCCACAGCTCACAGTCAAATTCTAGATATTGACTGGACTAATCTGATGGAAATCACGGGGTGTCATTTGGTTTATGACGGGAGAAGGGCCTTGGACAGAGTAACAATGACTGATATTGGTTGGAAATACTCTGGTGTTGGAACGCCTTCAGCATGAGGGGCGGAAATGACTGATATGATGGACCTTCGAGGATCTGGAATACCAGCAAGAGAAGGCTTGGAATCTCCAGTTCAGAAAGGAGTTGCTACTCTAAAGCGGTTATCTGAACTCTTTGAGACCGGTCACATCAGCCTTGCAGCAGATATGCTTCGTAAGAGAAATAATTCGAAGCCATGCGGTAAAAGCGTGGAATTAGCCGCCAATATGGGAGAAATTTTCTCAGATGCTGAGATGCGCAGGTGGTTTAGGGAAATAGAAAAGGAAGACATTATGCTGAGTGATTCTCTTCTTGATTTGAAATTCAATCTTTTCTCAGGTGAAGATACTGCTGTAGCTGCAAATACGGCTTTCCAGATGCATAATTCAGGGACTTTGCACGATAATGCAAAGATTGGTGCTGCTGAAATGTTGCTGGAATGTGGGAGTCCTGAAAAGGCACTTTTGGTAGTTGGGACCATTCAAACTGTCGATTTTCGGGTAAATGCTTCTAAACTTGCTGTAAAGGTTGCAAGGGCGATAAAGGGGATAGAAGCGCAGGCGGATGCCTGGGGCTTAATTGCAGATAAATTCGGAGTAAGCGACGATGATTTATTGGTGGCCGCGTCGAGAATGTATTCTGCAGGAAGACATACGGAAGTGATAGATCTTCTTGCTGGAGATGGTGTGAAGATTCTCGACAGAAGCTTGGGTTTACTGCTTGCAAGATCTTATTTTACAGTAGAAGAATATGATAATTGTTTGAATGTTAGTCGTTCTATACTCGAGATGAATCCTGATGATCGCGATGTACTTAGGTTGGTAATTCGATCTAAAAGAAGGCTAGGGGATGCTGGAGACGAAGAGGCTTTTCAAGCACTAACCCGATCTCTCGAGCTGGGCACCATTCACCCCGAGGATGCATATCGACTTGCTAGAACATTAGTTGAGAATGAAGATTGGACTATGGCTTCTGTGGCAATTGATGCAGTATTTTCAGGGGATGATTATGAAATTACAGAAAGGCACATCGTTTTGAAATCGAAGATATTGATCGAATCTGGTCGCGAGAGGGAGGCGCGAGATTGGCTAATCTCTAATGATGAGGGAGATAGTGTTTCGATAATTAGGGCTCTAGCATCAATTCTCCACATAACCCGAGATGATGAAGGGGCCCTTAAGACGAGGAGGAGGGTTCTAGATATCGATCCAACTGATACAGGCATCCGGAGGGGAATATGTACGTCGTTACTCCGCCTCGGACGCTTAGAAGAAGCAATGCTAGAGTCTAAAGAAATTATTCAGATTCTCCCCACCGATGCCGGCGCATGGGACGTTTTAATCGAGACTCTCGCACGCATGGGGAGAGAACGAGAAACGGAGGATGCTTGGAAAGAAATTCTCGAAATGTCGTGGCATACGCCTGAAGGATTGCTTCTGGCTGTCGAGATATGTTTGAGATTTGATTGGAGAGATCGATTAGAATGGTTATTGAGATCTAGACTGCATATGCACAGATCGAGAGAGACTAATTCAGAAATTCACCACATGATGATGCAGAATGGTCGATTTGATCTTTCAAAGGTCTCTGAGAAGTATCTCGGACCTCGTTCCACTGAATCATCAAGAATAGCAAGATCATTAGAAAATGATCTCAAAATTGCCCCTCACTCGATTATGGAGAATGCTGATAGAAACTTATCTCAAACCGAGTCTGTAATTCTTAGACATCTGATTGGACGAAGAAAGATTGGCACACAATTCGAAACAGATGGGAAAACTGCCCTAATTTTGACTTCCTCCCTGAATGCAGGAGGTGCTGAGAGGCAAGTAATACTGACGAGTTCTGGACTTAGGAATGAAGGTTGGGAGTCAGTGATAGGGGTAGACAGGATTGATGCACAACATTCAGGAAAGACCCTCTGGGGGATGGCTGAATCTCTTGATTTAGATGTCATAGAGTTCAGAGATGAAGATCTTGAATCCGACGAAGCTGAGGATATTATTCAACTTCATGAAAATATTTTATCCAATCTCAGGCCAATAGAACGGGAGAGATCTGAATGTATAATCCGCATGATCTTGAAGACGCAGCCTAGTGTAATCCATGCGTGGCAAGACGCTATGATATATCCTGCTGCGATTGCTAACTACATAGTGGGCTCTAGTGTACTAGTTGGTTCGGTCAGATCTTTGAATCCTGATGAGAAATCACTTTTGCACGGAAGGAAGAGGCCATTCCTGAGAAGATCTCTCAGGATGCTATGTGATGCAGATGGGTTCGTGCTCCTGAATAATAGTCAGGCTGGTAGAGAAAGTTACGCAAAATGGTTGAGTGTGTCTGAAAATGGTATCAAGGTAGTAAGAAATGGTGTTATTTTCGATGAATGCGAAGGAATTGATATGAAGAGCATTCTGGATATACCGTCGGATTCAAAATTAATCGGAGGCGTGTTTCGTCTGGTTCCAGAAAAACGGCCAATCCTCTGGGTAGATTCGGCTTGGGAGTGCATAAAGAATCGGAAAAACGTATTCGCAGTGATAATCGGAGAAGGCAGGATGAGAAAAGAGGTGGAGAATAGAATTGAAGAAATTGGGGCCAGTGGAAGAATCATTCTGCATGGATTCCGGGAAGATGCCTCGAGATGCTATGACTCATTCGACGTTACTCTCCTGACTTCTTCAACGGAGGGTCTTCCAAATGTATTAATTGAATCTCAAGCAAGAGGGGTTCCGGTAATTTCGACTGATGTCGGCGGAGTGAATGAATCGTTGAATGATGGTTCCACCGGGATTTTACTAAAGAATACGAATCAAGCATCGATTGGAATGACGATAGGCACGATGCTAGATGACTGGAATATGAGAGACGCAGCGAAGTTGTGTAAGAATTTCATCGAACAAAAATTCGGCATGGAACGGATGTCCAAAGATACTCGAGACGTTTACGAAAGTTTACTTTCAAGTAGGTGACGATTTCTTCTTGACTCAGTCCTCGAGATTTCGAGATCCATGTCGACCATCAGCGTTTGATCTGCAGCCTCGCCCACTGTCCTGTAAACAGATTTCTTTGCAGTGTAACCATCAGTGGAGGGAGTAAAGCCACAATTGAATCCGACTTTCTGCTTAGCGTCGAAGGGGTAATTATGCTTGTTCAAATAGTGATGCAGCACCGATTTGTAATTGGAGTTCTTGAGTTCGGGGGAGAGCCACAAGAATTCTTGGACGACTGCAGTGTCCAAGAATGGGTATCTGCCCTCAACGCCGTATGAGCCGCTCACATGCTCCTCTTTCATCAGATAGGCCCTCTGAGTATTATCGAAGAAGTTCTTCCAAGGAAAAACAGTCGATAGATCATCTGGAAATTTTCCGCCAATTGTGCTGTGCCTGAAATGTTTGACTCCTCCGAATCCATAGTCCGAGATTATTTCATCGGCGCCGCTTCCAGAGAGATAGATCAATTGCCCCTCTCTTTTCCCGGTATGGCAGATATGGGACATCCCGATAGCGCCATTATCGTCTGTGAGAAATTGTCCAACTTTTCGATACTCGATAGTTTCTTTGATAGTGTTAGTCCGGACCTCTAGGGTGTCTCTCCTGTTCCTCAGCGCTTGTACCTCCTCGCATTTGATGAACCATGACTTTTCATTGTACCATCCCAACTGCTCGTTTAGTAATTTGAGTGGCAATTCTAACTTGGTGTTGAGTTCATTCAACTCCTTCTCATTGGATACAAGCCAGTCGGATTCGCCGTTGTCTATTGTAAGGCTATACTCCTCGCAACAAGACTTGAGGTGTTCCCTGGCAAGAAGAAACTCTTCCTGTTCCAATTCAATTAAACGAGGATCATTTGTCCGCTTTATTCTCGCATTAATCGTGTCAGGGTTCTCGCTACCCACGATACTGTAGGCGGTAAATTGCACTCCCTGGGCCTCTAATTCGCAGGCAATTGCCCCGCTGTCGTATCCTGAGCTCAGACCTATGAAAATACCATGTTTGATGTTCCTTGTTCTTTTTGCGATTGCTTCAGAGAATGCGGATTCCCAGTCGTCATAGGTCGTCTTCTTCTGTTCTAGATCGAATGTGTAAACATCCCGTCTCTCTATAAGTTCGAGTGAAGACATCCTCAACACATATGTGGAATTTGCTTCTACCTGGGTAGGGTCATTGAATCCTACCCTCTCGATACACGATTTGTAGGACGAAAGGGCCCATTCGCTACCCTCTTTGGCAAACCAGAGTGGCTTCATCGAGAATACATCGGTACTGAAAATCAGGGTATCATTGTTGAAATCTGCGACTGCTAGGGCGAATTCGCCATCTAACTTTTTGACGAAATCAAGACCATGCTCAAGATAGAGTGGCACCAGACACTCTCCATCGGATTGATAATCGCCGAACTCCTTGAAGTTGTATATTTCGCCGTTGAAGAAGGCGACTACCTTCTCATCTTCACTCAGAAATGGTTGAACTGTTGGGGGTCCGGTCATTGAGAGCAGTGTGTGGACGAAATTTATGCCGTTGACGTTAACGAGATTTGTTTGGTCAGGACCCCTGAACCGCAGGAATTCAATCACATTAGGGAGATCTTCAATGCCCCTAGTAGTCGCAAGAATCCCACACATCCTTGGTTCCCCCCATAATTTTCCGAGTACTTGAGTCATTTAGCCCTGATGTACGCTGCTATCGTAAATCGCTCGCCAAGCCGCGGCTATTTCAGACCTATCATAGGGGTTTTTCAATTCTTTAGCCCCGTTTTTGTTGTCTTGAATTCTAATTATTTCTCTCTCGATGACAGATGCCCATTCGAGAGGGTCCTCACCCTTCACGACCACTCCGTGACTCCCAACAGTCTCGCTGGATGCTTCAGATACAATCGGCATTAATCCCATTGAAATAGCTTCAATTACAGACATTGAAGATCCCTCGCTCTGACTAGTTTGTAGGAGAAATCTGCATTTCTCCATGATGATGCGTAGATCATCAGTGGAAACCCAACCATGCTGTTCAACCCAATTAGGGGGATTATCAAATGGATTTCCTGTGGCTATCATTTTGACTTGAATGCCCTTCTCCCTGAGTGCCTTCAGTGCTTCAAGAGCTATGTCGTGTCTTTTGTGTTTAACTGGTCGACAGAATATCCCGAAGGTTAGATTCTCATTCGATCTTGGATTGGAAGCAAAAAGAGGTCTTGGAGCATTATGGATGATGGAGACT
>MDTG01152791.1_pt1 | contig 11868 bp, 12 predicted proteins | sample 811421 | NCBI WGS metagenome assembly MDTG01 (sample SAMN05326645, study PRJNA326480) | marine metagenome | isolation source: seawater | place: Pacific Ocean: South East | collected 2011 | reverse complement strand
CTGTCCTTTAGTTGTCCTTTAGTTCACACAAATAAATTTGCCTTGATTTCTAATGTTAATTAAAGGGTTAAATAAAAAAGTTAGGATTGATAATGTTTTGAGACTACCTGAGACTGACTGAGACAGTAGTGTTTGTGAATCCCTAGGCTTTTAAGTCCTTTGTGTCTGCAAAGCTAAAGTGATTATCTATTGTTATTTTCATCATCATTATTTGATGATTGATCTGTATTATCTGGTTGAGTTTCCTCTTGCGTAGTCTCTGATGTAGATTCTTCTTGAACTGGTTGCTCTGGTTCTGGTTGAGGTTCAGGCTCTGAATAAGTTTCTTCCTGTACTGTTTCTTCTTGAGGTTCAGGTTTTGGTTCTGCTTGCGATTGAGCTCTAGCTATATCCGCTGCACTTTTAGCTTCTGGTTCTCTTCTCATGAAGAAATATGCTGCTGCGGCTATTGCTGCGATAGCGCCTAAGATATAAAGAATAATATTTAATGCGCTTATTCCTTTTTCTTCAGTTGCTTCTTCAGTTTCCTCTACAACTGGCTGAGCTTCTTCTTCCTCTGGTTTTGCGTCTTGTTCTTGAGCTGGTTCAGCACTAACTTCTTCTTCAGGTTTTGCAGCTTGTTCTTGAGCTGGTTCAGCACTAACTTCTTCTTTAGGCTCTTCTTGTTGTGGCTCTGGCTCTTTTACGGGCTCAGGTGTTGGCTCAGGCTCTTTAGCTGGCTCAGGTACCGGCTCTGGTTCTGGTTCAGGCTTACTTTCTTGGACAACTGTAGTTGCTATTTCCGTTTGAGGGGCTTCAGCAACATCTTTAGGTTCTTTAGATTTCGGATTAATTATACCAGTAGTAGTTAATGCGACACCTATTATAATTATTGCTAAAAACTCCATTTTTCTACTTTAAACAAAAGTAATTTTAATTCATTATCGAATATGAACATTTTGGGCGTCATGTGCACAAATAGCACTGTAAATATTGATATTTTAAAATATAGTTTAAATTTATTCTGGTTTAAAAATTAAGCAGAGACCATTATTACAAAATCTTTTTCCTGATTCTCTAGGACCATCATTAAAAACATGCCCATGATGTGCGCCACAATTAGCACAGTGATACTCTACACGTTCCATACCAAAAGAATAATCAGTTTTGGTTTTAAATGCGCCAGGTAGAGCTTTAGAGAATGACGGCCATCCTGTTCCACTATCAAATTTTGAGTTAGAAGCAAAAAGTTTATTTCCACAGTTAGCGCAATGATAGAACCCTTTTCTTTTTTCATTCAATAAATCACTTGAGTAAGGTCTTTCAGTACCGTCTTTAAACATTATATTTTTTTGTTTATTAGATAAGTCAGGATTAATTATCTTTTTAGATGCAGAAAATGAATATCTAAATTGAACAAATGTAGAAATTAAAGTTAGTCCAATAAATTTAATAAACTTTCTTTTAAATAATTTCATTTTTCAAAATTTTAAATTAAATATTTAATAAGTGATTCTGCTACTTTTTTTGAAGGAGAAACGTTGGTCTTAAAATTATTTAGTATTGATTGTGTTTTTAAAACTTGTTGTTCCATCTTATTTGGATTGTCTAAAAAATTTGTTACTGTATTGAATATTTTTTTTGCATTACAATCAGATTGTAATAATTCCGGTATAATTTCTTCATTGGCAGCTATATTTATAATATTAGCAAATTTTGTATTCACTAAAATCCTTACTATCAAATAATTTATTATTCCCATTTTGTATAAAATTATAGATGGTATCTTAGAGTTACATATCTCAAGAGATACTGTTCCAGATTTTGATACTGCAAATATGGATTTCTTAAGTATATGTGATTTAATTTTATTATCACTTATAACTTCGCAGTTATTCAAATTTTTTTGCTTAATATATAATTGGGTTAAATTTGAATATTCATCTGTTGAATGAAATACATAAGTAAAGTCTTTATACTTTTTATTCATAAGTTTAATAAAATCTAATAAAATCGGTGTTAACATCTCTATTTCGGATTTACGACTTCCTGCAAAAATTGATATTAATGCTTTATTTTTTCCTAAGATTTGATTGATGTCAATTGCTACTCCATTTTTATTTTCTAATAAGGGATGACCTACAAATTCATTGCTCATTTCTTCTTTATCAAAATAGGGTTTTTCAAAATTAAATAATAAAAATATATGATCAATAAATTTTTTAATCTTTTTAACTCTTCCTTCTCTCCAAACCCACACTTGTGGTGCTACATAGTGAATGGTTTTAATACTTGGATTATTTTTTTTAATTTCTTCTGCAACTCTTAATGTAAAGTCAGGGCTATCTACAGTGAATAAGATATTGGGTTGAAAATCATCTATTGCTTTCACTGTCTCATTTATTTTTTTTTTTATTTTAAATATATTCCAAATTACACTAGTAAAACCTAAATAAGTTATTTCTTTAAGATCATAGATAGATTTAATTCCGTGTTTTTTTAAGTTTTCACCACCTACCGATAAATATTCTATGTTAGAATTTAATTTATTTAAGTCGTTAACAACTTTTGAGGCTAATTTGTCTCCCGAAGCTTCACCAGTCAAGATGAATATTTTTTTCATTTTTGAAGTTTCCATACTGAGCCTTGATCAGTCAAAAGAAAAATTACTCCTGTATCCTCTTGAATTTCAATATCTCTAATTCTTCCAATTTGATCTTTAAATACAATATCCTCTTTTATAAAATTGTTATTTTTAAATTTTATTTTTCTTAGTGACATATCTTTTAATGAACCTATTAAAGCATCACCATTCCATTCTTTAAATTCATTTCCTTTGTATATAACCATAGAACTTACTGCTATAGATGGAACCCAGTATTTAATTGCTTTTGTATAACCAGGCTTCCATTTTGGACCTATCCTAGTTCCTGTATAATTTTTTCCACCCCACCCTAAAATTTTCCAACCATAATTTTCTCCGTATTTAGCTTCTCCAAACCAGTCTCCACCTTTTGCTCCATGATTTGTTAAATAAATTTTATTATTAAATGGAGAAAGAGCCATTCCTTGAGGATTTCTAACTCCAATTTGAAAAATTTCTGGCAACCATTTTTTCTTACCTTTAAATTTTGGGTTATCTTTTGGTACGCTTCCATCTAGATGTATTTTTATTATACTGCCAGGATGTTTTGTTGGGTCTTGTGCTATCATTCCTTTTCCTCTTTCTCCTGTAGTGATATAAAGAAAATTATCTTTCACAATTAATCTTGAACCAAAATGATATCCTGAATTGATTGGTGGTTCTGCTCTGAAAATATTCTCAAAATTTAATTTTCTAGCGTCAAAATCTGCTCTAGCAACAGAAGTACTGGACTTTCCTTTACCTCTATTTTCGGAATAAGATACAAAAAGAATATTATTATAATATAACGCCTCAAGTAATCCACCTTGGCCGTCCTCTAAAATATTTAGGTTATGATCAATTTTTTCAATGCTCTTGTTATCTAGATTTACTAATAATATTTTCCCAGATTTTTCTGTTATTAAAACTTTACTTTGATTTATAAAAGTTAAGCTCCATGGATTTTTTAAACCATCTAAAATTTGATTTAATCTCGGCTCTGTTGCTTTAAGGTTGTTGATTTGGAATAATAAGAATATAAAAATAAGTTTTTTCATTTTACCAAAATAAACATCTTATTTTTATTAGCGTATTTAATACATTCTGTTTTATTTAAAAAGATATTTTTTTTATCTTTTAATATAATACCTTTTAATCTTGCTAATTTACATTGTGATAGTGTTTTTATGCCGACTGTTGGTAAATCTATTCTATAATCTTGTTTTTTTTTAGGGTACTTTACTAAAAACCCATTTATTAGATTATTTTTTCTTTTTAATTTTTTAAGCATTAAATATGTACCTTTATTTTTTTCATAAGTTATGGAATTATTTCTAAATACAGCACCCTGTGTATGACTATATGGATTTGTTTTATTTAACGCTTTTATGGTTTTATTAATATTGTTTTTGTCTTTGTTATTAGGTTTAAGTTTGGTGTAATTTCCTTTTACTAAATTAAGCTCTGGTGTGTATTTAGTTGAACTGACTGTGTTAATACCCTCTTTTTTAAAAATATTAATCACTTCTTTTAATATTGCTGCATCACCAATTTTTGATTTTTTGATAATTTTTGAAATATAATAAATTCCTTTAATATCCAGCTTAAGTTTTGAAAAATTTGGCTTCTGAACTTTTCCTGCAAATAATACATTTTTACAATTATTTTTTTTTAAGATATTAATAATTTTGCCAAATTGTCCGATTGAAACTGAATGAGAATGTTTATCTTTTTTAAATATTTTTTTTCTAGTTAAATCTATTATTAAATATTTTTTTTTGTTTTTTACTTTTTTGTAAATGTATTTTGGAAAATCTGTTTCACCAAAAATTAAGCCTATCATGGTTTAGTTTTGCGGAGCACAAATAGGTCTTTTTTTATCTTTCTCGATAAATTTAATTACTTCTGTTACTAACTCATTATCTTTGTATTCACCATTAATTTTGCTTAAATTTTCATATAGGTTTTTTGAAGCAAAAATTTCTTTATAAGCTTTATCTAGCCCCATAATCTTTTTATTATCATATTTTTTTCTTCTTAGACCAATAAGATTTAATCCTTGTAAGTAATTTCTATTGCCAATTGATAAGGCAAATGGTGTTACGTCTTTTAATACGCCAGTCATGCCTCCAATCATTGCCAATCTGCCAATTCTTGTAAACTGTTGAACGGCTGAATTACCTCCAATTACAACGGAGTCTTCAATTGTAACATGGCCTCCGAGCGGTACATTATTGGCGATTATTACATTATTGCCAATTTTACAATCATGAGCAATATGAGAAGATATCATAAATAGACAATTATTACCGATAACAGTTTCTGATCCTCCACCTTCTGTGCCAGGATTTATAGTTACATATTCTCTGATTATATTCTTTTCACCTATTTCTAAACTATTTTTTTCATTCTTAAATTTAAGATCTTGCGGTTGAGTACCAATACTAGCAAATGGGAAAATTTTTGTTCCTTGTCCAATTTTTGTATTGCCCTCAATATGAACATTAGAAAATAATTCTACTCCATTTGATAATTCTACATTCGGACCAACATAGCAAAAGGGACCAATATCTACATCCTTTGCAACTTTAGCTTTTTTATCAATTACACTTGAGTTATGTATCATTCTTTTCTATCTACTATTGTTGCAGACCATTCTGCATCTGCCATTCTTTTACCATCCACTTTTGCAGTTCCTTTATATTTCCAAACTCTTCCATGGGATCTAATAGCTTCAATTTCTAAATGAAGTTCACATTCTGGTATCACTGGACTTCTAAACCTAGCCTTATCCACCCCCATTAGATAAACTAATTTATTTGCGTATTCTTTCGGGTCAATACCATTAGCAGTTAGTGCTGCTGCGGCCTGCCCAAAGGCTTCAACAATTAATACGCCAGGCATAACTGGTTGACCGGGGAAATGGCCTTGTACATAAAACCCGTTTTTTTTAACATACATTATTGCTGTTGCAGATTTTAAAGGAATTATATTTATTAATTTATCTATTAATAACATTGGTTCTCTATGTGGTAGCAAAGCCTCTATCGCTTTTTTATCTAATTCTTTTTTAATCATATTAATTTTTATTTTTTTTCAAAAAATCTTTTAATGTTACGGCTGGATAGCCCATTATTATTTGATCATCCTGAATATCTTTAACTACTCCACTTCCGCCCCCTATTTTTACATTATTTCCGATATTTAAATGACCAGAAATACCTGCTTGACCTCCAATGGAAACATTATTTCCAATTATAGAGCTACCAGCAAATCCTACTTGGCCAGCGATCATACAATTTGATCCGATCTTAACATTGTGCGCTATATGAACCTGATTATCTAAATAACTATTTTCACCTATTACCGTATCATCGATTGAACCTCTGTCTATTGTGCAGCCAGATGCTATCTCAACATTATCTAGTATAACTACTTTACCAATATGAGGAAATTTTATGTTTTTTCCTTTTATAGGAATAAATCCAAATCCTTTTTGTCCAATCTTACTGTTATCTTGTATCACAACATTATTTCCAATTATTGTATTTTTAATAATTACTCCTGAATTTATTACACAATTTTTTCCAATTTTGACATTACTCTCAATAATAGTATTGGATCCTATAGTTGAATTACTACCTATTTTTACATTTTTACCAATTAAAACATTGTTACCAAATCTAACATTTTTGAATTTATTTTTTTTAGCTATCTTTAAAAAGAAATCTGGATAATCAATGTCTGCATCTGGATATATAATCTTTAATACTTTAGCTAGTTCAAATAATACGTTACTTACAATAATGGCTTGAGTATTTTTTGGTAAGTAAACACTTAATTTTTCAGTAGTTAGACATGCGCTAGCTTTAGTTTTTATTGCTTCAGATTTATATTTAATTGAGTCAAAAAAAGTAAGATCATTTTTTTTTGAGTAATGTAAAGGTTTAATATCATTGATTAAAAAATTTTTTTTAAGCTTAGGTTTCTTAAAAATATCAATAATGAATTTTTTTTTTTTTTTAAAAAATATATTTAGTGACATTCAAATTTAATTGAACTTAATAGACTTTAATTTTTTATTCAATATAGATATTATATCCTTAGTAATATCTAAATTATCATCAGCTAAAAGTAAGCTTTTTTTGTCTATTACCATTCTAATTTTTTTTTCAACCATATATTCTTTTATAATTGGGTTTAAATTCTTCAAAAGTTGATTTCTTGCAATTAATCTTTGTTTTGAAACATTGCTTAAAAGTTGACTTCTTTCTTTCTGTAGTACGGAAACCTTGCTCCTTAATTGATTTACTTTTTTCTTATATTCTTCGGAAGAAATAATTTTTTTTTGGGCTATTATTTTTTTTTCTTCTTCTTGGATATTTTTTTCTTTTGCTTTTATTTTTTTTATACCGCCCTCTAATTTATTTTTTAGTGTTAACTGGGCTTTTTTTCCAGCTTCACTTTGATTTAAAATGTATTTAAAATCAATAAAATATGGCATTTCAGCAAGCACATTCGTTTGATAAGTGATAGCCATTAGTAGGATTAAAAAATTTATTATTCTTTTCATTAAAAAGTTGTTCCTAAATTAAAACTAAAACCTTCTGAAGTATCTGAGTCTGCTTTTTGTAATGTTTGAGAAAAAACAAAGGTCATTGGTCCTAATGGTGATTGCCAACTTGCTGCTACTCCAGTTGAAGCCCTAATTTTACTATTATTATCTAGCGAATTATCGTAATCAACTCCCCAGATATTTCCAAAATCCATAAAAATGTTTACATCTGTTTTAGAGTCATCAGGTAAAAGATTTGGCAAATTTGCATCTAAATTTAATGATGCTGCATAATTACCACCGACATGTTCAGTCCCGTCAACTGGACCGACTTTACCTTTTTTAAATCCTCGAAGTCTGTTGTTGCTAAGAAATTTTCTTTTACTTAGTCTTACATCATCATCCATTCCATGAATGCTTGAGACATAAAGTTTTGCAGCTGATATTATATCTTCAGTAATAGCGTGATATTTGCTAGCAAAAATTGTATTATCTATAGATGGTCTATCAGCATATAAAGGTAAAGATTGTCTAAATGATACGACTGATCCGTCTGTGGGCATAAATTTTCTATTACGTTTATCATAAGAAAGCCCATAATTACCTGCGAGTTCTACAAACTGACCGCTTTGCTTTTTAAGGGATGAAGAGGCGGTACTAAGAGTAGTTAAATCATCGTGAGATGCACTGAGACCTAAACTTAAATCAATATCTTTATATTGTTCAAAACCTGTTTCAACTGATGCAGAAACAATTGAGTTTTCATAACCACTAGTTGGAACATCATTTTTTTGACTACGTAAAGAATAGTATATCGAATTACCTAAAAAATCATAATTAGGATTATTATAACTAAACGTACCAGATAAAGATTCTTTATCCACCTCAACATCAAATCCGACTTGTTTGCCTTCGCCAAGCCAATTATTTTCTTGAATTGAAATTGCAAAACTTCCACCGTTAGTACCTATGCCGGCCCCTGCAGATATTTCACCAGTTGGTTTTTCTTCAATATTTATCTTTATTTTTTTTAAATTTGTTTCACTTCCATCTTCAATTTCATATGTTACATTTTTAAAAATACCTCTAGCCTTTAGTGCAGAGATTGATTTATCTAAACCCAATTGTGTGAAGGGGTCCCCCTCATCAATGACAAGCTCACCTCTTATAACTCTTTCAGCAGTTACATTATTTCCTTGAATATCAATTCTCTCTACTAGTTCTTTATCGCCTTCAAAAATATTAAAAACAATAGAAATCTTATCTTCATTAAAAGATTCTTTAACATTGTGTTCAACAAATTGTAAATTGTTATTAGCGATTACTTCATCAATTTTTTCTAAAAGTTTTTTTACTTTGAATGGAGAGTAGTATTCTCCAACATAATCTCTATAAATATCATTCAAAGGGAAAAATATTTTCTTATCAAAAACTGAGTCTACATTGGTATTTATTTTATTTATTATAAATCTTGTACCCTCATTTATTGAATAAGTTATTTCTGCATCACCGGAATTGTTAATATTTGCGGTTTTTGAATTTATTACAACATTGTAATAACCGTTAGATTTATAATAATTTTTAAGCAATCTTAAGTCTAAATTTAATAAATTTTCACTTAAATTTGTATTATTAGAAATTACTTTCCAAAATTTATCTTCTTCTGATGCAATTACGTCTCTTAATCTATTTGATCTTACGGAATTATTTCCAATAAAATTTATTTTTTTAATTTTAGTTTTATTACCCTTTTCAATTTCAAGAACTAAATCAAAGTTTTCTTTATCGATTTCTCTTAATTTAGCTTCTACATTGGTAAAATTATAACCTAATGAAGAATAAAGATTTTTAATATTTTCTACATCCCTTGCTAAGTAAGATTTTATAAAAGATCTTTTTTCTCTTAATTTCATTACTTTTTTTATTTGATTTAAAAACTTATTACTATTTTCACCTATAATTATTAATTGATTTAAAACTGGATACTCTTTCAGATTTATAGTTAAAGTATTTTTGTCTAAATTGACCTGAACATCCTCAAAAAAATTAGTAGAGTACAGGTTTTTAATTATTAAGCTCAAATCAGACTCAGAATAATCTTTTTTCAACTCTATATTTCCATATAGAATAATTGTTTCATTTGAAATTCGTTTATTGCCTTTTATATTTACGCTTTTTAAGACTTCTGCATTTAAAAAAGTAAAGTTTAAAATTGAAACTATTAATATAATAAATAATTTTTTCATTAATTAGTTAATCTTTTCCATAGTGGTTTTTTTTGCCCAGTCATTAATAGTTAAAATTTGGTTAATATTTTTTGGTTTTCTTATAGCATATTTTGTGTAATTTTTGTCTTTAAGAACGCTCATTATGAATTTAAAAATATCAAAAAAAGCTATCTTTTTTGCCAAATATTGCTGAACTAACAATTCATTAGCAGCATTAACAATTATGGGTGTTGAAGGTTTTTCATTTGCCAGGTTTTTGAGTTTTATAGTAGGAAATATTTTTTGATTAACAGTTTTAAAAACAAGGTTACTGACAATTTTTTTTTTTATTTTAGATTTATAAAATAGATCAATATTAAAACTTTTTTCAAAAATGGCATTTGCAATTGGTATTAACATTGAAGTTTCATGGTAAATAAATTTATATAAACCATTATTTAGTTCAATTATTGCATGAACTAATGAATTTGGATGAATTAGAATATCTAATTTATGATAAGGAATTTTAAAAATTTTATGAGCTTCCACTAATTCTAAAATTTTATTCATTAATGTAGCTGAGTCTATTGTAATTTTTTTGCCCATTTTCCATTTTGGATGTTTAAGAGCATCCTTAGGAGTAATTTTACTAATTTTACTTTTTGTTAAATTTAAAAGTGGCCCCCCTGATGCGGTCAAATATATTTTTCTAATTTCATTAATATGATGATTTTCTATTAACTTAAAAATTGAAAAATGTTCTGAGTCAATTGGAATAATTTTAGTTTTGTGTCTTGCAGCTTCACTTTCTATTATATTCCATCCACAAATAACTGTTTCTTTATTAGCTATAAGAATTTTTTTACTAAATTTAATAATTGATATTGTTGGTTTTAAACCCGCTATACCTGGTATAGCTGAGATAGTGATATCAATTTTTTTTTTTATTTTAAAATTTTCTATATTATTTATTATTTTTATAGGTCTATTTTTATACTTTTTTTTAATTTTTTCATAAGTTTTTAAATCGGAAATAATAAAATATCTAGGTTTATATTTTATTATTTGTTTATTTATTTCAGGTAGATTTTTATTTGCAGAAAGTAAAAAAATATCAAAATAATTTTTTTTTTTTTTAATTATCTCAAGAGTTTGTAAACCTATTGAACCAGTCGATCCTAATATTGAGATAGTTTTTTTCATCTAAATTAAAATTTCTAAAGTTATAAACCCGAGTGGAATCCCTAAAAGAATACCATCCAATCTATCAAGTATGCCTCCATGTCCAGGTAATGTTTTGCCAGTATCTTGCAATTTAGCTTTTCTTTTTAAAAAAGAAAAAATCAAATCTCCTAATTGGCAAAAAAGAGAAGTCAATACAGCAACAATAGTTATTTTTAAATTTAGAGTTTGTAAAAAATAATAAGAAAAAAATGAAACTACTATAAGAGAAAGGATTATAGATCCAAAAGCTCCAGCATAAGTTTTGTTGGGACTTATTTTAGTTAATTTCGGTCCTTTAAACATTTTTCCAAAAATGTAACCTCCTATATCGGAAGCTACACATGCTGATAATAAAATAAATAATATAACTTTTAATCCTGTTAAATTTGTAAATAAAAAAAACATTATACAAAAAATAAAAATATAAAATATAAAGAAAAGATTAATAAAACAAAAGTTCACAAATTTCATTGATAATTTTTTTGTCATTTGTAAAAACTCTAAAATAGATAATATTCCTAAAACTATTAATAAATAAATTAAGATTATATTATAGTTAAAGATTAAAAAAATTATTAACAATAAAACTAAAGATGTAATAAATCTTTTCTGCAAATTACCTGAGATCATATTTTTCCATAGTTTCTCTGAATATTTTTATATTTTTTAACAATTCTTAATAAATCATTAGAATTAAAATCTGGCCACAGTTTTTTTAAAAAGAAAAGTTCAGCATAAGCTAATTGCCAAAGTAAAAAATTGCTAAGTCGCTGGTATCCCCCTGTCCTAATAAGAATATCTGGATTAGGCATTTTTTTTGTATACAAATTTTTCTCAAAATTCTTTATATTTAACTTTCCTCGTGTTTTTTTTAAAGCTTCAAGAATTTCTATTTTCGATCCATAATTTATTGCTAGATTAACTATAATTCTTTTGTTCTCATTTGTAAGCACAGCTGTCTTTTTCAATGAAGATTTTAAGTCAGAAGAAAATTTTTCTACCTCACCTAAGATATTAATTTTAATACCCTGATTAACTATAGTATTAAGTTCTTTAGAAAAATAACTTTTTATAAGTTTGAATAAGTAGCTTCTTTCAACTTTTGGTCTTTTCCAATTTTCGGAAGAAAAAACATAGAATGTAATAATAGGAATATTTAAATTTATGGAAGCTTTGACAATTTTCTTTACTGTTTCAACACCTTTAAGATGACCAAAGTTTCTTCCTTTTCTTTTTTTTTTACCCCACCTACCATTGCCGTCCATGATAAAGGCAATATG
>MDTG01318016.1_pt1 | contig 11869 bp, 9 predicted proteins | sample 811421 | NCBI WGS metagenome assembly MDTG01 (sample SAMN05326645, study PRJNA326480) | marine metagenome | isolation source: seawater | place: Pacific Ocean: South East | collected 2011 | reverse complement strand
TTGCTTGCAGACCCTATCGTGCGAAATGTTCTCTTGTTTATCTCCGCCACCTATTTGCTGTTTCTGGCTAGCAAGATCGCGTTTGCAGGATCCAAAGTAGCCTTTATTCATATGACTACTCCGGGACTAGTCAGTGGAATTACCCTACAATTAATCAATCCAAAAGCTTATGCGGTACACACCATGCTATTCAGTGGTTTTGTGATTTATCCAGAAAGTTTCGCGAATGAGACGGGAATAAAGGTTGTCCTTTCAAATCTGATTTGGGTCTTTATACACTTTTGTTGGTTATATGCTGGGGTTAAAGTCAACGAATTAGGACTTCAGGCTCGAACACAAAAACTCATCAACTTGGCAATGGCAATTTGCCTTGTCATTGTAGTGATTTTGTCGGTCTGGTCGTTCTTGTACCATCGCCTTGGCCCACCCATGCATGGCAGTCACGCTGTGTCCTTGTCCTTATTGATTGCTAATACAAGAATTGGATCTTTCTTTGTGACGAATGTCTGATAGACGCAAACGCAAATTTGTTTTCGCGGGTGGGAGATGAATAGAGAGAGAAAGTAAAGGACTCATAACGTCGGCCACTTCACCTCCACCCCCACCCCCCTTTATAAATCACAGCTCACATCTGTCAGTTGGGATGTTGCAGCATAATTTATGGGCATTTCCAGCCTAATATGTGCTGGCTGTTCTCTGATTGATGTTTGCTGTTTTAAGTAAATATTTTCGGTGATTTAGCTGATCGATATTTGCTGTTGGACGGTGCAGATTACCTCTGACACAATTTTTAATGCTACTCAGTGAGAGGTTTTGGTCCCCCATTTTCCTAACTCACTATCCGTGCGAGTAGCTTTTGTGTGACGACCATATCCGTATTCAGCGGGTTCGCGATCATCACTCGGTGAAAGATTTTAAACGGCTCTATTTTTGTCGTTAAACGAGTGATAAACGCGCAGAACGGAAAACCGATTTTATGAACAAAAATGACAGTTATGATAATTGGGACTACATCTTGGAAAGCCAGATTGGATTTGTTATTCGCCGGGTGGCGCAGCGGCATATCGCGATTTTTTCATCGCTGATCCCAGAAATAACTCCAACTCAGTTCGTCGCTCTGGCCAAGCTTTGTGAAATTAGGCAGGCGTCACAGAATGAGCTGGGACGCTTGACCTCAATGGACAATGCCACGATCAAGGCCGTTGTTGGCAGATTACGTGGTCGGGGCCTAGTATTTGCGGAATCATTGGCCAGTGACAGGCGCCGGCTAATCCTGACACCGACAATGAAGGGTAAGGCGCTATATCGCGAGTTAGCGACAAAAGCCAGCGATGTGTCGCAGCAGACGCTAAGCCCGCTATCAAGTGATGAACGTCGGCATTTAATGGAATTGCTGACAAGAGTAGGCTGGGAACGGTAGGGTGTTACAGAGTAGATAAGAATGGGTTCCTTTATTTTGTTACCGTCTGTCCTTTGTTACCGTGCGAGTGGCAGTCCGATCCAACATACTAATTAGGCTTTATCTCGATCATGAGTGCTACTTATTGCAGAAAACACTAATTTAAACCAAATCGCATCGCGCTTTTCTTCAAAAGTTTGCTATTTTGAAAAATACTCAGGCCTTTAGAACGGACCCCTTGCAAAATTGGATTATCTGACCAAGCCAAAAAATTTAAGGCTCCAACACCAGCGGTTCTTAGAAAAATATCGGGCGATCTGAGCAATCGGTACTTTTTCAAAGTCGCAGTCGATCCAGGATCATGTTGGCTCTTTAGAATGACTTCTAGAAGTATTTTAATATCTCTTATACTTAAATTGTATCCCTGAGCACCAATCGGTGGCAGAAGATGAGCAGCCTCACCAATAAGCACAACCCTTTTATCTATTATTTGATTGGCGAGTTGAACTATCACTGGCCGAGAATTGATCGCCGAACATGATTGAATTTTGCCAACTGAATCACACGACTTCTCTTGAACATGGTTCATGAACAAATCACAATCGTAATTGGTTAGAAAATTAGCTTTATCAGTGACTTGCATCCAAACAACAGCCGATTTGTGCCCTTCATTTTGTCCACTCATTGGCACCAACGTTAGGGGACCGCCGTCAGAATATATCTCAGTGGATGTGTTAAAATGAGGCCTCTCATGGTTTATGTGGAAAGAAAGAGCCGATTGGCCGGTATATTTTTTTTTCACACCAATACCAAGTGATTTACGAACGTGGGAGTTCCCTCCATCAGCGCCAATAAGGAGCTTCGCTTCTATGGTTGCTCCATCAGTAAGTATAGCAGAAACCTGTTGGTCATAGTGAACAACACTCCGTAAACCAACACCAAAAAAAATTGCGATGTTGCTATTTGCTTTTGCGAGTTTTGTTAAGCCTCTCAAACTATCTTGTATTGGTACGTTATATCCAAAATTCTCGTTTCCTAGCTCTGAAGGGTCGAAGACTGTCCTTTTTCGTCTTTTTGAAATTAATTTTTGAGAAGTGTCCTCAATTATTACCAGTCTTTCCAATGCGCATGCATTACTACAAATTTCGTCCCAGACTCCCAAATCTTCCAAAAATTTTACAGTAGGCGTTAAGTGAGCAGTAGTTCTGTGGTCTTCTAAACCATCACTTTTTTCGGTCGAGCTTATACCTGTCCTGTCAACTGGATCGATAATCGCCACATTGTATCCTGCAGTTGCAAAGGCTAATGAAGAGACTAATCCTACCGGCCCCGCTCCAATCACGATAACGTCAAACATTAAACCCTTCCCAACCCTATAAACACACCTTTGGACACACTCTTATAAAACGCCGATTTTCTTGTTACTATGTGTGTCTGCTTGTCGGTTTTAGCAATAATACAGTTTATCTCGATCTTCAGTGAGGATGTTGGCATCGGCACAGGCACCATCAGTGGATACATGTACAAGTTGATAGAAGAGAAGTTCCTAGGAGGTCTAATCAGGGATATTCGCATTGCATTGAATGGTTGACAACTGTCGCCTAAACCAAATTGCTGGTTTAGCGCCCTGGAAGAACGTCTTGTAACGTCCAACACCCTTCAGCCAAAGTTCAAGAAGTCCTGAGCGAGCGTGGCGAGGACTTGTTCGAAATGTATGAGAAAGCTTAGGACGATGGTGGTGCAGCGTTCATGCACCAAACTATGGCTTCACAATCCTCTCACTGGAAACTGTTTGACATAAGACGGAGATTGGCAGGGAGCTAACAGAGGAAGAGAGAAACAACAGAGTTGAGAGTTTTGACATAGGCATAAATGCTGACACCATAGGAGATTCAAATGGCTCAGCACGAAGCCAAGGGGTTCTATAATGATGCCAAGAAATATATCAAAGCCATAAACACATTTAGAAATGCTTGATAGAGGTTTTTATTGAGCCTAAGTTTTACCAAGAAATTCAAACGCGGTGACTTTAGGGTGATCAGATATGGCCAAACCCATAGTGGTAATTTTAGAAAAGTCTGAGTCTATATTTTCCTTTGTCAAACTGGATCGAGCAAAGCTCTACGGAACCAGACGCCGCATTGTATTAGGGCCTGATGATAATGCTTGCCAACGGGCTCAACTTACCAAAGATGGCTCTCTTCTCCTTCGCTCCGGAATGACGTCTCAGGGGTATTTTGATGACTCAGGGAACCTAATCAGTCAGTCCGACTTCGTCGGCATAAGCTCGGACGGATCAATCGTCGAACGCCAACCGTCAACCTTAGGCGTAGCTCAGGAGTTGACTGGTCCCGTGGATGAAAGGGAAGTTCTGAATTTAGAACTATCTTCTGTCTACTATGCAACAGTAGAAAAAATTGATCCATTACTCGAGAAAAGACTGAAAAATGGTGAGGTATTTCAGTTCCCACTAAATTACTACGCCGATTTTCAAACCGAAACCGCTTATCTGCTCTTTAATGACGAGGGGTATTTTGTTTTAGTTGGGGTACCTACAAATCCGCAATGGTCGGAACCGCAGGTTGTGCCAACCGAGGTGTTTGAGATTGAACATCTTGAGGGTGACGATGATCTTGATTTTCAAATGTTCTGATCTTAAGGATGGAATAGTAAATTTATATGCGACAAATTCATGTGATGAATGAAAACAAGAAGGATGCAACAGTCCTTCTAGATGGTGTGAAGTCCCCTAATCCGCCAAGGATAGGGTTACCCGATAAAGAAATATACTTCCAACGTTTTGTAGCGGCGACTGAGGATGTTCAGCACAATGCATTAACTGAAAAATTTGGGAAGGACTATGGTCAGGCGCTAATAGACGATGATCCAGACGTTGACCTAGAACAGGTGGGTCGGTTTATAAGGTCTACCGATACGGTTTATCTATCCAGAGACGGAAACGTCCTTCACGTGTCTCCAAAGGTTATAGAAGTTCTCTTTGGACCCGACGGAACTGAAATTGAACGTCGTCAACCTTTGGAAATACCTACAAATATTGATGATGGTTACCCTGTGTGTTGGACAGGCCGGAAGCTCCCGAAGGCTGAGGCCATTCGAAAATTCGCGTTTAAAAGGACCATCCAGTTTTACCATACAAATGGCCTCACCTACGATTTTCTTTTTGAAATGGCTAAGTCACTTCACGAAGAAAACGTTGTCGTCATGATGGGAACAGGGCCAAATGGAAAAGATCCATTAATTTTTCAAGCGAACGGAACACCTTATCGACCTTTTCTTGAGGGACGAATTGACGGGAAACGCTTCCAACTTCTTATGCACCTCAGTAATCTGGAACTAAAAAATCCTAAGATTCAAAAAAAAAGGTGATGGTGAAAGTCTATGTCTGAATTGTTTGATGCAACAAAGGGCATATCTCTAGGTTCTGGTCAGTTCCTTAGACCAGGAAGTCTGGGAAACAGCAACTTGGCTGGCCTACTGATGCGATATAGAAGAAATGTTGCATCCGCCTATTCTTCTGTTTCCCCCGAAAAAATTTCGTCAGTCTTCACTGTTGGGCCGTTTCATATATCTCCAAAGATAGATGGTGAGTTGTGGTTTTTGATCTTTGACAAGGGCGATGTATTTTTGGCCTCTTCAGCAGGTGCGGTTATTTTCGGTGATATCCCTATTCTTTTGGAAGCTAGCAAGGTCGCGAAAAACGTTGAAGGACGGGTGATCCTGGCTGGGGAACTTTTTGCCGCTGCAAAGTCTGGCAACGACCGTCCACGGGTAGGAAATGTGGCTACAGCACTCGGTGGTGGCGCAAACGCACCAGTCGAGCGCCTTGGCATGATGATTTTTGATCTTGTCCAAATATCCAAGGGTACTAACGATGGTAATTTCAATTCCCCAGAAGAAAATTCCAAAGTTATTGAGAGTATGCTGGGTACCGGAAAACGATTGAAGGCTGTCACATACAAGATGGTGAAAAGCTCATCCGAGGTGTCTGAACTATTTACGGAGTGGGTGACTAACGGAAAAGCCGAGGGAATCATTGTGCGCTCTAAAAATGGGCGGGTATTTAAGGTTAAGCCGGAGTTCACCGTAGATGCTGTTGTCGTTGGATATACGGAACGTGAAGAAGATCTAAAACAAGTCCGTTCTATTGTCTTGGCAATGATGCATGAAGACAGGCGCTATCAGTTCATCGGTTCATGTGGAAACCTTGGATCAGATGAGGATCGCAGGAGTCTTCATTCCAGACTGTCAAAGATTCAAACTAGGGCAAATTTTAGAAAAGCCAGTTCCGAAGGTGCGGTCTATCGATTTGTAGCGCCCAAGGTCATTGTAGAATTAAAGGCCAACGACGCGCAGTCCTTTAATTCTATAGGCAAGGCTAACAGCCAAATGACAATGGAGTTTCAGGACAATACATGGAAAGCTTTCAGTTTGAAGCCTGGGGCAAGCCTATTACATCCTGTTCTCGTAAGAATTCGTGATGACAAGTCAGTTTCGAAGGAGGAAATCCGATTTTCTCAAATCCTTGAGCGATGTTTTGTGGAAAAAACTTTGCGCCTGGAGAGTGGCACCGTTCTACCCAAGAGTAAACTACTGCGTCGAGAAGTGTACACCAAGGAAGCAAAAGGCAAGACGTCTGTAAGAAAGCTTCTCGTATGGAAAACGAACAAAGAGAAGATATCTGATGAATACCCAGGTTTCGTAATTTATTGGATAGATTATTCCCCAGACAGGAAGGACCCCATTAAAAGGACTGTCCGTGTCTCTTCCTCAGAAAAAATTGCAGATTTGATCTCAAACAAGCTTATAGAAGAAAATGTTAAGAAAGGATGGGCGCTAACAAAATAAGTAGTCAATGTTAGTCACGTTTGCCGGAAGGGTACGTCATATATATCTTCAGACACAGCTTACGCGATCGGCCTTCAGCCCCTGTAAATTTGATTTTAACCAAGAGGCTTAAATCACATGACGTATACATTTGACTGGGAAGATGGTGTTCGCGGACGAATAGAAATTGAGGCGCAGAATGGTATTGAAGCTGGTTTCTTTTATGAGTGAGACCAAAGCTTATGTCGTATACTGAATGTGAATAAATTTTTGGCCAAATATGGAGCGATTTTTTCAATTAGATTGGGATTACTATGAGTATTTTAATGATAAAAAATTAAGTTTTATATTAATAGAGATGCGTTTGTGATCAAAAAAAGTCAGGGAATGGCTAATTTTTTTCAGATGTTAGAGTTAGAATTTGATGTTCAGGTTTCTTGTATAGATCCTTTTTGCGGTTGAGGACGGTCACCCCGTCTTATTTATTTTTGGTAGGGATATTACCGATATTTTAAGTGAAAATGGTTTTGCTAATGTGAAGTCAGCAAGTGACTTTTTAGCCAGAGAATTTCCGATGGGTTAGAAAAATTGATGTCAAAGTTGAGGCTTGAGGGAAATCTTGGTGTTAAAGCTGTTCGCAAACAGATTGCAACCTTTGAGACATTAAGCGATAGACAAATCAGTGATATTCAGCTGGATATTGCACCTAAAGCTTTTCTTGAGACTGGCGGAATTGCGCAATTAGCGAGTTGGCTTCTATCAAAAAAAGAAAAGGGCGCATTTTTAAGTCTAACTGGAGATGATAATGTAATTGGCTACCTAGCCAGAATGAATTTTCACAAAATTCTTGGATTGCCTGAGCCATCAATAACCCGCAACCCGGAAGGTGGTAGGTTTATCCCAATAATCCCAGTTTCCGATGGTGAGGACACTTTCCAAGCCGTGAATGCGATCGCAGATATCGTCATGCAACAATTCGAGTCAGTGAATGAATTTCTACCAGCATTCGAATGGGCAGTTAATGAAATTGTTGACAATATTTTCAATCACTCTGGTTCGCTATCCCCTGGTGTAGTGTGTGGTCAATTATTTCCTAAATTGAGACGCTTAGATATTGCTATATGCGATAGTGGTATTGGAATTCGTAACTCTTTGTCAGAAAACTATGAGTTAAATGACCATGTAACAGCCATTGAAAAAGCACTCCAGAAAGGGGTAACTCGGAATACGTTAAAGGGACAAGGCAATGGCATGGCCGGAACGCAGAGTATTATGCGCCTAAATGGTGGTAAGCTGCTAGTCTGGTCAGGAGATGCACTATACCGAATGGAAAACGGTGAGGAAAAAGGTTTTGAAGTTGGTAACAAAATTCCCGGTACAGGTGTCTTGATGTCCTTCGACCTTGCCCTGCCGGTGCAGTTGATTGACACTTTTATTGGAGAAAGAACCTCAGTCTACATTGAGTATGAGGCTGATAGAATTTCAGAGCATGGAATAAATATCGCTGAGGCCTGTAGTCACTCTGCAAGCCGCCCTCCTGCTGAAAGATTAAGGCGAAAAATTTTGACGCTCCTCCCGGAGGTTGAAGGTGCTATTTCTCTAAATTTTTCTGATGTTAGGGTATTAAGCAGCAGCTTTTTAGATGAGCTTTTAGGCAAGTTAAATGGTGAACTTGGTAATGGTGTATTCAACAAGAAAATCATTGTTGAGGGATTGTCAGAGGTTCACCAAAACATGGCAAATAATGTTATCGGGCAGAGGTTAGCACTTACGAGCACTATTGCAACGCAAGAAAATGCTTGGCTCGTGATTAATAATAATGAACTCACTCTGTCTAAAAAATATCAAATTCACCTGAATGGAGGCCCAGAGCTTTTCATGTCCATAAAAGACGGCCACTGGGTTTTTGTTGGAGATGGAAATGGTAACACCCTTTTTGCCGCAAAGATTCTCCGAGTTCGTTCAGGCGAAACCGAAACAATACTTTACCTAGAAAAGTCTACTGTTCTCTCAGCCAAAAATTAAAGTAAAACCCTATGTTGACCCTTATCACCTCGCAAGCATTGAAACTTGAAGCAAAGACAAACCCCGGCCAACGTGAAAAACCTAGATCGTTAAGATGCAAATCCAGTTGTTTGCTCATGTAAATATACTGATAAAAAGTTTATATTTTCAGCTAACTTCATCCGCCTGATAAATTGCAACAAAACAAAAACAAATATTACATTAATCTAACTTACTTTGGCGCAAGGCGGCTGTTTAATACTTCACGGTCTTTTCCTTTTAATAAGTTGACGAGGGTTTGTTTGTAGAATTTATATGGAGTAATTGAGTGTCACCAAGTAAGAAAAACACAAGTCAGAAGCGACTTAAAAATACTTTATCCGAGGCTATAAAACTTTTTAGCGAGCGCCAATTTTTAGAATCACAGAACCTTTTAAATTCGGCACTTAGGGATAACCCTATGTCTGCAAAACTATACAATGTTAAGGGAGCTTGCCTTGCAGAGCTAGGTAAAGTTAATGAGGCAATCGATTGCTACAGGCGTTCAGCCGAGCTTGATCCAAATTATGCACAAGCTCACAATAATTTGGGTGTGCTTTTCGAAAAAATTGGAAATTACGACGAAGCCTTACAATCTTTTGATGCAGCAATAAAAAATTTTCCAGAATTTCCAGAGGCGCTAAATAATAAGGCTTTAAGCCTCAGAAGAAGCAAGCAATATGAACAAGCAGTCACCTTATTTATTCAGGCCATAAAATTATCACCAGAATATGCAGAAGCTTTTAATAACCTTGCCGTGACACTGCAAGGTTTGGGCAATCATGGTGAAGCATTAAAAAACTTCCAAAGGGCACTTGAGATACGTCCTGAATACGAGGAAGTTTACAGAAATTTGGGAGTATCACTGCAAGGCATGTTATTTGAACAACCAGCGTCTGGCTATGACCAAATCATAACTAAAATGCTTGATTTTGGAGTTTGTGTCAGGCCATTAGATATTGCACCTGCAGCAATAAGCTTATTGAAATTTGATCCTGTCATCCAAGGACTATGCTCATATGAAGGCACAAAAAAATGGGATAAGACGACGCTTGATATGATTAATCAGCTGTCAGAAATACCGTTATTGTTGAGGCTAATGAGTGTAACTCTAATAACTGATATTAACCTTGAATTTGGACTTAGAAATTTACGCGCAAATATTTTGAAAAATCTTTATGAGTTGCCTAGTTCCAAAAACACCTCAGCTTTTCAGGCTGCTTTGGCTCTGCAGTGTTTTAACAATGAATACATTTATTCGGTGTCTGCTGAAGAGTCATACCATCTAAACGAAATCGAAAATTCGATTGAGAAGGCATTGATAGCAGGAAAAGGTGTTGATCCACGCTTACTGCTTTGCTTAGCAAGTTTTCGTCCGCTGTATGAATACAAATGGGCTGTTACCGTTGTTCCAGATGGACATACCGACGAAGTGCTAACACGACAAGTGTTTGAACCGAGGCAAGAAAAAATCCTCGGAAACAGGATACCTACTCTTGGTGGAAACGATGACAGCACTTCAAAAATGGTTAGACAACAGTATGAAGAAAACCCCTACCCTCGCTGGAGTGGGTTGGGGTTGCCAGCGTGTCCAAAATCAATCTCTGAAGTCATTGCAGATGTAAAGCTTTCTGTAGCAAATGAGAAAATATTAGAAATTGAGGAGCCTCTGATCTTAATTGCGGGTTGTGGCACTGGCCAGCATGCTATTGATGAGGCATCACGCTTTTCGAATTCCAAGGTATACGCTTTAGATCTCAGCTTAACGAGTTTAAGTTATGCGGCCAGAAAAAGCGCTGAGTTAGACATAGAAAACATTACTTTTCTTCAAGGCAATATTCTTAATTTGAGAAAACTTAACAAAAAATTTCATATAATTGAAAGCAGTGGAGTTTTGCATCATATGGCGGACCCCCGTGAAGGATGGCGCGTCCTATCTGAATATTTGAAAGAAGGCGGCCTGATGAAAATTGGTTTGTACAGCAAGCATGCTAGGCAACACATTGAAAAAATTCGTACCGAAATTCAAGAGTCAAAAATGGAAATAAATCCCAATAACATTAGAATATTTCGTAATAGACTGGTGAGATCGGACGAGACACACCATAGAAAAATTTTAGCATCCAATGACCTTTTTTGTATGAGCTCCTTAAGAGATCTACTGTTTCACGTTCAGGAGCACACTTATACAATACCAATGATCGCAGATGATTTGGCAAAATTAGGTATGGTGTTCTGTGGTTTTGAGGGGGATCAAGCTGTACAGAGTTTTGAAAAGGAAAATATGGCGACCCAAGATCTCTATGACTTAAATTGTTGGGACGTCTTTGAAAGATCAAACCCTGACATATTTTCGGGGATGTATCAATTTTGGTGTCAGAAAATAAGCTGAGTCGTGACATTGGGTTATCTTTTATGGAGAAAAAAATTTGGAGCAGGCGTTTCAGTCTATATTGTCAACTCAAACAAGTAAAAATTAAATAGGACGGTTTTGCTTGCTACCGGTTCAGGCCACGGTTTAATTGTTGATCACCACAAAAAGTGTCCAATTATTCAATCATCAAAGACAGCAATGAAAAAGACACTCTTCGACGAACGGAAAGTTTCGACGGTAAGCGACGTACCCACAAAAGCACGGCAAAACTGCCATTCCGATAGAACAGTCAATGCTCCTAAATCAATAAACTTGGGACTCGGGTCTATTACACTTAGCAGGAGCTTGAGCAATAGCTTACTGAAGGTCGTCCTTTAGCAGTGCCACTCGAGCCAAACACCAAGGTGCTGGTTAAGACTATGTCTTTTGAGATCAAGACGCATATGATCCGCAATGTATCTCGGGTGGCCCTTCGGAAAATGGTGCTAATTGTTCTGGCTGATTTCTATAATGAGGGGGTTGGCAAGCCTTGGCTAACAGGAATAATTTCTACGCTGCACTGTCCCGTTCTGCAGGCAATAAAAACAGGAACAAGAGGGTAAAATGGGGTGCAAAATTATAAGAAAGTAAACGTCAAGTTTTTGGTAAGGTAAACTCAGCCAGTTTGTGCTGACTTTCAATATCTCAACCCTTGTAGAAAAAATATGATATTCATCACAAAACTCCGAGGATGATTTCAGTTATAATTTGGACACAATTTAGTCGAAACTAAGGTAATAGGTTTTCTAAATGGTCAATTATATTAACATTTTTATCAACGTGTCGTTTAACAGATTGAGCATATTTTCATGTTTTCTCCCTTAAACTCGGACCAGTTTTTGCTGGTCCTTTTTTTTACTTTGATTAGTTTTTCTGAGTATTGCTGTAGGGTTAGACTCTAAGCGTTATTTAGAAGTGCTTTTCAGGATGCTGATCTACAAAGGTAGGACGAGTGGTTTTGTTGTTCTTTTGTGGCAAGAAAATCCTTGAAAAGAGCCTTTAAAAAACGTACCGATAAATAAGGCATTTAATTACCAACTTGTGCGCCTCGCCATTCTGGCTAAAGCACTAAAGCGGAGGATAGCGCTATGACTACGCACCACGTTTCCCTATATCATCCCAAAACAAATCAACCTGAAAGCACAGTGCTTAAACAGGAACTGGTTACC
>MDTG01223025.1_pt1 | contig 11869 bp, 10 predicted proteins | sample 811421 | NCBI WGS metagenome assembly MDTG01 (sample SAMN05326645, study PRJNA326480) | marine metagenome | isolation source: seawater | place: Pacific Ocean: South East | collected 2011 | reverse complement strand
TCCCATACGGAGAGCAGCCCCGCGAATTAAAATATCATTTTCCATTGTTGATCTCCTCGACATTAAGACGATATGCCGACCGGACAACAGTGTCAATATGGAATTTTCTGAGGTGGTGCTATATGTACTATATAGTACATTTATGTATTATATATTATATAAAATACATTTGTACTATTGTACTATTTTTTATCTATAAGGTCTTTTAGTTTTCTGCCCTCATATCTGGCAATCGGTTCTTTTGCGTTCAGGATGTAAATAAAATTATTTTTCATCTTTTCACTATCAATATCGGCAAGATCGCACACAGTGGTAAAGTCATCTGAATTTATCCAGACCTCTATCACATCTCTTTCTTTCGGGTCATTCAGATAGGCATCTGAGATAGCTTGGGATATCACCGCTCTCCAAAGAAGAGACTCTGATAATTGTTCTTGGTTTTTCCCTATCAAGCCCGTGGTAAATATTCTTCTGCTTAACTTGCCTGTCATTTTTATAAACCAGCCCCTGCATTAAATCTAAAATAAGACTTTCATCTAGGTCTGGCCTCCTTGAAGCGTAATAGATTAGCATTTCCACCCTAACATCTTCTTCAAATAATTCATCTATAGGGTGACATTGTTTTTGAAATTCTGCTGCGTACTTTCTGGCCTTATCAGATTTAATTGAGGCTGGGCGACCTTTTATTAGCACTATTTTACGGCTATTTGCCTTTGAAGCTGGCTCTCCAAATATTTCAAATATATGTTCTTTCATGTCATTCTTTTTCCTGTTGACTTCTATTAGCCCTAATGATACAAACCAGAATCGGAAGGATTTTTACAAATGAAAATTACAAATAACTATAGCTTACCGCAATCTTTCGTAGATTTTGCACGGAACGATAAATATAGCAAGGGTAAAGCTGATATCTCAGTTACCACCTTAATTGATAGTCCAAGAGTAAGACTTCTCAGAGATCAGTATAGTGAAGAAAGAACAGCAGACGTTGTCGATAATATCTGGGCGCTTTTTGGCACTGCCGTTCACCACGTTCTTGAAAGCACAGAGCCATCCAAAGATGTTGTTCTTGAGGAAAGATTGTTTACCAAGATAAATGGATGGATTTTATCAGGCGCTGTTGATCACCAAAAAATCGAAGGACAAACTGTAGAGATAACAGACTACAAAGTGACTAGTGTTTGGTCTGTGATACACGGCAAGATAGATTGGGAACGTCAGTTGAATGTGTACGCTTACCTTGTACAAAAGAACAAGGGTAAGAAGGTAAAGAAGCTATCTATCTGCGCTATTCTTAGAGATTGGAACAGGCGTGACGCCCAGAACAAATCAAATTACCCACAAGCCCCTGTTGTCATAGTTGATGTCCCTATGTGGACTGAGATGGAGAGGATTGGGTATATCCACAAAAGAATTAAAGAGCATCAGGCAGCGCAAAATGTTTACGACATAGCTGATGGTGTAGATGACGCATTCATCCAATGTTCTGACGAGGATATTTGGAAGCGCAGTGACGCTTGGGCAGTAAAGAAAAAGGGCAATAAAAGGGCCTTGAGAGTTTTTGAAACTGAAAAATTAGCGAATGAATTTTCTCAGGCTCATAAAGCGCGTGATAATGAATATGTTTTAGAAATAGAATACCGAGCCGGAGAGGCGGTAAGGTGTAATGGCAACTACTGCGGTGTTGCTGATTTTTGTTCACAATATAGAGGAATGACAATATGAGTAGTGTTTGGGAGACCTTATCTAAAATCGATGTGTCTGATCACACCGAAGAAAAAAATGGCCTGACATATTTGAGTTGGGCATGGGCTTGGGGGATAGTGAAGAAGCATTATCCAAAAGCCACGTTCACAAAAAATTTGTACTCTAGTGCAAATAATGACTGCACTTTACCTTACATGATTGACCCAGCAGGGTATGCGTTTGTGTCTGTCACTGTTGATGTCGGTGGTGAAAGTCAAACAGAGGTTTTGCCTGTCCTCAATCACGCAAACAAAGCTGTGTCACAACCAGATAGCTTTCAAGTAAATACAGCATTACAAAGATGCTTGACTAAGTGCTTGGCTTTTCATGGGCTGGGTCATTACATCTATGCTGGCGAAGACTTGCCAGAGGGCGTGGAGCAAAAGGTAACTATCGAAAGTTCCAGCGGTGAAAAGAAAGATGTCGAAGGACTTTCCTTAGTCGCGGATGTATTTAATACATTTATCCCTGAGTGCAAAACTGTCGATGAGTTGAGGGGTTTTTGGGGAATAAATAAACAGGCAATAGACATCTTAAAGAAAGGTGACAAGCCATTGTTTGATACCGTTCTAAAGAAGTTTACTGATCATAAAGAAAGCATTGAGCCAAAAGGAGAGGCAGCATGAGTAACGATTATCCACCATCAGGAGTTCTGTTCACTAATGACAGGAAGCAGAAGCCTAATCAACCAGACTATACTGGCGATCTTGAATTGTCTGATGAGGTCATCAATGATCTTGTTGAGCAGATGTCTCGCGGTAACGCAAAACCAAAGTTAAGACTTGCTGGGTGGAAGAAGACCAGTAAGAAAACTGGCAAAGCTTTTGTGTCTCTTACTGGCAGTTTGTTTCAAGAGAAGAAAGCATTAACGGATGAGGAGGTTCCGTTCTAATGACTAAAATTATAAAAAAACTTTTTGCGTTTCTTTCCGGCAAAGATTGCTATAAGAAGCCTTATCGTCCTGTCGAGCATTATGCTGTGTATCAATCAACACCAAGTCATGGCATGTCAAATGGGTATCAAATAAAATATGGTTGGCATAAAGCTACAGCCAGAAAAATGAGGGTTGGAGATTACGCTCTCTTGCCGGACATGCAATCGCAAGGGCTTTATCAAGAAATCATTGGTCTACATGGAAAGAAGTCTGCGAAGACTAAAGCCATAAAAGACAACTTAAAACGAACTTCATTTAGAAAGGTTATAAGGATTAAGTGAGAGTTCGATCTAAGAAGTATCTACAGACCTTGCGTGGCGCACCTTGCTTGGTCTGTGGGTATGGCGCAGAGGCACACCACATCATGTACGCAGAGCCTAATGCTATGGGTATGAAGGTGGGAGACAATTGGTGTGTTCCTCTGTGCCACTCCTGCCATATGAAACTGCATCACTTTGGAGATGAAAGGACTTGGTGGGATTTAGAAGGTATTGATCCGAAAGAGTGGGCTAGGAAAAATTGGGAGAAGTTCAATGGATGAAAGCCTGATCATTGCTTATGATCTGAAACATCAAATAGAAAGTTTACCAGATCAGTTTAGAAGAGATACTAGGGTGGATCGTGTTGAGACAGAGCATGACATGCTTAGTAAAATATCAATAGTTATTCACGCACTTGAAGCGCATCAAAGGGATATAAAATGAACAATGTGTTAGACATGACAGTCGAAGAGTTTTCTGAGCATATAAAAATGTTAAATGAGAGAGTTCTTAACTTTAAGGATCAATTTACCGTAACTGACAAAAGGCAAGACCCTAAAAGAACTAGGTCATATGCAAATGCCCAGAGAGGTAACTTTCAAGGAAAGGCTCAAAAAAACGCTAGGGAAATGTTAAAGCAACTTAACATATCAGTGGATCGTTATGGTTATCCAATAAAGGGGAAGTATGATGGATGATGTAGATATAAGAAGTGCTGCTGTTAACTTTGAGGCTGTAAAGACATCTATGTCTCAAAGCAAGCAAGGCACAATACTGCGTTTGGCTCTACACCCTAATGAGGTTCCACCTAGCTTACATACTGATTGGGTTGGCTCTCGTTATATGATTGCCATGGTTAAGTTGAGTGACGATGACAAGCCAGAAATATCTGATCAACAGCGAGAGACTGACAAGCTTATAGCCAGCGCTGGAATGCTTTGCAGAAACCCTGAGTTTGCTGACTTTTTACATGATCGCGGGTACATGGATGATAATGCCTACATTGAAAGTAATTACGATGGAAGGGAAAGTGTTGCTGTTGACAGTCTTAGGAAGACCTTAGACATAACCAGCAGATCAGAATTAAAGACTAACTCCCAAGCTAGGGAGAAATTTAAATCTCTAACAGAGGAGTTTACGAGATGGAAACAGGGGCGACCAGCATGAGCAATGATTTTATTGACACTAAGGAAATAGCTAGAATGCTATCTATTAAACCTAAGTCTGTTAATTATGTTATCCAAAGCAACAACACTTTTCCAAACGCTTTGGTCTTATCTGCAAGAATTAAACGATGGAAAAGAGAAGATGTTGAAAGGTGGATTGAAGATCAATTTGAAAAAGTACGATAGTACAAAGAGTGCCGCTTTTAATCTAAGGCGGCATTCATTATTTTGTTACCTCTTACTATTACGGCATCTAACTGCTCACCAAGCCTATCATTAATTCTTTTCTTTTGCTCTTCCGGGAGATTGGGGTTGTCTTTAACTTGCCTCATCTTACGGAGAAGCCTGTTCCTAGCATTATTAATTGCTTTTATTTGACCAGATATACGCAGTTCATTTTCATATCTTTGCCTAACACTACGAGCCTGAACTAGGTCTCTACTTTCTATAGCGGAGGACAGAAGTTCTTGAGCCTGAAGAACCTTGTTTCTATTTTCAATAAACCCACTGAGGTCTTCTCTTCCAGATACGCTGTAGAATACTTTTCTGGCAAATGGTATCTGCCTTACCATTTCGTCCTCAAATCCTTCAGTTAAAATCTGAGGCACTGTGTTAAATGCTAGATCACTTGTTCTTTGTGCGAACATACCAGCACCACCAGTAACAACTCCTAACCAGTATTCAAGTAAATCAGGAGACACATCAAGAAGACCCTCTTGAAGAGCATTGCCTCCGGTAAGCGAGTTTAGGTTTTCTGCTATCCACTTTGCAGATGGGCTGGTAGTAGACCAGTACAACTGACTGTCAGGCGGTGGTGTTGGATCAAATGGAGATGTTTCTTTAAATATAGGCTTGTCAGCAAAGTCTTTATTTCTAGCCATATCAATAAATGGATCGAAAATAGTAGGTGAGACAAAGTTGTAAAAGCTATAAGTTCCACCCAATGGGTTAACGGTATCAACAGCAGTGCCAATTATAGAGCTTCCTGCCTCACCGAAATTATATTCCCCTCTGGAAAATCTACTTAAAGAGCGACCAAGGTTAACAGCTATGTTAAGTCCATAGGGCATTGGTATAGCTAGCTCAGAACGATCTGTTGGCCCTAGTCCAAACAATGGGAATATTAAATTGTGTTCCAATATATACTGAGGCGTTTTGTCATAAAGAAGCTTTCCGTCCTCGTCCTCATCTGAAAACAAAGCGTTGATTTGATCTTGAATGATCCCCATAACCATCAACCCAGCCCAAATTTTACGAACTTTTGCTGAGCGGGTTGCGGCGTTAAGTAACGCAAACGATCCTTGTATCGATGCATTGTAAAACAGATAGGCTGCATTCATGGCAGTCTTATATTCACCGCCTTTTGCAAAATCTACAGTAACATTTCTTGCTGCAAATGCTGCTTTTTGGAAACCTATCTTAGGGGCTAGAGACTTAAATGTTGCCACACGGATGGCATTTTCAATAACAGTGTTATAGTTCTCAAGAAGGCTCAGTAATGAACCAGTCTTTTGTCCAACAAAACTATTCTTAACTTTATTCCACTGCCCCCTTGCTCCTGATTCAGCTATGTCACCAACAAGTCCTTTTACATTGTTAACCTGATCAGCCAAGTCTGACATCTGGTTGAGTGCGTTTTGGCCTCCATAAATTTGGAACAATCTGAACACATCAGCGTTTGATATGTTATTTATATCAAACCCTTCACTTTCTGCTATTTCCTTAGTTATGGTTGATGTGTCTCCATCACTCATAACAACATCTTTTACGCCCTTGAATGCAGATTTAAAGTTACGCATTACCTCTGCTGTAAGACCCTTTCGCTCGTACTGATTTACGTTAACTCCAGCAGTCTGAATGTCTCTGAACAGGTTAGTTATGAGGAACTCAGGGTTAAATGAGGTGTTTATGTTAGATAAATATCTATTTAACAGTCCCGCACTTCTTACTATGAAGTTAGATGTTTGAGTGCTTACACCAACACTTCCGTTTAATGCTCTAGCTAAACGGGCATCACCCAATCTTATATATGTGAACTGACCCTCTTCTTTAACTGTAAGAATGCTTGGGTCTTGCGTTGCGTTGAAGTCTGGTATTACCCGAACAGTTCCATTAACAATACCCCTCTTCATTGGCATTGTTTGCAACTCTATAGCATACTCAGCCATTCTTTCTTTGTCTGACCTAACTAAATTTAGGAAAGACTTTGCAACCTCATTCTTCTCAGCGCGTATAATTGAGTTTTGGTTTTGCATAAATACGCCAGCTAAAATATTAGTTGGGTATTCATTTCTTCCCATGACTGCTCTGTCTTCTTTTCCTCTTACAGAAAATGATGTTCCACCAGTGCCAGCGAATGAGCCATCCTCATTCGCCTCACCCATTGGATCAAGTATTCCTCGTAATGGTATATAATCAGAATAGGTAGGTGGTAAGGCAACATTGTCACCAGATTCATCTAACAGTGCTTCTTGTGAATCAAAATCTTCTGGTATTAATCCTGCATCCCTTCTCACTTTATTTGTATTTGCAATAATATCCCTAACCCTAGCCCGTATCTCTGATATCTTTGCTCTTTCAGATGGGTTGAGTGACTGCTCCCATGCCAAAATTCTATCCGCTTCTGAATCCGTCATACCAGAGCCGGAATCATTTGCTGGGTCAATACTTCTTACATATGCATTTCTTTCTTTGGCATGTAGAGCATATAGATAAGCTTCTATTGCAGCCACCTTCTTACTGCCCGTTGTTTCCTCCGCTTGCTTTGCAAATGGAGATGCGGCTTGAAGAGAAGAAAAGCTATCTTCTACATTAAGATTAGAAACAAGCTTGGCAGTTGGCTCATATAAAGAGTTGGTTGCCGTGTTTATTTTTTCACCAGTTATACCATGGTACAAACTTTCTTTCTGATATGTGTCCAGTGCGTCTGTTATGTTTGCTCCCTCAGACCTAAGCTTGTCTATGATCTGTGCAACAGGAAGCATCTTATCCTGAAATCTCATCAAAAATTCTTTTGTAATGGATTCAGCCTTCTTGTCACTGACAAGAGGAATCATTTTCATAAACTTTGAAAGAACATTGTATGAGGAAGAGTAAACGATATTCTGTGCGTTTTCGTTTACTTGCTCTGCAAATTGTATAGTGCTTTCACTCAAAGGTATTGAGTAAAAATCTAATTGCATAGACTTCTTCTGTTTAGCGGTAAGTTCAGGGTACATGGTGCGAACCGTGTACATTGGCCTACCTTTATTGGGTATAAACTGAAGTGATAAAACCAATGGGGGTGATTTATGGGAAGGCTCCTTCCACTCCATCCTTATATCCATATTAGAAGCGCCACCATCAGGGATAGCTATGACATCACCATCTACCCTTCCCTGTCTATCCCATTGACGTAGAGTGGCATATATTGCCTCTTCAACAGAAGGGAACTTGCTGCTTTCCAATAGCTCTTTGTCGTGATTTCTTTTATGGATGTGGTACAGGCCGAAGCTGCCCATAGTTGGAACTGGCCTATCTTCTCTTTGGATGTTCTCCACATCCTGCCCTGCAAGTAAAGTTACTGGGTACTTTCTTCCGTTGTCTTCTATAATTCCAAATAAATGTGGATTAGCTACAGCCTCTCCACGATTTCTTGCTCTTATGGCAACAGGATTAGCAACAGGGGCTGAGGGGTTGGACGGTATTTCCATAAAATCGCGAGGTGATTCATCGATAGATGATAGTAGTTGTTGCACCTCTTGTATTTGCTCAAGGTCATTTGGAGACAGCCTTTCTGTGAAAGCGTCTTCCTGATCAAAGATGTCTACGACATTTGATTGTCGTTCTCTTTCAGCCCTTCCTTGTTCTGGATTTTGAAGCCTTGATTTTCCAAAGATGCGACTAGCTTGCTCAACACCTCTTCTGTATCGCTCTGCGATGTTATCCCTATAAGTTCCGTCTTGTTGGAGTTGTCTGATTCCATTTTCAGTCCTCGTTTCCTCAAAAGTGTTAAGGTCAAAAATAGCTTCTTGCTCAGCCGCTTGGGCTAAATAGAGTGCTTCTGCTTTATCCTCTACTATTAGTGTATTGTCAAGATAATATTGATTATCAGCGCTATTAAACCAACCACCTAAAAATATCTCTTTTTGAAATATTTGAGATATTCTCTTTGCGTTCTCAACGTACTCTCTAAGGGTTTCTAGGGGAAGCTCTTGACCAACAATTATTTCTGCTGACTTTATGGGGGCAACAGCTATGCCACCCTCTACTGGCTGACCAGAAGCTGATATAGTATACCCATCAGGGTTGTTTTTTATAAAATCTTTTAGAGTATTTAACCCATCGATTGCTGGGACTGAGGAGTAGTCTCTTCTGTCTCTGGGGGCGATTCGCTCTCCGTCACCTCTGTTAACGGTAACGGTGTCTCTTCCAGCCCTCTCAGAGCCGTCACGAAGACTGCCATTGGGTCTTGCGTTTTCAAATTGTTTGGCGATTTCATCTATCTTGCTCCTATTTATTTCAGGCAAAGTGTACCACGGCTGTACGTTTGATTCACTGACTTTAAATTCTTTTGGATATATACCGTCCTTAACGCCCTTTTTAGAAAGCCTTTCAGTGAATGACTTAAATTTTGTGGGGGTCATGTAAACACTGGTTCCGTCACTTAACGGATACTCAACTACGGCTCCGTTAGCAGTATTTCTATAGGTCATGCCAGAGCTAAATGTAAATGGCTTGCCCTCTGTTACAGCGTGTCCTATCGGATTGTTTTCTGCTATGGCAGCAAGAGTTGAGTGATTAACAACTTGCTCACCTTCTATAACCCAAGTTTCCCAGTGAAATCTACCAAGGCTGGCATCCTCTGGGCGTCCTACTATATTATAAGCTTCCTGAACATTTGGTCTTATGCCATCTTCCATAAACTCTGTTATGAGAGACCCCCTTGGGCCAATTAAAAGTTTATTAAATCCATCGTTATATGGCCTTCCATTTTTTCGGTTATATGTTCCAAGAAAAATACCATCGTACAAATTAGCCCCACCAAAACGACCATCATCCCACATATTGGTAGTCTGAATACGATCCATAACAAGTAAGTCAGTTTTGCCGCCAACTAAAAGCACAAAAGAGACCACCTTATTATCTATTCCTGCTTTATTAGTAAGGGTAATAAAAGCCCTTCTAACATCTCTACCACTTGCATCAGGATCAGACATTAAGTCATGTATTTCTTCACCCACTGTAATATTGCTATTTGTTGATGACAGCTTTGACATCTCAAACATTAACTTGCCAGCAGAGTTTACGTTCATTGTCACTTGACGACCCGGCGAGCCAGCCGGAAGATATTTTTTAACTGTGTCTTTCCAGACAGTAATATCGTCATCTGTAAACTCACCCCTAGCAGCTTTTTGAACAAGGGGTGTTGCTTCCTCTACAATGTCTATATATGCGGCCTCTTGCTGCACAGGGCCAGCCCCGCGAGATAAAATTCCCCAGAGAAATAATTTAAATGTCATCTCTGGAGTAGCCTGACCTGAATCATACAATGACTTAATTTGATTAACGTATGAAAAACCCTCATCAACCCCAGCTTTTAACTCAGGTGTTAACTGACGTAATTTAGCAGCCATACTAATTGGGTCATTTGCATATTTAATGGCGTTTAATGGAGGGAACGGCAGTAAGTCACCGCCCATAGCATCTTGCTCCATTCTAAGAAAAGCCTCAGCAGAACTCATAGCATCTGGATGCTCTGTTTTTAAAGCATCAATATTGTTAAATACAGCCTCTTTATTATTAGGGTTAAATTCTTGAGGAACTGGTATAGTAGCCTCCTGACCAGTCCCCCTGACAAGAATTTCTTTTGGCAACTTATGAGCTATATAACCCACTCTTTTAGTTTCTGCCATTGGTAGCTGTGGAAGAAATACCTCTGAAAAATCTCTTTCAGATGTGTCTATGTATTTCACAGATGTTGGCAAATCACCTAATGGCTGTGGAGCGTTCTCGCTTGTGTAGTGTACAAGCTTTCCTTTGACGAATACCCTGTTATGGAAGTGAACGGCAACCCCATCAACTTTTTCTACAGCATATCCTTTTTCATCCACGAAAAGATGATGCCCAACATCGCCTCTTTTTTCGCTTCCCGGATTAAAACGTAAAACATGATCTGGGTTATTAATTATTGATTCTGCTTCTCCCCTTGTCATATTGACGTAACCGCCAGCGCCACCCATTCCGGGTACTTTGTCTTGCTTTGCCCCGGATTGAGTAACTCCCTTATAAATATCTCTGCGCTTTGATTGAACAACAACCATTTCAGGATTGCTTACAGCAGCAAAAATATCATAGCCAACAGCAGGACCGCTTGGAGACTTTCCTCCATGCACGGTTTGGGTCATCTGTTTGCCGCCTGCATCATTTTCAATAAAACCATTTAGGTTTGGCCTAATGGTTATTATTGTACCATCGTCTAAATTTCTATTAGCAAGCAACTTGCCCATAATCTTTTTTTGATCGGTGGACTTTTGTCCGTTTCCTCTAACAAACTGTGCGTTTCTAAAGTCCTCGTCTGGCAAGATGCTGATATCGCCAACTTCTGAGAAGTCCCTGTTATCTACATTCATTGCAACATAATCTTCTGGGTCATCCTCGCTGGCGGCGTAAGCAGATTCAATAGCCAACTCACTTACTGTTTCGTTTTTCTCTCTGCTTTGCACCCTTCCTGTGGTGTCTGTTCTGCTTCTGCTTCCAATTTTTCCAGACAATATGTCTTGGAATATAGCGTCAACACTATCAAACCCAGCGTCAATATGTGCTGACTTAATACCAAGGAAAAAGTTAATTATACGCTTAAACAGTGATAGAGGCTTACCAACAACTTTAAGGGTTCCGTCAGCGTAAGACCTAAACATTTCCGCTATGGCCTCTTCATCAATTCTTGCCGCGTATTCTGCCTCAGTCTCTCCCTGTCTTGGAGTGTTTAATTGCAAAGCTCTATCTACAAAATTGTATTCTCTTTGTACATTTTCTCCGTTAACGATAGCCCTTACTTTTCTCTTATTGGCTGCGTTTACTAATGTCTGATATTCTGAAGCTGTGAATAGCCTAGCGTCACGAAGTGCGTGTATCACCTCATGGTTCATTATTCCCTTTAATCTTGATATGTAATCCGCATCACTCATTGCCGGATCATAGATACCGACAGCTATAGCTATTAGCTTTTGTCTGTGATCATAATATCCGCGCCCAATAGACCCCGGCCTAGACCCGGAAAGCTCGTCCTGAAAAGAGAACTTAAAATCTTTAAGGCCAAGTTCTTTCTTGGCGTAGTCCTCTATGTTCTTTGCAATCTTATTCTTTCGTATATCGTATTCTGCTCTAGGCTTTGCTCTTGATGCTTCTAGAGCCGCTCGTAAGGCAAGCATTGAATCTTCTGCGGTAAATGTTTGTTTCGCTAGCTGTCCTGCGGCCTGCGTTCTTGATTCGATATTATCAATTTGCCTTTGTATATTTTTTACCGCTGTTTCAGATGAGGCTATATCTTTCTGTATCTTTGCATCTTCTGTTTTGGTTACGCCTAATGCGTCTTCCTGTAAAGGAGAGCCGTCCCAAGAATTGAGAAGGGCGCGTTGCCTTTCTCTCATGGCCTCTAAGCCCTGTCTTTTGGCTTCTAATTTTTTCTTCTCAGCAGATAAAACAGCTTTAAGCTGTATAGCTGGGTCAGCAGCAACCTCTTCTTCTGTGAGTGGGACATACTCAGAATCACTTACTTTGCG
>MDTG01156837.1_pt1 | contig 11869 bp, 9 predicted proteins | sample 811421 | NCBI WGS metagenome assembly MDTG01 (sample SAMN05326645, study PRJNA326480) | marine metagenome | isolation source: seawater | place: Pacific Ocean: South East | collected 2011 | reverse complement strand
GATACGGTATTTATCTCGCCACTTTTCTCATCCGCGCTTTTCGGACTGGTAATGTTCTACTTTTTTCGATGGGTATTGATAGAACGATACAGCGCTGAAGAAGCCAAAAATTATGCAATAATTGTTGCTTTCATATGTGCTGTTATTACCTACGGAACGGTGAGTTAACTCCCACTTACACCACGCAATGTCCAAGCGAAATAGCTGTTTGTGGAGACGAATACAAACCGAAATATAACGATTAATGACTGGCCAAAGTTGCACACTTAAGTGTATAGATTGAAACTTCGACGGTTGATACCCAATCTACCGGTATTGAGTCTCAAAACGGTATGCCCTGGCCCATGTCAATGGCCTAAAATTTGGCTGAGAAATAATTTTGTCCGGTCTGATTTCGGATCATTAAAAAAAGCCCCGGGCTCATTCTGTTCGATAATCTGCCCTTCATCCATAAAAATCACTCGATCGGCAACTTTACGTGCAAAACCCATCTCATGCGTCACACATATCATTGTCATGCCATCTTCAGCAAGCTCAACCATAGTATCGAGAACTTCTTTAATCATTTCTGGATCAAGTGCCGAGGTTGGCTCGTCAAACAACATCAGCTGAGGCTGCATACATAAAGCGCGCGCGATTGCAACACGTTGCTGCTGCCCACCGGATAACTGCCCGGGATATTTATGGGCCTGTTCTGGAATTTTAACGCGGGTCAGAAAATGCATAGCGGTTTTTTCAGCGTCTTCCCGGGGCGTTTTGCGCACCCAGATTGGCGCAAGCATACAATTTTCCAATATGGAAAGATGTGGAAAAAGATTGAAATGCTGAAATACCATACCAACTTCGCGGCGGATCTCATCGATATTTTTAACATCGTTATTTAGCTCGATGCCATGAACATGTATGTCACCCTTTTGATGGTGCTCCAACCGGTTAAGACAGCGAATCAATGTAGACTTGCCTGACCCAGACGGTCCACAAACAACAATCCTTTCTCCCCTAGCAACACTTAAATTTATATCTCGCAAAACATGAAATTGGCCAAACCATTTATTTACATGTTCCATTGAGACGACCATCTCATCGGATCTTATTTTCTTGCTATTTTGAGCCATTTTTTAACCTTGTCAAAATAAACCTAATGTCCTTTGTCAAGCTTTCTCTCTAGGTACATCGAATACCGAGACATTCCAAAACAAAAAATAAAGAAGATTGAAGCTACAACCAAATATCCCGTTGGGCTTTGTACAGGGGTAGACCAAGCTGCATCAGCAAGAGTTGACTGAGTTGCTCCCAATAGATCGAATATGCCGACGATGCTTACCAGCGAAGTATCCTTAAAAACACTTATTACAGTATTAACGATGCCAGGCAAAACATGTTTTAGCGCTTGTGGCAAAATTACCAAACGCATGGATTGCCAATAAGTCAACCCCATCGAGTCTGCTGCTTCATATTGGCCTTTATCAATCGCTTGCAAACCACCTCGAATGACTTCTGCCATATAAGCCGATTGCCATAGGGTCACCCCGATAAGAGCTCGCAAAAGAGAATCAAAATTTACGCCTTCGGGCATGAACAGAGGAATCATGACAGAGGCCATAAACAGGACAGTGATCAACGGCACTCCCCGCCAAAACTCGATAAACATTATTGACAAGCTTCTGATGATTGGCATTTCAGAGCGCCGTCCTAGCGCTAATAAAATACCCAACGGTAGAGAGGCCACAATAGCTGTGGTCGCTACAACCAGCGTTATTAGCAACCCGCCCCAGTCTCGGGTATCAACACTGATCAATCCAGAGTCAAAACCTGTGGCAACAATAAACGCCGCAATGAATATCAACAACCAACCTGCGATACCAGTTACCGCTACAAGGTCTTTAAAAATTGGAGGCAGCTTGCCTTTTGTACCGAGACGATTAATTGTTATGAGTAAGAGTCCAAGCAACGTATAGGCACCAACACTCACTGTCGAAAAACCACTGCCACCACCGCTTAACATCACCGTGGCAAACATTGGATAGAAAACTAAAAGCACAAAGCCAATTATTTTTCGGAACGGCAGTGGTTCAACCAGAACCCAAATTAACATGACTCCGCCAAGTAAGTAAGTAACGTTGACCCGCCATAGTTCGCCAGCTGGATAGGCGCCGTACATTATAAATTTTGACTTTGCTATAATGTAAGGCCAACACGCACCGTGCCAATCATCTGGTAAATCACCACCCTGTTCTATTGTCCAACATGCTTGGCGCTTTAGCCCATTGGGATCAGACCAAACGGCAGAGATAAACGCAAAGTCGATAAAGCCATATATCTGTGTTGCGAAAAAATAAAAAACAAAGCCTGTAAAAAGTGCGGTCAAAACCGATTTTATGCAAGATTGTATCGACGAAAAATCCGACATACTTTGAAAAATGTGGTGGTACAGCCAGCCCTTGACACCAACCTCTGATGGAGGTGCTGATAATAGCGGTGCTTCTATTTCTCGAACAAAGTGAGTTGCATGTATGTAACCAGAGGCTTTCGCTAGTTTTCTTTCTTTTTTAGTCATCACTAGCGCTCTACAAGCTTAACTTTGCTATTATACCAGTTCATGAATGCTGCGGTGACAAGAGAGAATGTCAGATAGACCATCATCATCATGAATATCATTTCAATCTCTTTACCAACTTGGTTTAGTGCTGTGCCGGCAAAAACAGAAACAAGCTCTGGGTAAGCGATTGCTACAGCCAGAGAAGAATTTTTAGTTATGTTTAGATATTGAGAAGTGAGCGGTGGGATAATTACCCGTAAAGCTTGAGGGATAATGACAAGGCGGAGAGTAAAATTTGGACGCAACCCTAAGGCAAAAGAAGCCTCTGTTTGCCCCTGACTGACTGCCAATATTCCACCTCTGACTATCTCAGCTATAAAGGCAGCCGTGTATAAAGACAAAGCCAGCCAAACAGCCAACATCTCAGGTACGATCAACATACCCAAACCAGGTTGGTATCCTCGTCGCAAAATTGGTCCAGTTTCTTTGAACTCCGGAATTTCCCAGAGAAGAGGGCTTTCAAAAAAGAAATAAACTAGACCGGGCAACAGCACAACGGCGCCCAGCCCGAGCCAAAAAACAGGTAAAATTTCACCGGTTCTTTCTTGCCGCTTTTTATCATAGCGGCGCAGAACCAAAATCAACAGAAAACTGAGTAGAAATGCAACGATCACATAACCAAACCCGTCTTGGGGAAGTGGAGATGGTAGGTACATACCAGTAATGTTCAAGCCAGCAATCCCTGGAAGAATTTCAAACTTCTCTCTTTTCCCCGGCAACGCTCGCAAAACTGCGAAATACCAAAAAAACAGCTGTAGCAGAAGCGGAACATTTCTGAGGATTTCAATGTAGGTTGTGGCAAAGGATTTAAAAACAATGTTGCTTGAGAGCCTCATTATTCCCATTGTAAAACCCAACACGGTCGCCGCAATAATTCCCAATATTGCCACTAAAAAGGTATTCGCTATGCCAATGAAATACACTTCCCAGTAAGTCGACCTACCCACCTCATAATCAAACAGCCATGTACCAAATGTTTGGCTGATTTGAAATCCTGCGGTGCTACTCAGAAAATTAAAGCCAAGAGATTTTCCCTGAGTATCAAGGTTTGTAAGAGTATTGTTTACTAACCAATAGAATCCAAACAAAACAATCAGTAGCATCATTATCTGCAGAGTAATGCCACGCACTTTTTTGTCGTTTAAGGCTTGTTCAAATGATCTATTGTGCGCTCTCTCCAAACTCACAACCAATACCCACCCTTTGGAATAAATAAACGCCCAGCGTTATCCACTGGGCGTCTGCAACATTTTTGAATTTAGCGAACGGGAGCCGCGTAGAGAATACCACCATTACTCCATAGTGCGTTTACGCCTCGGTCAAGCTTGAGAGGCGTGTTTGGTCCAACATGTGTTTCATAGCTCTCACCATAATTCCCAACAGCTTTAATGGCATTGAGCGCCCAGTCATTTGAGAGACCAATTTCCTCTCCAAACTTTCCTTCTGTACCGAGCAATCGTTTTACGGCAGGGTCCTCGGACGAAGACGCCTTCGATGCTGCGTTAGCCTTGTTTATTCCCATCTCCTCGGCGTTAATCAAAGCTCTGAGGGTCCAACGGACGATATTGAACCATTGATCATCACCTTGACGAACGACAGGTCCGAGTGGCTCTTTTGAGATGATTTCTGGCAAGACAACATGCGCACCAGGGTTCGTAAGCTTGCCACGCTGGGCTGCCAAACCGGAACGATCGGTTGTGTATACGTCGCAGCGCCCCGCATCGTAAGCCGCTACGACCTCATCTGCTTTCTCGAAAGCGACCAAATTAAAACTCATGTTATTTGATCGGAAATAGTCGGTAATATTCAATTCAGTGGTTGTGCCAGTATTAGTGCATATGTTTGCGCCATTCAATTCAGTTGCTGACTTAACTCCCAATGAGGTTGGCACCATCATGCCCTGGCCATCATAATAATTAACTCCGGCAAAATTAAGCCCCAACTGGGTGTCACGGGTCATAGTCCATGTCGTATTACGCGATAATATGTCAATCTCTCCCGAGCTCAGAGCAGTAAATCTTTGCTTGGCTGAAAGCGGTGAAAACTTCACTTTGCTTCCATCGCCAAAAATTGCTGCTGCAACAGCACGGCATAGGTCAACATCTAAGCCAGTCCACTTACCACTGTCATCAGCATTTGAGAACCCGGGCAAACCCTGGGAGACACCACATTGCACAAATCCTTTTGCTTTAACTGCCTCGAGGGTCGATACTTTTGCGGCCTCAACTTCAACAATTTTCTCGACCTCGACAACTTCCTTCTCACCTTGACCAATTACAAATCCTGCACCTGCTCCCACAACAAGTGCGATAGCTCCTATAACCACGTTGTTCATATTAATCCCCATTTCATTATGACGTTTGCGCTATAATATGACCGTGTGACACGTTTGCAAGATAAAATGGGGTTCAAATTTCCAAGTCCGAGCCAAAATTCAGTCATTGACGTTAAAATTCAGAGGCTCACTTGAATTGAAACAATTAATAAATTTTTAAGTTAATTTGAGTTCTTCGAAAAAATAAGGGTTGGACCAAGCCATTTGACCCGCCGAACCACGAATCGTAATTCGAAACCATTTGGACCTAAATTCTGACAAATCAAATTTGGCAAAAGAAATACTTTTGCCGTATTTTGCCAACGCCGAATGGCCTGCGCCATTTACGACAATGCTATCTACTGGCGTTGTGTGCACAGACAAAATTCGATTTTCCAACTGCAAGTCAATAAAATCAGCACCAGTGGATGCATAATGATGACCAGTTTTCAACGCCGCCACAAGCGCAGTTTGCGTCAGCTCTTCGGCAGCAACCATCACCCAGCCACCACCCCAATCTGGTAGACCAAAATGTGAGTCATCGGTCGCAATCAAGCTTATTTTTTTACCTTCATTTAGCAAGTAATCAGCAATTGCAATACCACTACCACGAGCTGATGATATCACACATGAATGATTATAGATTTCTACCGCATCCGCTGCCGCCACCTGCATGGCCTCATCGGTTGTCATCGAATACCATTCGGGATGCGCAAGCGATACATAAGCTCCAGCAGCTTGTGCACGCGCGATTAGGTTTGAGGCTGTCTCCTTTACATCCGGGCAGTCAAAATCAAGTGGCAGACCATTCGCCACGATGTGCCATACACCATCCTGATCATATTTTTTCCCATAACAATGGAGTTCTGCTGACCGAACAGTAATGAAACCCTCTCGATCAAGGGCGCTAGCATCAAAAACACTGGTCGCCGCAAAATCATTATCAATCCATAAGTGATCAGACAAGCAGGTAAAATCATAGCCAAGGGAAGCATATTTATGAACAACAGCCTCGGGCGGAATCAGTCCATCTGAATAGGTGGAATGCCCATGCAAATTACCCCTAAATAGGGAATGACCAAGTCCAAACGGTGGCAGTTTCAATAAGAAACACTCCCAGGCTAAACTGTTCATTTATAAATCAGACAGCTTGTTGTTACTGGACTATGTATTATGTTCACAGGCAAGTAGAAAAACACAATGACGTCAACGATTGAAAACCAGCTGGCCTATGGCTTGGATACTGTAGGCTATCGATTGACATCTGCGTCTTGTGCGAGGCAGCGTCAGCAGTCGACCTGACTTAAACCTCTGCCGCCCAGCTTTGTTAAATTAATGGTTTATGCTGTTTCGCGTCACAGTTACACTGAGCATGCGGAAGTGATGAATTTCCTTTTATTGATAAGGTTTCTTGTCTTTGGTGAGTGATCACAACACAGATTGGTCATCGACATGGTAATGCCAGGTTGGTTTACCTCCTACATGAAAAGTAAGCCCACCCGTTTTGGCACCTTGCTGGCACTGGTCGGCATATTGGTTTTAACGCCCGATACCTTGGTGATCAGGCTATCTGGGCTTGAACGGTGGACCTTGATGGGCTGGCGAGGAATATTGATGGGGATAATGTCATTTTCAATCTGGTGGCTTTTATTCACTCGACAGCCGTGGCGTGAGCTTCGCACCGTTGTGACATGGCAAGGATTGTTTGTGATTGCCACATTCAGCCTGAATTCAGTGACCTTTACGCTTGGCATTGTCGAGACATCTGCCAGCGTGGTGTTGACAGCCGTTGCCACTATGCCAGTATTTGCGGCAATTTTATCGGGCTTTTTACTACATGAACGGCAGGGCTGGTCGGGCTGGTTGGCGATTTTTACCGCGATGGCTGGCGTTGGCATTGTGGTTGCCGATGGAAGTAACGCTACTGGCCAGCCTGGCGGATCGGTCATGCTTGGCGCCCTCTACGGCGTGTTAACTGCCATTGGCCTTGCAGTCACGTTTACCTTTGCGCGCAAATATCCATGGCTGGCCATCCTGCCAGCCGCCGCCTGCGGTGCTTTTATCAGCGGCATGATTGGTCTTTTTCTGGCTGAGCAGGAGAAAATATTTAATGTGCCATTATGGACAGTGTTGGTCATGGGGCTGGTCTTGTTACCAGTGTCCTTCACTTGCCTAAACTTAGCGCCGCGCTATACAAGTGCCGCGGTTGTCAGTTTGGTGATGCTATTGGAAATGGTGGTTGGACCATTTTGGGTTTGGCTTGGTATTGGCGAGCGTCCCTCGGCAATGATGATGGCCGGCACCGCGGTGGCGCTGGCGGCACTTGGCTTTCACATCATCCGCACTCAATGGTATACGGCCGATAAACCAACCACCGATTGAACATTTTTTCAACAAACGATCATATAGTGCTTAAGAGCTGCTATCGGTCTATGTCACAGGCGGCAATGTTTCTCTGTAGCCTGGCACCGCCGCAGCAAAATCGGCAAGCCAATCCACGAGATTGGTCGCATGATCCCGCCAGTTTAGCTGTCGTCTGAAATCTAGATAATCCAGAGCGCAGGCCAAAGCAATTTCGCCAGCATCTGGCATCACTCCATTATGGTATTGCGTTGATGATGCCGCGATGGCTTTCAATCCCCGTTGTATTTTTTCACGCTGATAGGTGACAAAGCTCTCAACATATTTTTCCTCTGGCCGAAAACGGCCCTCATAAATAACCAGAATAGCCGCATCCATAATGCCGTCCACTAGCGCTGTCCTAGTCAATGTTTCAAAGCGTGCCGCACCAGCCGCAGGAAAAAGTTTACCACCACCGGCTTTGGCATCGAGGTACTCAACAATCACCCTGCTGTCGTAATAAATGATACCGCCATCCTCAAGCGCCGGGATTTTTCCAAGTGGATTGACCGAACGAATTGGGTCACTAGTATTCATTGTATTAGTCTCGATAAGTTCCAGTTCACCAGCAAATCCCAAAACATGGGCTGCCAACTTGACTTTACGCACAAAAGGCGATGATTGGCTGTGACGAAGTTTCATTTTAAATTATCCCTTACCATAAACGACCTTGCGAAAGACTAGCATTGCTCCGCGCCAACCGAAATGTTTTTCATCTCACCCCGATGATAGTTCTCTCCTGCCCTTTTGTTAAATGATCGCCGTTTCCGGCATTGGAGTTTTTGTCAAAATACGCTCAAAACCAAAAGCGCTGAGATCCAGTGTCTGATAGGTGCCAGACACAATATGTTCGGCAATGCCTCGTCCCATTGCGGGTGACTGCTGGAGACCATGACCTGAAAATCCATTCATAAAATAAAAATTTGGCATATGAGGATGCGGCCCAATCACTGCATTTGCGTCGAGTACGTTGTAGGCATAATGCCCAACCCATTCCCGTTCTACCTTGACCGCTTCAAAAGCAGGAACCCGATGTGCCAACGCTGGCCAAACTTTATCGCGCCAAATTTGCAAATCCATTTCGAAATTGTCGGGGGAGACAGCCACATCATGATCTGGTGCACAGCCAGCAAGATAATAGGCGCCGTGGCGCAAAAAATGCACACCAGACGGATCAATTGTCAGGGGCAAGCTCTGTTCGATTGGGGTTTTTGTGCTAAAAACAAAACTAAAACGACGACGCGGTTCCACCGGCAAATCAAACCCAGCCATCGCGGCTACTTCGCTGGCGCGCGGGCCAGCTGCGTTAATCACCACTCCCGGCACTACAATATCACCTGATGCCAATTGCACAGCCGTCACCCGCCTACCCACATGATTAAGCCCCACCACCTGATCATGACGGTAAATCACGCCCTTTTGGCGGGCGGCACGTCGCCACCAGTCAAATATACCAGCCCCATCAAAATAACCTTCATTACTGCGGTTATGGCTGCCAAGAATGATATCCTCTAAATGGTAAAACGGATACAGGTTGGCAATTTCACTTGGTGCCATGATTTGAGTGCCAGCACCAAGGCTTGCCTGCAGTTGCTGCTGGCGTTGTAATTGTTCGGCAAAACTATCGCTTTTCGCCAGATACAAATAGCCAAAGCTATCCAGGGCAATATCCGGGGCAGCCGGATCGTTCATATAATGTTTGAAATTGCGCACCAATTCGACCGCAAATTGCGCAATTTTGATATTCAATGCATTGGCATATTGCTGACGCACGCAGCTATGGGTATGGCTTGTCGAACAAAAACCATAACTGGGATCACGCTCAATAACGAGGATTCGTCCATCAAATTGGGAATGATGTGACAAGAACCACGCTGCCGCCGATCCCATCATCGCCCCACCAATGATTACCACGTCAAAAATAGAAGTTTCATCTGAACGTTGGGTTCGCGTCATATAACTCGCCTTTTAAGTATCGCCATCAGTTAAAGGTGGAAACGGTTTGGACTAAAAGCCGCAACGGCCGTTGGTGGCGAAACATTTTCTATCAGAGCCGTCAAGAGCTGGGCAGATCCCGGCGCCAATGATAGCCCTAAATGCTGATGCCCAAAATTGAACCACAAACCGTCGTGACGCGGCGCCGCGCCAATCATAGGCAGTGAGTCAATCAATGTCGGGCGACACCCCATCCAGGGGCTTTGATCAAGCTGATGCTTCATATCAAAAGCTTGCCTCGCCATTTCGACAGAATAATTAATCTGTTGGTAATTTGGCTGAGCATCTCGGTCGGTAAGTTCCACACCCGATGTAACCCGCATCCCCTGATCCATCGGCGACATCACAAAGCCAGCTTCAATATCATGAATTGGGCGCGTTAAAGCTGGCCCCTCACCGGGCTGCAAATGCATATGGTACCCACGTTCCCATGCCATTGGGATCTTATAACCAAGCCAGCTGGCAATTTCGGCAGACCATGCACCAGCCGCCAGAACCACACTATCCGCGACAAATTCTTGCGCCTCACATTGCACATACCAGCTGCCATCTCGCTGGCTCAATCCGCTGACTTTAGTTTTTTCGACAACACCACCTGCTACCTGAAATAACTCTACATAAGCATCGGTTAATTTAGCCGGATTGGACACTGTGCAGGTCTCATCCATCAATACACCTTTGCAATAAACCGGTTTTAAACCCGGTTCTATTTGCCTGATTTGTTCGCGGTCATAAACAGTGAAACTGGCACCTAAGGATTTAATTACCTTCAGTTCTTTGCTGAATTCAAAAAACCCGGCTTCAGTTCTAAAAAGTTTCAGCCATCCAGTTTGCCGCAACAAATGACCGACACCAGCAGCGCTAATCAAGTCTTTATGTATAGCCATTGACAGGGTTAAAAGCTGACGCAGCGAGCCGGCGGCTTGCAAAACATGTACCTGGCGGCAATAGGAAAAAAATTTCAAAAACCAGGGTAGGCGTTTTAATAAAAACAAATGATTGATGCGCAATTTCAAAGTCCGGTTAAGTAGTAATTTTGGCAACATTCTTAACAAACCCGGGTTGTTCACGACCACAAATGATGTCTCAGCGATTACACCCGCATTGCCATAGGATGTTTCGCGACCCGGTTTTTTTACATCAATCAGCCTAACTTTGTTACCCGCCCGCTGTAGCAGCAACGCGCTGCAGACGCCAACAATGCCGCCACCTACAACAACGATATCTTTTGCCATCACGCACCCTATCATTACGGAACCATATCGGAAAAGTCAGATAAATAAATTAGCGAAACTTAAAATTATTCCACCAACCAATGCATACGCAAGCGCCGTCCACAAATTTGGCCCCAAAACAAGTTGGCGCGATGGCACCTTAAACAAATTGGCACAGGTAATCACCGATAATGATGCTACCGAGCTCATCGTGCCAGCCCCCCAGCCTATTAGATGAGCCTGCATCAGCAAGGCTGGATGGGCATCAGCATGGCCACCACTAAAGACTGCCAGCATAGCGGTGCTGCTAATTACTGGGTGGACACCAACCACTGACGCCAACATCATGCCAAGAGGCGTCAGGATTATCGCCACATACCCCGGAATAACACCGTCATAAAAACTCGCGACCAGGGCTGAAAAAGCGCCTGTGCGCGTGGCAAAATAGCCGATCAACATTGCCATGCTTATAACCAAAATATCATCAGCCGTGGCAATCATGCTGTTTTTTGTCTCTCTTAAAATTATGGTAATATTGCTCGGATGGCGAAAAAACTGTACCGCTACAATTAGAGGCATCACCACAACAACCGCCGATAGTGCGGTAAGATCAAAAATCAAACCCACAGCCAGCACCGTACCTAGAACGATAATTAACCGCATGGAAACGGGTTGCATACACCTTAAAGCAGATGACATACGGGCAACTGAAAAATCCTTGTGCAGTAGCGGCAATGATACCGAGGCAAACAGGACTGTGGTGATCGCACCAATGCCCAAGCCAATCCATGAGTTGAGGTTGTCAGTAAAGCTCTGTCCAATCGCAAAAGCGACAAAAAATGGGGACCAGGCCGCCGCCGTCACCATCCCACGAAGTGCTGCTTCGGCCGACACTCGACGTCGCTTTACATCGGCGTCCGGGGGCATGGCCGCAGACAAAATCGCCAGCGACCCGGTGTTGATAACGCTTCCAAAAATATTTGCTGCTATGTGAAACCCACTGGCTGATGCTGAGGCCGGTAATTGCGCCAGCGACTGTTGAGTGCGACGTACCGATGGCATAGTTGATGCGGTTGCCCGCACCAGCGCCATGGTTGGCAACAGAGCGGTAAATATCAGAACGTATCGGCCTGCCGACCACCATTCGTCTGGCGTTGGCTTATGATCCAGCAAAAACCACCCTACCAGCACTAAAAGTAGCAAAATCAGAACCGTATCACGTCGTAACCGTGACAATGTCAACGCTACGAAACCAGCAAAGCCAATCACACCAATATCAACCCATGAATTTGATGCCGGGCCGAACAAGACTTGGGTCAGGGCAGCCAGCCAAGCGCTACACAACAG
>MDTG01114863.1_pt1 | contig 11869 bp, 7 predicted proteins | sample 811421 | NCBI WGS metagenome assembly MDTG01 (sample SAMN05326645, study PRJNA326480) | marine metagenome | isolation source: seawater | place: Pacific Ocean: South East | collected 2011 | reverse complement strand
GAGAGGGAGTACACCCGGTTGAATACCCGAACCGCTAACCGGGACCAGATTCGGACGCCAAGAAATGGCACTCTAGTAGTTACGCAGCCGCTTTTTCGCGGCTTTAGGACTATAAATGGTTTGAACCGAGCAGAAGCCAATGTTCAGGCGCAACGCGCCACACTACTTGGCTTTGAGCAGAGTATCTTGCTACAGGCGGCAACCGCCTACATGGCCGTCGTGCGGGATAAGGCGGTTCTTGCGCTAAACAAAAACAATGAACAAGTTCTGCGTCGACAACTTGAGGCGACGCAGGATAGATTCAGAGTTGGGGAGATTACTCGGACCGATGTAAGTCAGGCTGAAGCTCGCGTGTCGGGCGCCACAGCAGACAGAATCCAAGCCGAGGGAACGTTGCAGATATCCCGATCAACTTATATTAATGTCATGGGCCAGTCGCCAGGCCAGTTGTCTTCGCCGAAGTCTCTAGGGGATCTCCCCAAAACCCTAGAAGAAGCTCGACGGATCGCAAATAAAAGCCATCCGGATATTGTCTCTGCGCAATTTAGCGAACGCTCCGCGCAGGAGGCTATCAAAGTAAAACGCGGAGAACTGTATCCAACACTCAACGTTGTCGGAACCCTTAACCGACTCTGGGAAAGTTCGACAAATGATAGCCAGCTTACAACTGGAGAAGTCAAATTAGACCTCACTGTCCCCCTTTATCAAAAAGGCACCGTATTTTCAGGGCTCCGTGAAGCTAAGCTTAATGCAAGCCGAAGCCGGCTGCTATTAGAGGATGCCCGACGTAAAGTTTTTGCAAATGTTTCTGGAGCCTGGGAGACATTAACGACCACTCGAGCGCGAATCAAATCGTTTGAAGCGCAAATTAAGGCGGCTCAAATCGCACTCGAGGGGGTCCAGCGGGAGGCATCTGTCGGATCCCGTACGGTCCTTGACGTCCTGGATTCAGAGCAAGAGCTTTTGGACGCAAAGGTAAGCCTGGTAAGGGCTCAGCGCGATGAAGTGGTCGCCAGTTTTGAACTGAAAGCAGCTGTTGGGCAATTGACGGCGAAGAATTTATCTTTACCAGTCGTTCTATTTGATCCGGAGGAGTATTATAATCACACAAGAAGCAGGTTCATGGGAACTGGTCTACCGACCCGGCAATCCGGCAAGTAGCCACGACCACAAACAAGTCGATATAGATGAGTCTGCTGCAACTCAGGTCTATGTTTGCTGGAGATTTGGCGGAGCATTTGAAGCCAAGGCTAGAAAAATCGGGTCGCAGAAGTTGCATCAAAGATGTGGAGAATAATAAAGGGTAAACAATAGACCGGATAGTGGATTAATGGCGGAAGAAAACGATTCTCAACAAGAACCATCGATGGAGGATATCCTTGCCTCAATCCGCCGTATTTTGTCGGAAGATGAGCAAGAGCAGAGTGTCGCCGTGGATCAACCAGAAGCATCAGCCGATATTGAGCCAGCAGTCGAAACCGAATTTGCATCTAAGCCAGATATGGAAGTGGATACAGCAGCCGCCATGGAAGAAGAACCAGTTGCGTCCGATCCAGAACCCGAGACTGTCCTTAAAGAAACGGAGTCAGCCCTCGTGCCAGAGATAGAAGCAGAACATGAAATAGAACCAGCTACTGAGACTCCAGCGACATCCTCATCTTCTGACCCGCCGTCAATCGGGGATCCGGTATTTGAGGATATTCTGGAATTAACCGAACAGATGATTGCACCCCCTCCCCCTGAAGTGGGCGCAGGAGACTCGATTTTGTCGGGTACCGCCCAGGTGTCCTCAACAGACACCTTACAGGAGTTGGCCAAGGCGTTGCTGAGCCGCCGAGATATCGCCATTGGGAGCCGCGAGATCACGCTTGAAGGACTGGTTCGGGAGATTTTGAGACCTTTACTCCGAGAGTGGTTAGATGAAAATCTGCCGTATTTGATTGAGCGGTTGGTGAAGAAAGAAATTGATCATATGGTCAACCGGGCGGAGCGGCTTGATTTGTAGGCGCTAAGAGTCGGCAGCCTTGGCCTTGGTGATTTACTCCCAGAGCTACCATGATATTGTGGATTACAGTCTACGCGCCCCGCTTCTGGGATGAAACTTTTGCAATTGGAATTGAAAGGATCGTTCAGCGATGCTGAGCAAAACCTATGTGCCTTCAGAAGTTGAAGACAGACAATACCAGAATTGGGAGTCCAACGGCACCTTTTCAAGCGGTAGGAGAGAGGATGCGGATCCGTATACTATAGTGATCCCGCCACCCAATGTGACGGGTAGCCTACATATGGGGCACGCTCTTAATAATACATTACAAGATATTCTGATTCGCTACCACCGCATGAAGGGCGATGATGTTTTGTGGCAGCCAGGAACAGACCATGCTGGTATCGCCACGCAAATGGTTGTCGAGCGGCAGCTCGCGGCTAAGGGAAAGACTCGGCACGATCTTGGCCGGGATGCCTTCATCGATAGTATTTGGAAATGGCGGGAAGAATCAGGTGGAACAATCATTGGGCAGTTGAGACGGCTTGGGGCATCTTGTGACTGGTCCCGGGAACGCTTCACAATGGATGATGGTTTGTCCGATGCAGTAAAGATGGTTTTCGTCCAACTTCATAAGCAGGGACTGATATACAGGGACAAACGTCTCGTGAATTGGGATCCTAAATTACACACAGCAATCTCCGATCTTGAAGTCGAGCAGCGTGAGAGCACTGGCAAGCTATGGTACTTTAAATATCCTGTCAAAGGCGAAGACGACTTGTACCTCACAGTTGCCACGACTCGGCCCGAGACTATGCTGGGCGATACTGCCGTGGCGGTTCATCCTGAGGATGCACGATATCTAAATTTGGTTGGAAAAACCTGCGAGCTGCCTATCGTCGGCAGGTCGATTATTGTTGTTGCTGATGAGTACTCAGATCCGGAAAAAGGGAGTGGCGCTGTAAAAATAACGCCGGCGCATGACTTTAATGACTTCGAAGTGGGTAGTCGGCACGGTTTGGAAATGATCAATATTTTCGATCGAGATGCGCGGCTCAATGAAAACGTTCCGAGAGGCTATCGGGGTTTGGATCGCTTTGAGGCGCGCGATAAAGTTGTTGCGGAGATGGACTCCCTCGGGCTCCTCGAAAAGGTCGAAGATAACGAAATGACGGTTCCCTACGGGGACCGATCAGGAGTTATTATTGAGCCGTGGCTTACTGATCAATGGTTTGTTGATGCAAAAACGCTTGCAGAGCCTGCAGTCAGGGCTGTCGAGGACGGGCGTACGAGATTCGTTCCGAAATATTGGGAGAATACTTATTTCGAATGGATGAAAAATATTGAGCCTTGGTGCGTGTCTCGCCAGATTTGGTGGGGGCACCAAATTCCTGCTTGGTTTGGTCCGGATGGCGAAATTTTTGTAGAACTAACTGAGTCCGAAGCCCTTGCAGCGGCGGAAAAACATTATGGGGAACCAACAGCTCTTAAGCGCGATCAAGATGTTCTTGATACCTGGTTTTCGTCAGCGTTATGGCCTTTTTCAACACTTGGTTGGCCGGAGAAAACGATAGAGCTTGCAAAGTATTATCCAACAGATGTCCTTGTTACGGGGTTCGATATTATCTTCTTTTGGGTGGCCCGGATGATGATGATGGGCCTTCATTTCATGGAGGATATTCCATTCCATACGGTCTACATCCATGCGCTTGTGCGCGATGATAAAGGTCAAAAGATGTCGAAGTCGAAAGGGAACGTGATGGATCCCCTGGAACTCGTCGATAAGTTCGGCGCTGATGCACTAAGGATGACGCTAGCCGCTCATGCAGCCCAGGGACGCGATATAAAGCTCTCCGAGAACCGGGTTGAAGGATACCGGAATTTCGCGACGAAACTATGGAATGCTGCGCGCTTCTGCGAGATGAATAATTGCGTCTATTCAAGAGAATTTGAACCTGCTTGTTGCAAGCTTGCCGTTAATCAATGGATTGTGAATAAGGTCGCCAAAGCCGTCACCCAGGTTGAATCTGGTATAAGACAATACCGGTTTAACGAAGCCGCGGGGGCTATCTATCAATTTACCTGGGGCACGTTTTGTGATTGGTATCTTGAGTTTGCAAAACCTATTTTTCAGCTGGATGAAATAGAGGCGGTGTCTGAAACTAGAGAGACTGCGGCGTGGGTTCTTCGTCAACTTCTATTACTTTTGCATCCCTTTATGCCATTCATCTCCGAAGAGCTCTGGGAAAAACTCTCTCTGGCTGACGATGGACTACTAATAAACACCGAATGGCCTAACGATTTTGAATCTCGCGTCCCCGAGCATGATCACCGGGAAATGGACTGGGTTGTTCGACTTGTCTCGCAGGTGCGGTCTGTTAGAGCCGAGATGAGCGTTCCCCCGGGCGCTAAGATACCGCTGATGATCAAAAATGCCGGGAGCGTTGCTGCTGAAGCCGTTTCGGCCCACGGAACAATCATTAAACGCCTTGCCCGGATCTCCGATCTCAGGTTAATGGAGGGGGACGTGCCCGAGGGAGCCGTGCAAGGTTTTCTGGATGCCGCAACTTTAATATTGCCACTCTCTGGAGTGATCGATTTGAGTCAAGAAAAAGCCCGACTTGAAAAAGAGATATCAAAATTGGATGCGGATATAAAAAAATATGATATTAAACTCGCTAATGAGGAATTCCTGTCTAAAGCACCCCAAGCGGTGATTGAAGAACAAGGGTCCCGCAGGAAGGAGGCCGCCCAATCGCGCGAGAAAATCTGTGAGGCTCTAGCTCGTTTAACCTAGAATTTTGTGCGGCCGGATTTTACTTGACCTCTGTATTTGGCAAGATCCAGCTTGCCGCTGGATTTTTAAAACCAGCCAACGGTGTAGCTTATCTGGATCATAACATATCGGGCAATTAATCTTTTGCGGCTGCCATTAAAATCTAATGCGCAAGTATCTGGCTCAAAAATAATTTTGTGCGATTGTGCTTCGGATGCGCGAAGAATTCTTCGGGAGTATTTTGTTCGACGATTTCACCTTCGTCCATAAATATAACTCTGTCCGCAACCTTTTTGGCAAATCCCATCTCGTGCGTGACACAAATCATAGTCATCCCCGTATCCGCAAGCTCTATTATGGTGTCGAGTACTTCTTTTATCATTTCTGGATCAAGAGCCGACGTCGGTTCATCAAACAACATTATCTGAGGGTTCATACACAGGGAGCGGGCAATAGCCACCCGCTGCTGTTGGCCTCCGGATAACTGCCCGGGAAATTTTAGAGCTTGCTCAGGAATTTTTACCCTCTCTAAATACATCATACCTGCAGCCTCAGCCTCATCTCTGGCTATCTTGCGCACCCACATCGGAGCTAGAACTAGGTTCTCCAGAACGGTCAAATGAGGGAATAGGTTGAAATGCTGAAAGACCATGCCAACTTCGCGGCGAATGGTTTCAATATTTTTAAGATCATTGGTTAATTCCGTGCCATCGACCAAAATTTGGCCGCGCTGGTGTTCTTCAAGACGATTGACACATCTGATCATGGTCGATTTTCCAGAACCGGAGGGACCGCAGATCACGATCCTCTCGCCGCGCAGGACCGTTAAGTTTATGTCTTTTAATACATGGAAATCTCCAAACCATTTGTTGACGTCAATCAACTGGACCGCGGTATCATTTTCAGCGTGCTTGGTGTTGGAATCGGGCATGAGTTTTCCTCAACGGAATTGATTATATTTAATTTCGTTGTCCGGTATCCAGTTTTCGCTCTAAACGAATACTGTAGCGGGACATTGTGAAAGTGAAGATCCAGAAAGCGAACCCCACGAAGAGGAAGCCCTCGGTTGAAACATCCGGCCACGCTGGGTCCGCCAGCACGGACTGGAGTGTTCCGAGAATGTCAAACAGGCCTATAATCAGGACTAAAGTAGTGTCTTTAAAAAGAGCAATGAATGTATTTACAATTCCCGGAATTACCAGTTTCAGGGCTTGCGGTAAGATGATAAGTCCCATACTTCGCCAATATCCCAAGCCCAGCGCGGATGCTGCCTCATACTGGCCCTTTGGAATAGCCTGTAAACCGCCTCTAACGACCTCAGCCATGTAGGCGGATTGAAACATTGTGATGCCAATAAGAGCCCGGAGTAATTTATTAAAGTTCACGCCGTCTGGCAGAAAAAGCGGCAACATGACCGATGCCATAAATAACACCGATATGAGGGGGACGCCCCGCCAAATTTCGATGAAAACTACACAAATCACACGGATCACTGGCATTTCTGATCGGCGACCAAGTGCCAAAAGAATCCCGATTGGAAGTGCAGCTACAATTCCCACGAATGCGATTACCAGGGTGAGAGAGAGACCTCCCCACTTGCTCGTCGGTACCTGCTCTAAGCCCCAAATTCCGCCAACAAATAAAATTCCCGAGACAATCGGAAATCCCGTCAGAAAAAACCATCCAAGTATTTTCTTATAGGGGGCTGTTTCTATAAGTTGCGGAATGATCAGCAGTGCCAGTAAACTAAAAACGGCATTGATTCGCCAATATTCGGTTTCTGGATAAAAACCGTAGATAAAGAAATTTAGGCGCTGGCTGATAAAAACCCAACATGCTCCGCCACTATTGCAGTCCTCTCTTGTCGAGCCTAAAAAATCAGCATTGATCACTCCCCATTCGATTATCGGCAAAATAATTAGGTAGAGCAGATACACGCCCACAATGGTTAGTAAGGAGTTGACCGGTGTGGAAAATAAGTTTTGTTTTGTCCAACCGATTATTCCAACAGTTGACGGGGGGGGCGGTATGTTCGGCTTGCGCTCGAGATCAGACATAAGTCACTTACCTCTCCACCAGTGCCATTTTTCGATTATACCAATTCATGAAAATTGAAATTACCAGGCTAATGGTCAGATAAGTAGCCATCGTAATTCCGATAATTTCAAGAGCCTGACCAGTCTGGTTCAATGTGGTGCCTGCAAACACGGCCACTAAATCGGGATATCCGATCGCAGTGGCCAAGGAGGAATTTTTTGTCAAGTTGAGGTATTGGCTCGTCAGAGGCGGAATAATCACTCTCATGGCTTGGGGGATTACAACCAATTTAAGGATCGGGCCGTTTCGCATCCCGAGAGCACGCGCTGCCTCGGTCTGGCCTTTATCAACAGCCTGTATGCCCGACCGTACTATCTCGGCAATGAAGGCCGCTGTGTAGGTCGCCAATGCCCACCCTAGCGCTATAAATTCCGGAATTATATTAATACCCCCCTGCATGCTAAATCGTCCCATCTCTGCCAGTTCCCAGGTCACTGGTCTCCCAAGAGCAAAAAAGGTGAGGCCGGGGATAGCACATAACAGTGCAACTGAAGTCGTGAACACAGGGAAACGTTGGCCCGTTAAGTTCTGCCGTTTCTTCGACCATTTCCAGAGGTAAACTGTTGCGCCTGCTGCCGCAAAAAGCGCGATTAAAATAAATTCAAAACCGTCTCCAAGTATGGGACGGGGGGAGAATAGTCCGCGGTTGTTTAAATAAAAGGTGTCCCAGATACTTAGGCTGTAGCGGGGCCCTGGCAAATTCCTCAATATAATGGCCCAAAAAATAATTTGTAGCAGAAGTGGGACGTTTCGAATAATTTCAATATAAACGGTGGCTATTCGCGATATAAGCCAGTTATTTGAGAGTCGAGCGATGCCGATGATGAAACCCAAAACAGTTGCTAGAATAATTCCGACGGAGGACACCGTCAGGGTATTAATGAGCCCAACAAAGTAGGTTCTGCCATAAGACCAAGTCTCATCATAGTCGATCAGACTCACCAGAATCCCAAAACCCGCCTCACGATTTAAAAACGCAAATCCTGTTGAGATTCCGCGTTTTTCCATATTGGTAAGGGTGTTATTGAAAATCTGCCAAAAAAACCACAGCAGCAAGGCAAGGGCTATCGCCTGGAAGAGTGCCGAGCGGAAAGCTGGATCATTCCAGTGGAGTGATTTGAAGCCCGTTTGAGCGGATATTGGGGCTCGATTAGACATCTGCCGGCAAAACGCTCGAAGTTAAAAGAGTTTTTATTCCCGCCGAGGATGTATGATCCACGGCGGGAACTAAATGTTTAGCCTTCTAGAAATAGTTTATCGAATCGGTGGCGCATACATGATACCGCCTTTGTTCCACAGAGCATTGAGGCCCCGCGATATATTTAACGGAGTAGTGGTTCCCACGTTCCGCTCAAAAACTTCGGCATAATTGCCAACCTGTGCAATTGCATTCATTGCCCAGTCATTGGTAAGGCCAAGTTTCTTACCCATATCGCCCGATGTGCCCATAACCCGTTGAACGCTTGGATTTTTTGAGGATTTCATATCTCCCACGTTTTTTGATGTTATGCCAAGTTCCTCAGCGTTAATCATGGCATTCAATGTCCACTTCACGATGTTGAACCATTGATCATCACCTTGGCGAACGACGGGACCCAGAGGCTCTTTAGAGATTACCTCAGGTAGAACCATTGCAGAATTTGGATCTTGTAGCTTTGTACGAAGAGCATACAGTTGAGATTGATCTGATGTCAGAACGTCACACCGACCAGCCTTAAATCCTTCAACGGATTGATCCGATGTATCAACAACGACTGACTTATATTTAAGATTGTTGAAACGGAAATAATCAGCCAGATTTAACTCGGTAGTAGTACCTGCTTGAAGGCAAACCGCGGCTCCATCCAGTTCCTTTGCGCTCTTAACACCGAGCTTTTTGCTAACCATGAAGCCTTGGCCATCATAGTAAGAGACACCGGCAAAATTCAGGCCTAGAGATGTATCTCTAGTATGTGTCCAAGTTGTATTTCGGCTTAGAACATCAATTTCACCCGATTGGAGTGCGGTAAAGCGTTCTTTCGCCGTCAGTGGTGTGAATTTAACTTTGTTTGCATCACCAAGGACAGCCGCAGCAACGGCACGGCATACGTCAACGTCGAGACCACTCCATTTATTGCTGGTATCCGGCTGACTAAAGCCAGGAAGGCCAGTGCTCACGCCGCATACCAACTGGCCACGCTTTTTAACAGCGGCTAGAGTCGCGCTTGTATCAGTCATTGCTGGTGCCGTGGCCGATTTTTTATCGGCGGAATCTTCCATGTTACCGGCTACAAAGTAGCCAGCAACTGCCGCTACAATGATCAATAATATTGCTAGTTTACTATCCATTTCTCTCTCCAATTGGCTAGTGTGATTATCGTATGTCGTTAAAATTTATTGTCTTTGTCGGGGACAAACCCCTGACTGAGATTTTGTGCCCAAGATATGACCCCACTCTTGCTATATTTGCAAGTATCCCCGCGATTTCTTTATCGTAGATAAAATTTGCTAAAATACAAATTTACCCCAATTATTATACGACCGCCTAGCAATACAGTCTCCAGTACCGTCTTTTAGATTGGCAGATTTTATGATTACGTATTGTGTAAAATTGGCTGGGCGGGCAATACTTGGCAAAAGAGGATGCTGTTCATGGACGATTTTGCACACAGTGATGTTTATGTCACCATGGAAGAATGTCAGACTTATAAGAGTGCCTGCCGTATGTGTCATGGCGGTTGCGGTGTGCTTATACATGTTGAGAATGGTGGTGTCAGGGAAATTACGGGGGATCCCGATAATCCCATGAACAAGGGCAAGTTATGTCCCTTAGGTGCGGCAAGCCTTCAACAAATCTATAATCCTAAACGCCTTAAGTACCCAATGCGTCGCATTGGGAATCGGGGCGATGGAAAATGGGAGCGCATATCTTGGGATGAAGCTTATAATGAAATGGCAGCTAAAATAAGAGCTGCAACCGATAAGGACGGTGCAGAGTCGATCTGGGTCGGGACAGGCACGGGACGCCATCATTTCCCTTATGTTTCTCGGTTTGCCAATGCCATCGGGACCCCTAATTGGTGTGAACCTGGAACGGCGCAATGTTTCCGTCCCCGGGTGCATGGTAGTGTTTTGACCATGGGGCAACTGCCAATTTGCAGTTATACCAATGACATTTATCCGGAGCTTATTCTTTTTTGGGGCCACAACCCAATTTATTCTGGTCCAGATGGAGAGCTGGGTTTTGGCGTGAAAGATGCACTGGCTAGAAAACCTAAAATCATCGTTGTAGATCCTCGGGAAACAATGCTGGCGAAGCGTGCCGATATATGGCTTCAGCTCCGCCCGGGTACCGATGATGCACTTGGCCTCGCAATGCTTAATGTAATCATTGAAGAAGGTCTTCATGACGCGGAATTTGTTCAACAATGGTGCTATGGATTTGACAAGCTTGCCGAACGCGTTGAGGAATACACTCCCGAATGGGCCGAGCCGATTACCTGGTGTAAAGCTGAAGACGTCCGGGCAGCTGCGCGGCTCTATGCAGAGGTGAAGCCCTCAATGCTAGAATGGGGATGTGCAATTGAGCATACGCCAGCCTGCTTCCAAACGGTTCGGGCGCTGCTCTGCTTGCCTTCAATCACTGGTAATATTGACCAACCTGGTAGCTGGTCATTTGGAATGACGCCCTTGCCACCTTTTCCGCAGCTATTCGATAAGATGCCCATGGAGCAGCAAAGGAAACGACTGGGTTTTGACGATTACAAAGTGCTCAGCGGTGAACTAGCGCAATTACCCTCAGCGCATATCCCGACAATTTTCAAAGCCATCCGGACGGGTGACCCGTACCCAATTACGACAGGATTTATTTTTGGAAATAACGCGCTTTCGACCTACGGTGATGTAAAATTAGTATATGAAACGTTGATGGCCTTGGATTATCTGGTCGTTGCAGAATTATATATGACGCCAACTGCGGAATTGGCGGATCTCATTCTACCAGTGGCGACTTGGGCAGAAGTAGATGCACTTCCTGCCGTGCCCTTTTATGGACAGAACGTCATTCTTGCCCAGCAAAAAACTTTCCAATATCACGAATGTATTCAGGATGAGGAAATCATGACGGAAATCTGCCGCCGTCTTAATACCGAACACGGACAGGAGAGCCCGCAAGAGGTCTATGACACCATGTTGCGTAGTGGCCTTGATTTTGGCTGGGAAGAACTGAAGGAGATGGGATTTTATCAGCCAGAATTTAAATGGCGAAAATATGAAAAGGGCGGTTTCGATACCCCAACAGGAAAGATCGAGCTTTATGCCACACAGCTGGCGGATATGGGATACGACCCGCTGCCTTATTTCGAGGAGCCGCCCGAAAGCCCTTACAGCACACCTGAACTTGCCGAGGAATATCCTTTTATTCTGATAACCGGCGCTCGAATTCCCATGTTTTTTCAATCAGAATACCGCCAATTACCCCAACTAAGGAAAGGCCGAAGAGAACCTGAGTGTGAACTTAATCCTGCCACGGCTAAGGCAATTGGAGTTACAGAGGGTGACTGGGTATCCATTGAAACACCGCGAGGTAAATGCCGGCAAAAGGTAAAAATATTTGAGGGTATTGACCCGCGTGTTGTTCACGCCCAGCACGGATGGTGGTTTCCAGAGGAAGAGGACGGGCCCGATCATGGCAACTGGCGTTCAAATGCAAACACTCTAACTAGCATGGCACCACCTTACTGCTCAGCGATGGGGACTTATCAGCTGCGTGCACTATTGTGTAAAATCGTAAAAGCCGATGAAGCAGAGCAGCCGTGGAGACCGCCCTTGCCAGAGCGTTACGACAGCAATGTCGCCGAAGTTCAAGATTGGGTTTAATCGCCCTTTGTTGTTAATTAATTTACCGTAGCGCGGTTGATCTCAGAATTCCTCCGGCCTGTTTTGAGTAACATCATTATCCGTTCATGTAATTTATTGATAGCGAATGAATAAATGAGTACTCATCAAGGGAGATCAGGTCGTTATCATCTTAG
>MDTG01206326.1_pt1 | contig 11870 bp, 10 predicted proteins | sample 811421 | NCBI WGS metagenome assembly MDTG01 (sample SAMN05326645, study PRJNA326480) | marine metagenome | isolation source: seawater | place: Pacific Ocean: South East | collected 2011 | reverse complement strand
GCTTTCTAAAATCTTCATCAGCATGATATGAAGATCTCGTAAGAGGAGAAGATGATACTAATAAAAAACCTTTAGTTTTTGCAATACTTTTGAGTTCTTTAAATTCTTCGGGTTTATAATAACGATGCAAGGGATGATGTTTAGGTGAAGGTTGAAGATATTGTCCAATTGTTAAAAAATCAACATCTGCTGATTTTAAATCATCCATAACTTGAATTATTTCAACTTTGCTCTCTCCTAAGCCCACCATTATGCCTGATTTGGTAAAAACTTTACCATTAAATTTTTTTGCATTTTTTAAAAGTTCTAAGGAAGCGAAGTATCTAGCTCCAGGTCTAACTGTAGAGTAAAGCCTTGGAACTGTTTCTATATTGTGATTAAAAACATCAAGATCAGCTTTTAAGATTTTCTTGTAGGATTCACCCTTTCTTAAAAAATCTGGAGTTAAAACTTCTATCGAGGTATAAGGGTTTTTTTTTCTTGTTGCTTTAACAACTTCATAAAAATGGCTGGCTCCACCATCTTCGAGATCATCTCTGTCTACTGATGTAATAACTACGTGTTTGAGATTTAATTTTTTTACTGCGTTTGAAATCTTTATAGGTTCAAATGTATCTAAATTTTTTGGTTTACCTGTTTTAACATCGCAAAATGCACAAGCTCTAGTACAAGTATCACCCATAATCATAAAAGTAGCATGTTTTTTACTCCAACACTCAGTGATATTGGGGCAGTTAGCTTCTTGGCAAACTGTTACTAGATTGTTTTCATTAACAACTTTTTTAGTTTGGAAAAAAACTTTAGAGTCAATTATTTTTGACCGTATCCATTCAGGTTTTTTTTTAATTGGGTTATTCGGTTTATTTACTTTTTCTGGATGTCTATGGATAATTTTCATTATTTTAATTTTATTAAAATTTCGTCTTTTGTACCTAACATAAGTTTTTCTCTGTAAAGTTGATCTAAGAAATCAAGATCTAAATTTTTTGAAAGTAACCTATTTTTATTTTCATATTCATTTAATTCAGATTTTAATATTAATTCAGCTTTTGATAGCTGTTTTGCCATATTCTTTTTTTCAAAATATGAAATTAAACCTCTTTCGCCACCAATTAAATTTATAAAAACATACAATGCCAAAAACATATTAAGTAAAAATAGTTTTTTGTTTTTAAAAATTTTAATTATTGTCATAATTAGATTTTAGCCATTTTAGCTTGTTTTCCAAGTTCTTCTTCGATTCGTAACAGCCTATTATATTTAGCTACTCTCTCAGATCTAGCTAATGAACCAGTTTTAATTTGAGATGAATTTGTCGCAACAGCCAAATCTGCAATGAAAGTATCTTCTGAGTCGCCTGATCTATGAGAGATTATTGTCTCAAAATTGTTATCCTGAGCGATCTTAATTGTTTCAAGTGTTTCACTTATAGTCCCTATTTGGTTTGGTTTTATTAAAATAGAATTAGCTGATTTCTCTTTAATACCTCTTTCTAATCTTTTTTTATTGGTCACAAACAAGTCGTCACCAACAATTTGGGTATTAATTTTTTGAGTTAACTTTTTCCAATTATTCCAGTCATCTTCTGAAAAGGGATCCTCAATAGATTTGATTGGATACTTTTTTGTTAATTCTAAAAAATATTCAACATTTTTAGGTGTTTCTAATTCATTGGCTGCTACATCTAAGCAAATCGATATATCATTACCTGGTTTAAACCCTGCAGAGGATATTGATTTCATAATCATTTCCATTGCTTCTTCATCTGAACCAAGTGATGGTGCAAATCCGCCTTCATCGCCTACACCTGTAGAAATTTTCTTATCTTCTAAAATCATTTTTAAATTTTGAATTACTAGAAATGACATTTGTAAACACTCTTTAAAACTTTTTGCTCCATCTGGCCTAATCATAAATTCTTGGATTTCTAAAGAGTTATTTGCGTGTGCTCCTCCATTAATAATATTCATCATTGGGTATGGTTTTGAAAAAATTGGTTTAGTTTCAATATTTATGTATTTATATATTTCTTTTTTGGAAAATTTTGCTGCTGCTTTTAAATTTGCAATTGATACGGCCAAGATAGCATTTGCTCCAATATTTGATTTATTTTCTGTTCCATCCAAATTTATTAATATTTTATCAATTTCATTTTGATCTGTTGAATCTTTGTTTGCCAGAACTTTAGAAATCTTATCATTTATATTATTAACAGCATCAAAAACACTTTTATTTAGATAATCCTTATTTTTATCTCTTAGTTCATGCGCTTCGTAACGACCGGTAGACGCTCCCGAAGGAACTATCGAGGTTCCAATAGAACCATCTTGTAAAACAACTTCTGCTTCAACAGTTGGGTTGCCTCTACTATCAAAGACTTGTCTGCCTTTTACACTTTTAATTTTTGACATTGTTATTTTATTAACTTATCAATCTCAGTTAATTTTTTTAATAAATTTTTTAATTCTTTTAGCGGAACCATATTGGGCCCATCAGAAGGGGCGTTATCTGGATCTTCGTGAGTTTCAATAAAAATTGCCCCTACACCAACTGCAATAGCTGCACGAGCTAGATGTGGTACAAATTCTCTTTGACCGCCACTCTTTTCACCCATTCCACCTGGTTGTTGAACTGAATGAGTTGCATCAAAAACTATTGGAAAACCAAATTTAGACATTATGGGCAAAGCTCTCATATCTGAAACAAGAGTGTTATAACCAAAACTTGCACCTCTTTCTGTAATTAATATATTTTTATTTCCAGACTCTTCAATTTTTTTTATTACGTTAGCCATATCCCATGGAGCTAGGAATTGTCCTTTTTTAACATTTATTATTTTTCCTGTTTTAGCGGCAGCGATTAGTAAATCTGTTTGACGGCAAAGAAAAGCAGGTATTTGCAAAACATCTACGTGACTAGCAACTATAGAGCATTGTTCTGCAGAATGAATATCTGTTAATACGGGAACACCAACTTCTTTTCTTATTTTATCAAATATTGGCAAAGATTTTTCTAAACCTATGCCTCTTTTGCTTTTAATGCTTGTTCTGTTGGCTTTATCAAATGAAGTTTTATAAATTAAATTAATTCCAAGTTCTTTGGTTACTTTTTTAAGTTCTGAAGAGATTTTAATTGCATGAGCTTCGTTCTCTAGCTGACAAGGACCAGCGATTAATGTAAATGGTTTATTATTGGCAATTTCAAAATTAGCACATTTTACTCTATGATTTGTCATTTTTTCGAGTTAATTTTTGCGGCTTTTATAAATGACGAGAATAAAGGATGTGGTGTTAAAGGTCTAGATTTAAATTCAGGGTGAAACTGAACTCCTATAAACCAAGGATGCTCCTTTAGTTCTATAATTTCTGGTAGTTTGTTGTCTGGTGATAAGCCTGAAAAAATCATTCCTTTATTTTCAAAATCTTTTTTATAGTTAATGTTAACTTCATATCTATGACGATGTCTTTCTTCAATCTTTAAAGAATTATATATTTTGCTTATTTTTGTGTCTTTTTTAAGTCTTGCTTCGTAACTTCCCAGTCGCATAGTCCCGCCGAGGTCTTTATTGGTACCTTTCATTAATTTACCGTCTTTTTTCCACTCACTCATTAAACCTACTACAGAAGCTTTTGATGAACCAAATTCACTTGAAGTTGCTTTCTTTATATTCAATTTGTTTCTAGCAAACTCTATAACTGCCATTTGCATTCCAAAGCAAATACCTAAAAATGGAATTTTATTTTTTCTAGCATAATTTATAGCTGCAATTTTTCCTTCGGTCCCTCTTTTTCCAAAACCTCCTGGTATTAAAATACCTGATACATCTTTCAATTTTTGCTTGATTTCTCTAGGCTTTAGATTATCAGACTCTATTCTCACTAGATTTACTTTTAAATTATTCGCTATACCACCATGGGTTAAAGCCTCATCTAAAGATTTATAAGCATCTTTAAGTTCTACATATTTTCCAATTATAGCAATACTTACTTTGTTTTTTGTGCTTAAAACCAATTGTGTAATTTTCTTCCAAGGTTGAAGATTAACTTTCTTTTTGGATTTAATTTTGAAAAATTTTAACACTCTTTGATCAAGTTTTTCTTTATTAAAGCTTATTGGTGCTTCATAAATTGTTTTAACATCAACAGTTTCTATTACGTCGTCAATTGAAACATTGCAAAACAAAGAAATTTTCTTTCTTTGGTCTAAGGGAATAGATTGTTCAGATCTACAAATAATTATATCTGGTTGTATGCCTATGCTTCTTAATTCTTTTACTGAATGTTGAGTTGGCTTTGTTTTTATTTCATCTGAGGCCTTCATGTAAGGAACTAGTGTAAGATGAATAAATAAAGTATTTTTTCTACCTAATTCATTTGAAAACTGTCTTATTGCTTCTAAAAAGGGAAGGCTTTCAATGTCTCCAACTGTTCCACCTATTTCACAAATTACGAAGTCTTCCTTAGTTATGTCGTTCTTAATAAACTCTTTAATTCTATTTGTAATATGGGGAATAACCTGAACAGTTTTGCCTAAATATTTTCCCTGTCTTTCTCTTTTTAAAACATCGTTGTAAATTTTTCCTGTTGTAATATTGTCAGATTTTTTTGCAGAAATTCCAGAGAACCTCTCATAGTGTCCAAGATCTAGATCAGTTTCAGCTCCATCATTTGTTACATAAACTTCTCCATGTTGAAATGGACTCATTGTTCCGGGGTCAACGTTTAAATAAGGATCTAGTTTTCTAATTCGAACTTTATATCCCCTAGACTGTAATAAGTATGCTAGTGAAGCAGATGATAATCCTTTTCCTAAAGATGAAACCACGCCGCCAGTAACGAAAATGTATCGCGCCATGGAAGTATGTTATACTTCATAATTTAGATAATAGAAAGATTTATTTAGATGATTCTGGTATCTGTGGAAGAGTTGAGTCAGTTTCTTCTTCTTTTTCTAAAACTGATTGTGTTTCACGAAATTCATCTCTTGATATAGCTACTAATACAATGCTTGATATAATAAATAATGCTGCAATTATTGAAGTAAACTTTGTTAAAAAATTACCCACTGATCTAGTTGACGTGAAATTATCTTGTGAAACACCTAATCCTAAGGCTCCTCCTTCTGATCTTTGCAAAAGAATAACAATTACTAAAATTATTGCTAAAATTATATTCAGGGTGATTAATATACTTTCCATATCGACTACTTATAGTAATTCTTTATTATATCAATAAAATTTTTTGATGATTTTGATGCACCGCCAATTAAAAAACCATCTATTTCAGGTAATTTTTTAAATTGAACAATATTTGAGCTATCTACTGAACCGCCATACAAGACCGGCAAAGTATTTTTGTTTTTATATATTTTATTAAGAACTTTTTTAATAAATTTTGTGGTATCCGACAACTCTAAAGTACTTGGAATCTTACCTGTTCCTATGGACCATATAGGCTCATAAGCAACTATAATATTTTGCTTGTTAAATTTTTTTTCTAAAACATTTGTAATCTGCTTTTTTAAAGTTCTTTTTGTTTGGTTTTTCTTTTTTTGAGTTTTATTTTCTCCAATACAAAATATTATTTTTAAATTATTTTTTAAGGCAAAAAAAACTTTTTTCTTTAGAATTTGATCAGTGTCACCCTCTGATCTATTGTCAGAGTGACCAACTATTACATACTTGGTAGATAAAGATTTGATCATGTATGGACTTATAGCTCCTGTATTGGATGAAAAAAGATCTTTATGGTAACAATTTTGAGCTCCTATTTTAATATTTTTATTTTTAAAAGATTTTGAAAATGACTCAAGAAGAGTGAATGGAGGGGCAATTATTGCAGAATATTTTTTTTTATTGCTGTCTCTTTTTACAAAAGTATTTATTTTATTGATAATTCTTACAGATTTTGGCAATCCAAACATTTTCCAATTTCCAATAAAGTATCTCATGATGTTTGCCTTAATAATAAATTTAATTTATAGGTGTAATAATTAAAAACACTTAATAATGTATTAAAATGCAAACATCAATAGGTAAATACTCAAAATCTTTTTTACTAAAGCTTCTAGTAGCTATAATTATTTTACCATTTTTATTTTGGGGAATGGGAGATGTCTTCAGAGGTGGAAATCAAAATATAGTAGCTACGATTGACTCTGAAAAAATTACTGCTCAAAATTTTATCAATTACCTAAATAGACTAAATTTGGACAGTCAAACAAGAAAAAATTTAAATAATACTGATTTAATCGAAAAGATTTTATCAGATTATATTGGAAAAAAAATTATTGAGTTAGAAATCAAAAACATGGGTATTAAAATTAGTGATGCTACTCTTAAAAATATCGTTACAAATGATAAAAACTTTTTGAAAGACGAGAAATTTTCTCGTACAAAATATGAATTATTTTTATTACAAAGTTCTGTGACTGCAGTTCAATTTGAAGCAAATATTGTTGAACAAGAAAAAAAAAGACAGTTGTTAAGTTTTTTATCTGCAGGAATAACTGTGCCTGAATTTCTAATTAAAAAAGAATTTAATAAAGAAAATCAAATTAAAACGATTAAGTATATTAATTTAAATGATATGTATGATAAAAAAAAAGTTGACCAAGCCGAAATAAAAAAAATATATGATGAAAATCCTGATTTGTTTAAAGAAAAATTTAAAATTATTAAATATTCCAAAATAACCCCTTTGATTTTAAACGGGAAAAATGAATATGATGAAATGTTTTTTAATAAAATCAATCAAATTGAAAATGAAATTCTTGACGGAAAAAGTTTTAGTTCGATAACATCGAGTAGAAATTTAAATGTTGTTACAACTGACGAAATTAATAAAGAACAACTTAATTTTAAAAAAATAAAATCGAATAAATTAAAGAAAGAAATATTCGATAGGTTATTTGCAATAAATGGAGAAAACTCTACTGAATTAATAAACTTAGATAACGACTACTATTTAGCTGGTATAGAAAAAGAAATTGAGAAAAAAATAGATTTAATTGATAAGAGAGTTACAGGCGTAATAAATGAACAGCTTAAAATTAAAGATAAATTGGACGGCAATAGAGAAATTATTCAAAAATTAACTGATAGAAGTTTCAATTTAAAAAAAATGAAAGATTACGCTAATGAAAATGGACTTGAAATAAAAGAAGTACAAATTAAAAAAATTAAAGATAATTCTATTTTTAAAGAACCTATAATCAAAAAGATATTTGAGACAAAAGATAATCATATTAATTTGATAACTGATAGTAGACTTTTAGATAATTTTTTAGTTTATACGGATAAAACTGAATATCTTAAACTAGCTAAAGATTCCTCTAATTATGAAAAATATAAAACTCAAGCTCAATTAAATTTTACAAGAGACATTTTTAATAAGTATGATAAAACTCTTAATACAAAATATGATATCAAAATTAATAACAAGACTCTAAATCGTATTAAAAATTCACTTTAATGAAATTAAACATTGGTTTTCAAGACTTTAAAAAAAATCATTTAAAAAAAAAACACCAAATTTTATTTACAAAGAAAAAATGTAAAGATTACAAAAAAATAGAAAATTTGTTTAAACTTCTTTTAGTTGAAAAAAATAGTTTTTTATTTGAATCAGTTGAAAAAGGTGTTAACAGAGGAAGATACACAATAATTGGTCTAAACCCAGATAAAATATGGGACATAAACAAAAACAAGATCATTTTAAATTCTAAAGGAAAAAAGAAAATTATTAAAAAAAAACCCTTAATTTTTTTAAATAATTTAATTAATAATTTTAAATTAAAAATTCCTAAGGGTATTCCTATGATGTCATCAATGTTAGTAGGGTATTTTTCGTATGATGTAATTAGATACATAGAAAATATACCTAACTCATGTAAAGATGACTTAAAGATTCCAGATGTGAGATTGTCCAGACCTACTAATCTGATTATTTACGATAATTTGAAAAAGACAATTTATTATATCGAGAATATTTTTTCAGACTTTATAATAAAAGATTATCAAAAAAGATATTACCAAATTTTAAATAAATTTAAAATTTTTCAAGATTTCGAAAATATTGCTATGCCAGATAAAATTACTTACAAAAAAAATACTAACAAAATTAAATCCAATATAAGCAAACAAAAATTTGTAAATATTGTTAAAAAGGCTAAATCCTTGATTAAGAAAGGAGATATTTTCCAAGTTGTCCTAAGTCAAAGATTCGAAAGAAAGTTCGAAAAGAAACCTCTAGAAATTTATAATTATTTGCGTAGATCAAATCCCTCACCCTTTATGTTTTATTTTAACTATGACGACTTCAAAGTTTTAGGTAGCAGTCCTGAAATACTTGTTAGATTAAGAAACAAAAAAATTACTATCAGACCAATTGCAGGCACTAGACCTAGAGGCAAAAATAAAAAGCAAGATCTCAAATATAAATTAGAATTATTAAAAGATAAAAAAGAACTAGCTGAACATTTAATGCTTTTAGACTTAGGAAGAAATGATGTAGGCAAAGTATCAAAAGTTAACACAGTTAAAGTAACTGAAAGTTTTAATATTGAAAAATATTCTCATGTGATGCACATAGTCTCTAATGTTGATGGAATATTTAATAATAAATGCTCTGTTTTCGAGGCTCTTTTGTCAGGTTTTCCAGCTGGAACTGTTAGTGGCGCTCCCAAAATTCGAGCAATGGAGATAATAGATGGCTTAGAAAAAAATAAAAGGAAGTTGTATGCTGGTGGTATAGGTTATTTTACACCAAATAAAGAATTTGATACCTGTATTGCTTTGAGAACAGCTTTAATTAAAGATAACAAATTTTATGTTCAAGCCGGTGCGGGGATAGTTGCTGATAGCAAACCATATAAAGAATTTGTAGAAACTGTGAATAAAGCAAAAGCTTTAATGAAAGCAATAGATTAAATGAAAATTTTATTAATAGATAACTACGATAGTTTTACCTACAATTTATATCATTATATTTCTAAGTTTAAAAATAATGTTGAAGTTATTAGAAATGATAAGATAAACAGTAAAGAAATATTAAAAAGAAAGTATGATAAAATAGTTATATCACCAGGCCCAGGGAATCCTAATCAAGCTGGCAATTGTCTTAAAATTGTAAAAGAAGTACACAAAAAAATTCCTATTCTTGGTGTGTGTCTAGGTCATCAAATTATCGGACAAGTTTTTGGAGGAAACATTGTTCAAGCAAAAAATCTTATGCATGGAAAGACTAGTAGTATTAAGCATTTTAAAAAAGGACTATTTAGTAATATTCAAAGAAATTTTAAAGCCACTAGGTATCATAGTCTAGTCGTGGAACGAAAAAGCTTCCCGATAGACTTGATTATAACCGCTGAAACAAAAAATAGGACAATTATGGGATTAATGCATAAAGATTACAATGTTCACGGGTTTCAGTTTCATCCTGAAAGTATAAGTACTAAAGTAGGTATGAAATTAATTAAAAATTTTATAACTAACTAATATGCGAAATATCTTTGAGAATTTAAAAAAAGGACAAAATCTTTCTCTTGAAGAGAGTAAGTCTTTGTTTGGAGACTTGATGGAGGGAAAATATGATGAAAATTCAATTATAGAAATACTGGAGTCTTTCATAAAAAAAGGTGAAACAAAAGATGAGCTTGCTGGGGGTATTTTTGTCTTAAGAGATAAAGCTTATAAAGTAAAAACTGATGAGTTTACGATAGACACTTGTGGAACTGGAGGAGATGGTCAAAATTCTTTAAACATATCAACAGCTTCAGCAATAGTTTTAGCCAGTATGGGAATTAAAGTTGCAAAACACGGAAATAAAGCAGTCTCCTCTAACTGTGGATCTGCAGATGTTCTGGAGGCACTAAAAATTAATATTAATTTAAATGCTAAAGAAGTTGAAGAAAATATTAAAAAATTTAATTTTGCTTTTATGTTTGCTCCAAATTACCATTCAGCAATGAAACATGTGGGTCCTGCAAGAAAAAAAATGGGTAAGAAAACTATATTTAACTTAATTGGTCCGCTAAGTAGTCCAGCCCAAGTAAAAAGGCAAGTAGTAGGAGTGTTTGATAAAAAATGGATGAAACCTTTTGCAGAAGCTTTAAAAGAAAATAACGTTAAACATGCTTACATAGTACATGGAGAGGACGGAATGGATGAAATCTCTCCTTTTAAAAAAACAAGTGTTGTTGAGTTAAAAGATAATAAGATTAGTGAATTTACAATCAATCCAAATGAACTAGGAATCAAATTGTCTAATAAAGAAAATCTTAAAGGAAAAAATGCTGCATATAACTCTCAAAGAATTATTGAAATTTTTAAAGGTAAAACTGATGAATTTTCTTATTCAGTTGCTCTAAACGTTGCTGCAGGTTTAATTGTATCAGGAAAAGAAAAGAATTTTAGTCTTGCATTTAAGAAAGCTTCCAAACACTTAGGATCCGGTCATGTTTTTACACACTTAACTAAAATCCAATCAAATTAATGACAAATATTTTAGAAAAAATTATTGAAGATAAAAAGGAAACTTTAAAATTACTTAAGAAAGACCAGTCCCAGAGTGAAATAGAAAAAAAAATAAAAAACTTAAATTTCTTTTTTGATTTTAAGAAAGCTATAAAAAATAATGCAGGTATTTCATTAATTTCTGAAATTAAAAAAGCAAGTCCATCTGCAGGAGTTATAGTAAAAAATTTTAATCACTTAAAAATTGCAGAAATGTACATAAAAAATGGTGCGACTTGTTTGTCAGTTCTTACTGAAGAAAAACACTTTCTCGGGAAATTAGAATATATTCAAGATATTAAGAATAAATTTAAAATACCAGTTTTAGCTAAAGACTTCTTTATTGATCCTTATCAAGTAGCTTTGTCAAAAAGTTATGGATCAGACTGTATATTAATTATAATTGCCGCTCTAAACGGTAAACAAGTAGAAGAAATTTATTCAGAGGCATTAAAGCATAACATGTCAATTATTATAGAGGTACACAGTAGAAAAGAAGCTGAAGAAGCGTTAAAGTATGACAAGTCAATTATTGGAATAAATAATAGAAATTTAAAAACTTTAGAAGTCTCTATTAATAATACGTTATCAATTTTTGAAATTTTGAAAAATCATAACGAGCCTTTAATATCTGAAAGTGGGATAAAAAATGAACTTGACGCTAAATATATCTATGACAAGACCGGTATTAAGAATTTCTTAATAGGTGAATCACTTTTAAATTCTGACAATCCTGAGGCATTAATTAAACGATTAAGAGAAATTAACCAATAAAATAGGCGTTAATTTAACATTGTAATTTAAATAGAACTTTTATAGAACATAGATGTACGAGGTTTGTTCTATGCTTACAAAAAAACAAAAAAACTTATTAATTTTTATAAATAAAAAAATAAGATCAACTGGAATATCCCCTTCTTATGAAGAAATGAAAAATTCACTCAACCTAAAGTCGAAATCTGGGATTCATAGGTTAATATCAGCTTTAGAAGAAAGAGGATTCGTCAAACGTTTAGCTCATAAAGCAAGAGCCTTAGAGGTAGTTAAATTGCCGGAGAACGCAAGTGCAAATGATATTTTCAATACTTTTACTCCAAGTGTAATTAAAGGCGGTCTAGATAAAAATAATAATAAGTCAACAGATGTGTCTGTTCTAGGAAGTATAGCTGCTGGAACCCCAATTGAAGCGATACAACAAGAAGTTGATAGAGTAGCCTTACCTGAAGATTTACAAAATAAAGGTGAACACTACGGTTTAAGAGTCAAAGGAGACTCGATGATTGAGGCTGGAATAAATGATGGTGATACAGTAATTGTGAAAAGAGCTGATACATCTGAAAATGGAAAAATAGTAGTC